>Ga0207991_1001841_pt1 | contig 12461 bp, 9 predicted proteins | sample ETN07SmetaG_FD_185786 | JGI IMG/M metagenome (GOLD analysis project Ga0207991, IMG submission 185786) | Marine microbial and viral communities from oxygen minimum zone, Eastern Pacific Ocean - ETNP2014F14-07SV275 (SPAdes) (version 2) | ecosystem: Environmental > Aquatic > Marine > Oceanic ... | reverse complement strand
GGATGCTAATAAAGGAAAGGGATATTCCTTGCATACTTATGAAGGCCATAAAGGGAAGTTACCTCGCCACCACTATTTTCTTAACGCGACCCACTTGACCGCTTTCCAACCGGACTTTTCTGCCCTGTCTCGAAGGGATATTTTGAAGGCGGGACAACCCTGCTCCGACGAAATCCAAAACCAACTTGTCCCAAGTTTAACGACTGCTTGCCATCCGGTCTGGTGAGGACATGAATCGCCGTCCGTGGGGTACGGAAAGGACTTGGCTTTGAAGTGGCATTGTCAGAATAACACCGCCCACCGCCCACCGTAAATCAGGCCGGTGGTAGATATGGTGTATTGGATCGTGATGAGACAGCATTAATCAAAAGGGTCTTTACGGTCCCAGGTTTAGCGGCTCAAGCCTGAATCGACGCTACGGTTCTTAAGCTGTTAACCTCAATTTGGTTCCTGGTTGTATAGTTTGGTTTCCCAATATTAGCCCCGCTAATGCCGCTTGCAAGAGGAGTATGCCCTAGGTATATTCATCTGGATATATACCTGCATCGCTAACTTCATTTAATGACGGCGGCCCGGTAGATCCGCTGGAGACAAGGAGATGCCCATGTTCGACCTGCTGATAAAAGACGGCCGGGTAGTAGACGGCACCGGACAAACCTGGTTTCGGGCCGGCGTTGCCGTCTCCGGCGATACTGTCCAGATCATCCGTGGCGATACCTCGGCCGTGGAAGCGGCCCAGGTGATTGACGCTGGCGGGTCCGTGGTCTGCCCTGGATTCATAGACATGCACTCCCATTCGGACTTGATGTTGCTCAACAATCCCAAGCATGACGCCAAGATGCGCCAGGGCGTAACCACCGAGGCCCTGGGGATGGACGGCCTTTCCTATGCTCCCACGTCGCCGGCCAATCTGGAGCACCTGCTGACCTACTTGGCGGCGGTCAACGGCAAGCCGCCCCCAAATGTTCGGTGGGGTAGCGTCAAAGAGTTTTTGGACCTGCTGGATAACCGGGTGTCTTGTAACGTGGTCTACTTCGTCCCCCACGCTTCTATCCGAGTAGAGGCCATGGGATGGGAGGACCGGCTGCCCACGGAGCCCGAGCTGGCCCGGATGCAAGAGTTGGCCCGCCAAGGGATGCGGGACGGCGCTTTCGGCTTCTCCACCGGATTGACGTATCCTCCGGGAGCCTATAGCGATACCAACGAACTGGCGGCGGTTGCGCAAGCGGTGAGCGAGATGGGCGGATTTTACATGACCCACGCCAGGTATAGCCTAGGGGACCGGCTGCTCGACCCCTTTAAGGAAGCCATCGAGATCGGCCGCCGCAGCGGCGCTCCGGTGCACTTATCCCATTACCACAGCCCGGTGGACGGCATGGGGCAGCAGATGATTGACTTGGTGGATGAGGGCCGCGACTCGGGGATCGACGTTACATTCGACCAGTATCCCTACGCCGCGGCCAGTACCGTGGTCCACTCCTTGCTTCCTTACTGGGTCCATGCCGGGGGGCCGGAAGTGTTGTTGCAGAGGATCCAAGACCGGAGGGTCAGGGAAGAGATCGGTGAATCGGTCAACCCCATGTGGGGTCTGTCGCTGGACTACTACATTTTCAGCCACATCGGGTCGGCCAAGAACAAAGAGTGGGAGGGCCGGTCGCTGGTTGACCTGGCCCAGGCCAAGGGCAAGAAAATGGTGGACGCCATCTGCGACCTCTTGATCGAAGAGAACTTGGACGCGGCCTTCGTGGCCCGCACGGGAAATCCGGACAACATACGCACCATCGTCCGTCATCCGGCCCACATGGTGGGGTCCGACGGGCTGCTCACCGGGGATATGCCCAACCCCAGAAGCTACGGGACCTTCCCCTACGTTTTGGGCCAGTTCGTTCGGGAGGAAGGACTGCTGCGCTTGGAGGAGGCGGTGCGCAAGATGACCGCCATCCCGGCCCAACGCCTGGGACTGAGCGACCGGGGCGTCCTGCGTGACGGCATGAAAGCGGATATAGTAGTCTTCGACCCGGACCGGGTCCAGGCGAAGTCCACCTTCGAGCAGCCAAAACAGTACCCAGAAGGTATTGATTACGTGGTGGTCAACGGAAAGCTAGTGGTGGACAAGGGAGAGCACACCGGAGCCCTGCCGGGAAGAGCGCTTCGCAGCCAATAATAATCGAGCTTTCAGCGATCAGCCATCGGCTTTCAGCTTTGATACGGTTGCGGTATCGGCTTGTTTCCCCTGTCTGTTTCCGGCATAATCCATACCTGGCTGGTGGCTGGTGGCTGGTGGCTGACCGCTGAAAGCTGATAGCTCGTTCAATCGGAGGCAAACCATGGACTTCGAACCTACCTACACCCCTGAACAGGAAGACTTCCGGCAGGAAGTACGTATGTGGCTCGCGGAGAACGTATCTCCCGATATCGCTCATCCACCGGACTCGATCAACATAACGGAAGAGCAATACCAGTTGCGCCGAGGCTTGGGGCGTAAGCTGGGTGAGAAGGGCTGGCTGTGGGCCACGGCCCCCGAAGAGTACGGCGGCGGCGGCCTCTCCCTCGATCACGCTGTGGTGATTGAAGAGGAAGTTGACTCCTACAGTCTCACGATTCCGCCTTACTACGACTCGGGAGGAAGGCTGGGCGGGGCCTCCATCATGGTATGGGGGACTGACGAGCAGAAAGAGACCTTCTTGCCGCCCATCTTCCGGGGCGAAGTCCGCACCTGGCAACTGCTCACCGAACCCGAAGCGGGATCGGACCTTGCAAACGCCAAGATGTCCGCCGAGCGGGACGGTGATGAGTACGTCATCAACGGCCAGAAGATATACGTGGGCAGCTCTTTGGGCTGCGACTATATGTGGACCATCACCTGCACCGACAACGAGGCGCCCCGCCACCAAAACCTGGGCTGGTTCATGATTCCCGCTGACCTTCCCGGGATCACCATTCAACCCATGGAGCTATTGATTTCCGGGGGTGAGTCGGGAGCTGGCTCCGGAGTTAAGAACACGGTGTTCTTCGACAACGTCCGGGTTCCGGCATTCAACCTGATCGGCGGCGAAAACGAAGGATGGAAAGTCGCGACCACCCACTTGGAATTGGAGCACGGTACCGGTGGCCGTATCGGCCGAAACTGGCTGGTGGATCACCTCTTCGAATATTGCCGTGAGAACCAGCGAAACGGCCAACCGTTAACCAAGGACCCAGACGTTCGCGACAAGCTGATCGACATCTACGTAGAAGCCGAGGTCGCCCGGTTATTCAACCTGAGAAATTATTGGATGCGCCACAGTAAGGCCGAGATAACCTATGAGGGTCCACAAGCTTCTTATTGGCGGAAGATGTCCGGCCTCCGCATGTCCCAATCGATCCTGGATATCCTGGGCCCTTCTGCCCTGACCTTTGATCCCCAATGGGGTGCTGCCGAAGGGCATATGGAAGCCCACCAAAGGTCGGCCATCGTAGCCATCCATCCCGGCGGAACGGCGGACATTCAGAAGCTGATTATGGCCCGGCGCATCGGAATCGGCCGGGAAGTCCGGGAACAGGCCGGAGCATTGGCATAACAGCTATCAGCCTTCAGCTTTCAGCAAGCAGGGACGATCCAAGCGCTGATTGCTGATAGCTGTGAACGCTGACAGCGCGACCGAAGGGAGTAATCATGGACTTGGCCCTCACCGAAGAACAGGAAATGTTGAAGACCGCGGTGCGCGGTTTTATCCAGGTGGAATATCCGAAAGAAACTCTTCTGGAGATGGCGGCGGAGGAGCAGCCCGTAACGGCGGAGCCTTGGCAAAGATTGGTGGCCACCGGATGGCTGGGCATCGCCATTCCCCAGGAATACGGCGGAGAGGGAGGTTCCTTCACCGACGCCGGAGTATTGTTCGAGGAATTGGGCCGTGGCCCGGTTCCTGGTCCCCACCTTTCATCCTGCGTTCTGGCAGCGTCGGCGATACTGGAGGGCGGTACCGAAGAGCAGAAGCAGGAGTGGTTACCCGCTTTGGCCCGGGGCGAGCGCATCTTGGTACCTGCGATGACCGAGGCGAGTTATAGCTGGGCCGAAGAGGACGTTCGGTCGACGGTCCGCCAGAACGGCGGCGGGTTACGGTTGGATGGAACCAAGGTCTACGTTTTCGACGCTGTTTCGGCTACCCATCTTCTATGCACCGCACGCTCTGAAGAGAGCAACGAAGTGGGCCTGGTTATCGTCCCGGTCACCGCTGATGGGGTGGAGATACGGTCTCTGCCGGGCTTCGCTTGGAATCTGGCCGAAGTCAAGCTGAACGATGTTTCCGTGGACCAGAACAGTCTGGTCGGGTCCTCATTCGTCGGGGGATGGGGTGCTCTTCAGCGGGCCATCGCCAGGACGATTCCCGTCATGTGCGCTTATCAGGTAGGGGCGTGCCAGTCGGTCTATGAAATGTCGGTGGACTACAGCCGCACCAGGATTCAGTTTGGCAGGCCGATCGGACGGTTCCAGCGGGTCGAGGATCACATCATCAACCTGGTAAACCAATTGGACGCCGCCCGGTGGACCACCTACGAAACTCTTTGGAAACTTGACTCCGGCAAACCGGCGACGGATAGCATCCATCTGGCGAAGGCCGTCGGTAGCGCCGCTTACTATCAAGCATGCAATTTCGCCCACGAAGTCCACGCCGGGGTGGGCAGTGTGACCGAATACGGATTGACCCTGCACACCACCGCGTCTCGGACCCTCTACCATTACCTGGGCGACCCGCAATTCCACCGCCGCCGGTTGGCTGACGCGCTGAGCCTTTAGCCTAAACCGCCCGAACGAATTAATTGCCTGCCGTTCGCTCTGAGCCTGCCGAAGGGCCTTCCACGTGGGGGCCGTGGTTCGACAAGCTCACCACGAACGAAATAAAAAGTTTACCGAGAACGGAAAAAATACTCACCAAGAACGTCACTGATTCAGGAATCGACGAACAAGATTCTCGGTGTGATTTTCTGTTAGCCGTTTAATCGGAATAATTCTTAGTTAAATCCCCTTCGGCCCAGTGTCCTAACCCCAGCGGCACTCTTGCTATACTAAGCCCAAGCGGCGCTGGCCCGTCGATGATAACCGATTCTGGCCACCAATCTTGCCACCGGAGGGCCTAGGGAAGGTTTACCCGCTGCCAGGGTGAGCACCGGTCTCGACTGGCTGAACCGGCTATTGGGTGGAGGCCTGCCGGCCCAATCCCTGGTGGTTCTCGCCGGGGTTCCCGGCTCGGGCAAGTCCATATTGGCTTTCCACATCCTGGCCCAAGCGGCCCTAGAGAGTGGGAACGCCATGTTAGTAACCACCACCCATCAGCCCGTTTCCAAGATGCGTTCTCAATACAGCGGGCTTAGCTTTTTGGGGCCGACTGGTGTGTTCGACGCCCTGGATGTCTTGGAACGGGACACCGACATCGAAGGCGACACTTTGATCCGGTTGCTTAACACCACGTGAGCCGGATCCAAGATCACAAGGTCGGGATGGCGGCGATAGACAGCTTCCGGGCTATCAGCGACGTTTTTCCCAACCGGGGCCAACTGTGGCGGTTCCTCGGTACCCTCAGCGCGCAACTGGTAGAGAACAATTGCCTGGAGCTCTTGGTCGGGGAGTATTCTCTTCCCCGCGACCTAGACCTGCCCGAACTGGCCATGGCCGACGTGGTGATTTACCTGGAAGTTGAGAGGTTGGTGGCGTCCGACCTGCGGACCCTTTGCATCTACAAGATGAGGGGAAGTAAATATGTGGAAGGCCGCCAGGCGTTCTACGTCAATGACGACGGGATCCAGTTCCTAGGCGCCTCAACGGAGCCGCTGGCGGTTGGCCCCATAGAAGAGGTGGAGCCCATCTGGCCGCCGGCCTAGGGGTTCTTCTTTCTCATTCCGATCCGCACCAGGGCCAATTCCTCGTACGAATAGTCCTCTCCCAACAATTCCCGCACCGGTGTCAGCAGCACTCCCTCGGTTTGCAGAAACGCGGCTTCGATCTTAGACAACCGCTCCGGCGATGGCATCAAGTGGTCGAGGACAATTTCTTCTCCGCCATCCACTAGTAGCACTACATGATTAACGATGGTGTTCTCGGTCAAGCCTCGGTGTTTTGCTATTTCACCGACCGACATTTTGCGCCCAACGAGTTCCTTGGTTTCGTTAAGGGTAGAGCTGGCCCGGTTGCTCCGGCGGTTCCTTTCTCTGGGACGATATAGCGGCTGGACCGCAATCTCTTTTTCTGGTATCCCGTTGGCATGGGCGTACTCGATTATCACTTCCAAAAATGAACCGCTGAATTGCTCCAGTTTTACCCTTCCCACGCCGGAGATCTTAGCAAAGTCCTCACGGGTGCGGGGAACGGATCCGGCCATGGCCAAGAGGGCGGAGTTGCTGAAGATGACGTAGGGGGGCACCGCCCGATCGTCCGCGATCCGTTTTCGAAGGGTACGCAACACCTCGAACAACTCCGGGTTAGAGGCGCTTTCTTCGCTGATGTTTCGCTCACCAATGGAACCCACGGCATCGCGCTTTGGCGCCGTAAGTTGTAGCCGGCCGCCGCTGTTTAGGAACTCCCACCCGTCTTTTGTGGTAGCAAGGGTTGGGTATTTTCCCTTGTCCTTTTCCAACATGCCCTTTTCCAGCAGGGCGCCGATCCAATGCAAGACTTCTTCAGACGAGAGACCTCGTGAGATTCCAAATACCGTCAACTCGTCGTGCCCATAACGGACGACTTGTTTTGATCCTTTCCCCAAAAGCACATCAACGATGTGGCGAGCTCCAAATCGGTTACCGGTGCGGACGACCGCCGAAAGGATTTTTTGGGATATCTCGGTGGCGTCACACGTCTCCCTCGTAGTCAAGCAGATGTCGCAAGCGTCGCAGGTCGATTCGCTCCATGCTTCACCCAAGTACTCGATCAGATATTTGCGGCGGCAAGTCCAAAGCTCAGCGAACTCAATCACCTGAGCAAGCTTCTTTTCGGCGTTCTCCCGCTCGGCTTGATCTCCGATCTGGCGGATGAAATATTCTTGCTTTAATCTGTCCTGGTGGGAGTAGAAAAGAACGCAGTCGCTGGGTAGGCCATCACGCCCGGCTCGCCCGGTTTCTTGGTAGTAACCTTCAAGGGTTTTGGGTAACTCGTAGTGAACCACCAAGCGAACGTCAGGCTTATCGATGCCCATGCCGAATGCGATGGTCGCCACGATGATTGGAACCTCGTCACGGATGAACTTTTCCTGTGTATCCCGGCGGAGGTCCCTATCGAGCCCGGCATGGTATGGCAGGGCATTGAATCCTTCCGCGGTCAGGTCTTCCACCAGTTCTTCGGTGTTGTCGCGGGAAAATCGGTAGATGATGACCGGCTCGTTCTTGTGCTTGTTCAAGAGTTCCAGGAGGCGATTGAAGGAATTTCGCTTCGGTTGTACCGCATAGCAGAGATTAGCGCGGTTGAAGCTGGAGATGAATACCTGCGCCTGCCCTAGGCCGAGCTGGTTGACAATGTCCCGGCGCACCTGTTCGGTGGCGGTGGCGGTAAGGGCGACGATGGGCACTTCGGGGAAGTCGCGGCGCAGTGTTTTCAGGTTGCGGTAGTCCGGTCGGAACTCGTGGCCCCACTCCGATATGCAATGGGCTTCGTCGATAGCGAAGAGGCTAAGTTCGACACTGCGCAAGAAATCCTGAAACTCAGGCGACGCCAGCCTCTCCGGAGCCACGTAGAGAATCTTGAGGGCGCCATCCCGGGCCATCTGTTGGACCCGGGCGATTTGGGCGGCGGTCAACGAGCTATTGATGAATCCGGCGGCTATGCCATGAGCCCTGAGACCATCAACTTGGTCCTTCATCAAGGCGATGAGGGGCGAGACGACCACCGTAATCCCGGAAAAAAGCACCGCCGGCAACTGGTAGCACAGCGACTTGCCGCCACCAGTGGGCATCAGCACAAGAGCGTCTTTCCGGGAAAGAACCCGTCCGATTATCTCTTCCTGTAGCGGCAGGAAGCGGTCGAAGCCGAAATGGGTTTTTAGATGCTCAAGCACGGGCCAATGCTAGCCGGGCGTCGATTGATTAATCAACGCCCGATTGTCAGCGATTTTTTCGTGAATCAGGACTTACCGTCCCATCCAAACCGGGGCCCGCTTCTCGGTGAAGGCTTTTACCCCTTCTTTGGCGTCGTCGCTTTGCAATACCTCGTCCCGCTTCTTTTGGGCGAAAGCCACCCGCTCTTCCAGCCCCATCTCGGACCCCTTGATCGACGCTTCTTTAATGGCGGCCAGGGACAGCGGAGCGTTGGCGATCATCTTACGGGCTAATTCTTCCGCTTTGGGCATTACCTCTTCCGGCGGTACGACGTAGTTGACCAGCATCAGGTCAAGCGCCCGTTGGGCGTCCACGAAATCACCGGTGAACAAGAATTCAAAGGCGATGTTTCGCGGCACGACCTGGGAAAGCAGGGCCGGTCCGCTAACCGATGATATCCCCCGCTTGGCCTGAGGCCAGCCGAACTGGGCTTCCGTGGAGGCTATTCGGATATCGCTGCCTAGGGCGATGCCACAACCTTGGGCAAGGCAGATGCCGTTGATGGCGGCGATGATTGGTTTCCAGATATTGGCTTGAACAACGTAGAGGTCGCCGGTGCTTGGGCCTTCATTGGCTCGAGCATTGGCCATCGCCACCAAGTCGTGGCCGGTGGAGAAAGCCCGGCCGGCGCCGGTCACGATGGCGCAACGTACCTCCGGGTTGTTTTTCACGTCTTGAAACGAGTCCCAAAGAATCTGCCGCATCTCCGGGTCGATCGCGTTAAGCTTCTCCGGCCGGTTCATGGTGATATAGGCGATGCCATCTTTGATTTCGTATAGTGCTTCGTCGGCCATGTGTCCACCTCATAGATTTTATTCAGGTATATTGGCCGGCCACGGCTGATAGCCGATGGCCGACTGCTGTAAGCTAAATGATTCTCGAACCGGTGGGTTTGGTCCCGATTATACCTTGCTCCTCAAGGGACGTGATGTCGCCGGGCGCCATGCCCAGCAGATCGCCGTATATCTGGCGGTTGTGTTGGCCCAAAGTCGGGGACGCCCATCGCACTTGTCCGGGGGTTGCCGACATCTTCCAAGGTATGCCGGGGTAGGTCTTTTCACCTACCTGCTCATGGTTGACCCGAACGAAGGTGCCCCTGGCCGCATAGTGGGGGTCGGCCAGCAGGTCCGGACCGCCCATTACCGGACTGGCTGGCACGCCCTCCCGCTGTAGCAGGTGGCAGAGGTCATAGGCTTTTTTGTTAGCGGTCCATCCGGAGATCAGCTCGTCCAGTTGGTCCTCATTTTCCAGTCGCCCGTCCAAAGTGGCGAAACTGGGGTCGCCCGCCAGTTCCGGGCCGCCCACCAACTGGGCCAGTTGCCGCCACTCCTCGTCATTGGTTACGGCAATGGCCACCCAACGGTCCTCTCCGGCGCAGCGATAGCTGTTGTGGGGCGCGAAGTAGGGCGAACGGTTGCCGCGGCGCTGTGGTTCCTCTCCGGTCAATTGGTAGGTCAGCACATCGGCCCCGATCAACGACACCGCCGATTCCTGCTGGGACACGTCGATGTACATTCCCTTGCCGGTGCGCTTCCGGTATCGCAGGGCGGCCAACAGCACGCCGGCGGCGTGGGAGCCGGTGATGGGGTCGCCGTGGTTGATCCCCGACTTCATCGGACCCTCTCCCCGGTATCCCGTCATGTGGGCCATTCCCGATAGCTGCTCCTGGCCGATGCCGTAGGCCAGGTATTTCTGCCAAGGACCGCTGTTCCCAAAAGCGGGCATGGAGACGTAGATCAGGTCGGGGCGGAGGCGGCGCAGCGTCTCGTAGCTGTACCCAAGACGTTCCAGACTTCCTTGCCGGAAGTTTTCAATCACCACGTCGCTGATGGACACCAGTTGATCGAAGACATTACGCCCAGTTTCCGACGTCAGTTCCAGGGTGATGCCGTACTTATTCAAGTGCAGGCAATTGAACCAGCCGTTACGGTTCCAGGGCTCGTCACCGGGTTCGCCATCGGGGTAGGCGGCGATACCTCTGGCCGGGTTGATGGGGCCGCGATGGGAATCGTAGACGCTCAGCGATTCCATCTTGATGATCTCCGCGCCCATGTCTGCCATCAGCTTGGTGCAGTAGGGACCGGCCCAGATGCGGGACAGGTCCAGGACACGATAGTTCTTGAGAGGCTGGTTGGAGTCTGCGCCTTCAATTTGATGGTTGGTGGTCAAATAGTGCTTCCTTCCAATTCAATGATCAACTCTACAATCACCGTTCGTGGTGAGCCTGTCGAACCATGTTTCCGCGGAAGGACCCTTCGACAAGCTCAGGGCGAACGGGTGCTTCTGGCGGCGGTTTCCAAAACTGAGTACTAGATGACTCCCTGGTCGCGAAGACGGGCTATCTCGGCGGCTGGATGTCCCAGCGCAACCCCCAATATCTCCTCCGAGTGCTCTCCCAGATATGGGGCTCTCCGGTAGACCCAGTGGTCTTGCGCCTGTCCGGTGGGATGACCTCCCTGTGGTTCCTCCTTACGAAGAGGGGACGCGGCAGCCTCGCTTTCTTGCGAAGGAGAGGATTGAGGGGAGGTCGAGGATGTCATCCTGATGGGCGCGCCGGGGTACTTGAACGTACCGGCGGCGCCATGGTCCAGTTCCACGAAGTAATCCCGGGCGATGAGCTGTTCCATCTCCAAGATGTCTTCCATGGTGGCGACAAATCCGAATCCTAAGCCGGCCTCTTGGCCCGCTTTGAAAATGTCCACCTTGTCGTGGTCCAGCAGCCAGGGAAGCATCAGGGCGTCGACCTCGTCGGCGTTGATCAGGCGTCCGTTTCGGGAAGCGAACCGTGGATCGGACAACTCCTCCCTTTCCATGATCCCGGCGACCTCGGGCCAGCGAGTGTCGGGACCGGAAATGATGCCTACATAGCCGTCCTGGCAGGGATAGATACCCCAAGCCGCCCGGCCGTAGCCCCGGTTCCCCACTCTGGTGTACTCCTCTCCCGAGTAACTGTACTGCATCATCGCGTTTTCCAGGATGTTGGTGGCATAATCGGATATGGACACGTCGATGTGCTGGCCCTGACCAGTGTCTTCCGCGTGCATCAAGGCGCCCATGGTTGCTACGAAGGCGGTCTGGCCGGCGCCTAGTTGAGCCAGGGGCGCGCCTTCCTTCAGGGGCTCCGAGTCCGGTTCGCCGGTGATGTACATCAATCCGCCCGCGGCGTACAGGTTGAGCTCGGTGGCCTTCCAATCGCGGTAGGGACCGGTCTGTCCGTAGTTCGAGATTGACGTCATAACCAGACCGGGATTCAGTTTTTCTAGGTCTGAGTACCCCAGGCCCAGCTTGTCCATGGTTCCCGGAGCGAAATTTTCCACGACGATCTGGGCGGAGGACACAAGACTTCGGAGGATGTCTTTGCCAGCATCGGAACCGAGATCCAACGTCAAACTCTGCTTGGACGTGTTCAAATACAGGAACCATGCCCCATCCCCCTTCTGCCCCTCTCCCTCAGGGAGAGGGGTTGGGGTGAGGGCCGGTCCAAATCGGCGTATGGGATCTCCGGAGCCAGGGCGTTCTATCTTGATAACCTCGGCGCCCAAAGTGGCCATCAGCTTGGTGCAGTAGGGACCGGAGATGTAGTGGGTAAGGTCGATGACCCGGACGCCTTCCAGCAATCCGGGCAGCGAGCCGTTATTGGAAGATTCGGTGGTCAAAAACTCCTCCTGGATTGGGGCGCCGCTGGCGGGATACTCCAGCGGCGCTAGTCATTGTGTCATCGGCAGGAAGGAATTGCAATCGGAAAACAGCTTCGAGGCTCGACGAGAATGGAACTGCTTGCCCGTCCATCACCGGCGATCCGAGGCTGTCCCGAAGCTACATTTATGGTATTCTTCAGGAACTCTGAATCCGGCGGTTGACATAAATTCATCATCGCCGAACGGTCAGCAGCGGTTTAACGGGAATAAGGGAGGGCTCCATGGAGCGGCCAGTTTTTCAGCCCACGGGAACCCCGGTGATGGACCTGGACACCCCGGCGTTGGTGGTGGACTTGGACGTCATGGACCGGAACATCGAGATTTTGCATGGCAGGTTCAACCAATCCGGCGCAAAAGTTCGCCCCCACGTTACCGGGCACCAGACTCCCAAGATCGCCCACCGGCAGTTGCAAGCTGGCAACAACGTGGGGGGTATCAGCGTGACCAGCGTGGGCGAGGCGGAGGTGTTCAGCGACGCCGGTATCGCTGACATTCTGGTGGCCAGCCAGATCGTAACTCGTGCCAAGATCAGGCGGCTTTGCGCTCTGGCCGGGTCGAACCGCATCGGGGTGGCGGTGGACAATCCGCAAAACGTCTCCGACCTATCCCAGGCGGCCGAGGCTCAAGGCGTCACTTTGGGCGTCCTGGTCGAGTTGGACGTGGGATTGGGACGTTGCGGCGTCGCCCCCGGGGGCGACGCCT
>Ga0207991_1001840_pt1 | contig 12465 bp, 12 predicted proteins | sample ETN07SmetaG_FD_185786 | JGI IMG/M metagenome (GOLD analysis project Ga0207991, IMG submission 185786) | Marine microbial and viral communities from oxygen minimum zone, Eastern Pacific Ocean - ETNP2014F14-07SV275 (SPAdes) (version 2) | ecosystem: Environmental > Aquatic > Marine > Oceanic ... | reverse complement strand
GTTTTTCCATTCATTCTAGCAAAACCAACAATAATGTTTTGTGCAAATAATTCATGAACCTCAAAAAAGTTGTGATTATCAACCATTGAATGAATGATTCCTTTCATATCGTAGGGTTCTTTCCCGTCCTCAGGAAGAAGATTAATTAGATTATGATCCAGTCTGTTTGGATCATCATCATTTTGTACAGTTGAAGGCTCTTCAGTATTGTTTTGTGGGATGTATGATAGTAGAGTCTTGATATAATCCATACATTCGTATTCATTTTTTACAACAAAGTGAGCCACACCACTTTTGGTACCATGTGTCATTGCTCCACCCAATTCGTCAAACGAAACCTCCTCACCAAGAACAGTCTTTACAACGTCAGGACCTGTAACAAACATGGTTCCTAGTTTATCTACCATTATAACAAAATCAGTCATTGCTGGAGAATATACCGCACCGCCAGCAGACGGTCCAATGCTGGCAGTGATTTGTGGAACAACACCTGATGCCAATTGGTTATGATAAAAAATGTCACCAAACCCATCAAGACTTTGTATTCCTTCCTGAATTCTTGCGCCACCTGAATCCATAATTCCAATAATTGGGCATCCATTACGAATCGCATGATCCATCAATTTGGTAATTTTTTTTGCGCCCATTTTACTTAGAGTACCTCCCAAAACCGTAAAATCATAAGCAAAAACGTAGACTTGTCGTCCATTGATATTTCCATATCCACCAATTACACCATCACCAAAGAATTTCTTTTTCTGCATATCATATTGATAGTAATGATGTGTGGCTAGCGCATCAATTTCTACAAAACTTCCCTCATCAAGTAGAAGAGTAATCCTCTCTCTTGCAGTAAGTTTTCCTTTTTCATGTTGTTTAGAAATACGATCCTGACCACCACCTTGGTTTGCAGTCTTTTTTATCTTCGAAAAATTATTAATTTTGTCAGAATGCATAATTACGCACCAATAAACTCATTTTTATTTCTATTAATCTATATTGGAAATTAATTACAAGTGTGTTTCTAATTAGCTTGAAATTAGGTATGGCTTACTTTTGTGAAACTTATTAATCACTATAACGAGATTTAAAAAATATGGGCGTTGATAAAAGGGCTACTCTGACATATGTCCAGTTAATGAAAGAGGACTTGGCAGTTTTTAGACTTGTTCCAGAGGATGGTGTGATTCCAGATTATGAGGCAGGTCAATTCATTACAGTTGGAATGCCAATACCAAGTGAAAATAATAAAATTGTTAGGAGAGCATATTCAATGGCCTCCCATCCTGAAAACAAACGATTCTTTGAGCTGGTAATAAGATGGGTTAGAAAACCTCTGCCAGGTCGCGTTACATCTGCGTTATTTAATGCAGGTGAGGGTAAAGAAGTATCTTGGATTCCGCCAACTGGCTCAGCTCTAAAAATTAATGAGAAAATGGGTGATGGTAGTAAGGATGAAAGAAGGATTGTTTGTGTAAGTGGTGGAACAGGAATTGCACCATTCATGAGTTTTGCTCGACATCTTCATGATGTTGGTGATAAGAGACAGATTATCAATTTGCATGGTTCTAGCTATGTTGATGAATTAAGCTATAAGGATGAACTGACAGCTTTTGACCAAGAAAGTTTAGACAGAGGACCTGACAAATGGAACTTCCAATACAGAGCATCTATCAGTAGACCACAAGAATGGTTCAATAGGTCTTGGACTGGTCAAACTGGAAGGGTTGAACAATTTTTAAAACCAAGTAATGGTGGAAAATCACCTCTTGAAGAACTAGTTGGAGAAAAAATAACTCCGCAAAACACAATTTTTTACGTGTGTGGATGGCAGGGAACTGTTGACGGTGTTTTGAATTTCGTACGACCACTTGGATTTTTGCTAGAAAAAGAAAAGGACAAAAATGGTAACTTTTCAGTCAAGTTTGAGTCTTACGGCTAAACTAAAAAAATAATACTGTTTGATTTTGTATTCTTACGGGGACGTAGGTTAGCTTGGTATACTGCCAGCCTCGGGCGCTGGAGATCATGGGTTCAACTCCCATCGTCCCCATTTCCAGGTCAATAATTGAAATATGACTACCATTAACAATCCATAATTGACAACAGCCATATATCTTGCACATTTGAATCCGATAACAAACGCTCATGTTGAGATTATTGAGGAGCTGAAAAAAGAAAACAACGTAATTGTAATGCCAGTGCGTTTTTTAAAAGAAGAAAACGAGGTCAATAGTAGAAGCTTTCCGTTTAATTTTGCAACTAGAAAAAAAATGCTTGAGTCGATATTTGATAATTCGATAAAAGTTTCAACAAACTATTCTTTCCATTCTCCCTTCAAAAAATATTTTCCACCGCTGATTTCACTAAAATCATGGTCTCTAAGAAAACAAATTTTACAAGGAATTGAAAATGATTATTTTACATATACGGGTGACAAGACGGAAGGTATTATGCTCAAGTTGTATAGATTAAATCCAAAGATAGGAACTAGAAAAATGATATCAGCAACTGATGTAAAAAATGAGATGTATATCGCTTCGCAAGGAACTAGTTCACAATGGAAAAAATTTGTCCCTACAAGTGTTGCCGAAATAATCAGTGAAAATTGGGAAACAGTCAAAAAATTTGCTTCTGCTGAAGATTTGACTATAAAAATTGCGGGGATGAAATTTCCAAAAGACGGCTATGATTCAAAATAGATTAATTATAGACTACTACTCAAATTTTTGTGAAATTTTCATTTTCAAAATACGTTTGGTTTGATGGAAAATTTGTACTTGGAACTAGAGCCAATGTTCCAGTAACAACGCATGCTATACACTATGGGACATCAATCTTTGAGGGAATTCGAGCCTACTGGAACACAAAAAATTTGTTCATTTTTAGATTAAAGGAACATACAAAAAGATTTAGAAATTCAGGAAATTTTTATAATATCTCATTAAATTTCTCAGACAGGCAAATAGAAAACGCCATAATAAATCTCTGTAGGAAAAACAGAATCAGAAAATCATGTTATATTAGACCATTTTATTTTGTAGGCCAATATGGGATTAATCTACACGTTACCAAAAAAGCACCTACACATGTTGCTATCATAACTTTTCCATTTGGTGATTTATTTAATAAAAATGGAATTTCTGCAACAATTTCAAAATGGAGAAAATTTAGTGACACATCAACTCCAACACAAGCGAAGATGGGAGGTAACTATCTAAACTCAATTTTAGCAACACAAGACGCAAAGCAAAGAGGGTTTAACGAAGCAATTCTTTTAGATCAATCTGGCGATGTTAGTGAAGCACCAGGAGAAAACATATTTCTGGTTAAAAACAACGTATTGATCACTCCACCACTTAACTCATCAGCACTGGATGGAATCACGCGAAAATCAATTATCACCATAGCCAAAGACTTGGGTTTGAAAAGTAAAATACGAAAAATTCGTAAAACTGAATTAAAGTTGGCTGATGAGGTTTTTCTTTCTGGAACAGCTGCAGAAATTACACCAGTCATTAAAATCGATAAAAAGAAGATAGGGGATGCTAAAGTTGGAAATATTACTAAATTGTTGACTACTGCTTATTCAAACATCGTAATGAATAAAAACAAAAAATATTCTCATTGGTTAACTAAGGTGTATTAATTGAAGATTGTTCAGATAGGTACGGGAGGATGGGGTAAAAACCATTCTAGAGTGCTTTCTGAATTTGGTGTACTTTCTGCAATTTGTGATACGAATCCAAAGCTAGCTGAAGAACTTGGGAAAAAATACTCTGTTAATTTTTATGACTCAATTGAAAACTTGTTAGAAAGGGAGGAATTTGATGCAGCGTTAGTTTGTACACCTACATCTACGCATACAGAGATTGCATCTAGACTAATTGAAAATAAAAAACATGTTTTTGTGGAAAAACCGCTGACCTACTTATCTGAAGATGGTCAGAAATTAATCGAGACTGCTAAAAAAAATAATATTATTTTAACGTGCGGATATATAGAAAGATTCAATCCAGCTGTTGCTACTGTAAAAGACTTTCTAAAATCAAAGAAATATGGTGATTTAATTAGACTCGAATTTTATCGTGAACATAGGATGCCCCAACATATCAAAGATGTTGGTATTATTTATGATACATCAGTTCATGATATTGATACTGCATTGTGGTTGTTTGACGAAGTACCAGATGTTGTGTTTGCGATAGCAGGTAGCATTAATCATGAACATGAAGATTTTGCTACCATAATGCTTGGCTTCAAGGATAACAAAAATGCAACAATTTCTTCAAATTGGATAACACCAACACGTGTGCGAAATTTTAATGCTGTTTGTACTGATGCAAGAATATTTTCTAATTTTATCACTCAAGAAATTCGAATTGAGACAAATAATGGTACTGAAAACCCAAAAAATGAAAAAACTGAACCGTTGTCATTAGAAATAAGAAATTTCATAGACGCAATACAAGGCAAAAATGATCTAATAGTAAAACCAGAGCAGGCTGTAAATGTCACAAAAATTGCCGAAGCTGCACTTTTATCAAGTCAGAAAGGTACTCCAATTTATCTTGATCTAAGATGAACAGAAAGATGTTAGAAATACTTGCGTGCCCCATAGACAAATTTCATCCTCTAGAACTTTTTGAGAATAAATCGGATGGTGAAAAAATAACTGATGGGGCTTTGTATTGTCAGAAATGTTCAAGATTTTTTCCAATAATAGATGAAATTCCAATAATGTTACCTGATGAGTTAAGAGACAAAAAGCAGGAGATTGAATTTCTAAAGAGAAACATTAAGGAATTACCAGAGAAAATTGTAAAACAGGGATCACCATGGCATCTGTGAGGTATTTTGGTTACTAATTATATTTCTGACAAAGCAAAGATTGGCAAAAATGTCAAAATTTGGCATTTCGCTTATGTTGGAGACAATGTTGAAATTGGAAACAATGTCAAAATTGGTTCCTTAGCACATATTGATTACGATGTAAAAATTGGAGACGACACGCTCATTGAGGGACTGGTTTACATTCCACCTCTTTCCAGAATTGGAAAAAACGTCTTCATTGGACCAAGTGCTGCATTAACAAACGATCCATATCCTCCTAGTGAAAAACTAGTAGGCGTAACAATTGAGGATAATGTTATTATCTGCAGTAAGGCGGTCATAAAGGCTGGTGTTACTATTGGCAAAAATAGTGTGATTGCAATGGGAGCGGTAGTTACCAAAGATGTTCTTGCAGATACGGTTGTTGCAGGAGTACCTGCAAAGCAGAAATATTCACGGGAAGAATATGATAAAAAACAAAGTGAATGGAAAAATGTCTAAGATTTAATCTGTGATCTAAATATCCAATTCTTTACTTTTGCCAGTATGAAAACCCAGATGAATATCAAAACTAGGGCAATGCCAACTTTTATTCCAGAAAAAATTATTGGATCAATACCACCAAAACCACCTAAGGTAAATGGTCCAATAACTACTACCATTAATCCACCGCCAACTAACATTAAAATCCACATAAGAAAAATAAAACTGTAAATCTGTACTCTCATAAAATTTCAACTCCCATGAAAAATGCTGTTATTACTGCTAAAATTCCAGAAAACATTGACAGTTTAAGAATTTCGATAGCTGTCTGTTTTTCTGATAAGGGTTTTTTTGCAATTATCAGTCTTAGTAATGTAATTGGTGCATCCTTATCATCAGTTGTTTGTATCTTTAATTCATCATTACGAAATGTAGGATTTTTAATTTCCCTGTGCTCAACAATTTTTTTCATACTCGAAAGAAACAAGAATGAGTTGATTATGGCAGGTAAAATTGCAATGGCGGCAATTACTTCGACTGAACCAACTATCGCCAACGTTCCATACGTTGCACCCAAAACAAGAGCGCCTGAATCGCCAGGAAAAATTCTACTAGGAAATTTATGATATTTGTAGAATGCCAGAGAAGCAAATGCTAAACATAGACTAGCTATGGCAATTTCATAGTTTTGTAAAATAAATAATGAGATTGCTAATGCAAAACTCGCAATTGTCATAAATCCGCTAGATAATCCATTTAAAATATCAATGGAGTTTATTGTATTTCCTGTAATAGGAATCATAAACACGATTAATGCCATGTACAAAGAAGGTATTTTTACTGAACCGAATAGGGGAAAGTCTAGATTTGAGTCATAAGCTCCTAACAAAAGAATTGGAGCTGCACAAAATGCTAGTGCTACAGGCTTAAACCAACCACCCATCACTTTTCTGTCATCAATTATCCCTACAGCAAATCCCAAAATTGATACAATGATTACGGCTAAAATCTCTGATATTGGAAAAAATACATACAAGATAATCTCCGATGCCACAAGACCAACTACTATGGAAATACCTCCTGGTCGAGCTACCTGAACATTGCCCTGTTTGCCAACATCTTTTACGGTCATATTTCGCTTTTCTAAAAATTTGATTAAAATTGGAGTTAAAGCATACACTGAAAAAAAAGCAATTGCTGAGACAGCTATAGCTGCTATTATTTTTTCTTCCAATTATCTGACCTTTAGTTGTGATTTTATGTTATTAGCGACAGTCATACCAATTTTATCTATTGCTGCTAATTGATTAACAGAAGTTGCTGCTAAATCTTGACGAGTTTTAATATTATTTCTATACAGCCTTCTTGCTCTCACACGTCCAATTCCCTTAATCTTGACAAGATCTATTAGTTCCTCTTTTATACCATAAATTATTCTCTGCCGTAAGTCATCAAGCTCTTTGATTAGATCTATTCTTCCTAGTAATCTTGATAGTTCTCTAAGAGAATATGCTAACCAATTTGCAGTTTCAGCCATTCTGTGTATATCACCAGATTCAATGTTTAGTTGATCTGACAAGTCAATTTCAGTTCCTTCGTTAATCCATAACTCCATTGCAAGTAAGCTTCTTGTACAATCTTGCACATCAATATGTTTAATTTTTGTTTGTATGTTATTTTCTAGTACAATATCCAATCTTTCTTCATCCTTAATTCTAAGTCCAAATTTTGGAAAAAATTCACCACAATCAGTGATTAAATGTAAAAAACCAAACGTATGTTTTCTTCCTTTAGAAATATCATATTCAATGGCATTACGAAAATCTCTTGCAGTCATCGGGTCAATATATAATCTAGAAACCATTTGACCAAATTTCGTAGCTATAAACCCATTTCGACTTTTAACAATAAATTTTTCATCTATTAGAAAGTGTTTGGCATTTTCTAAATTCAATTCAATTGTTTCATCTTCTACTTGCATTCCACCAAGCGTTTGTGAAAAAAATTTGTTAATCCTATCCTCTGTGATTGTTGGTGATGTCACAATCAAACTAAGTAAATGAATTCTTAGAGAACTTGGTTCTATGATTTTTGATTCAATGGGCTCCGGTTCACCATCTACGTAATGATCTAGTAGATCATCTTGGGGAATTTGTTTTGCAATAATTATTGATTCTCCCTCTTTATCATATTGTGGTCTGCCGGCTCTTCCACACAGCTGTTTGTATTCTAAAACACTAATCGGAGTATTTCCTGCAAATTTTGCGTTGTATCTTAATATGCTTGATATAACTACTCGACGAGCTGGAAGGTTTACGCCAGCAGCTAACGTTGGAGTCGCAGATAACAGCTTTATTTTACCACTTCTAAATTCTGTTTCAATTATTTCACGACAGTTTTGATTAAGCCCGGCATGATGAAAAGCAACTCCCTGTTTTACCAGATATGCTAGTTTTTTAACCAGTTGTGTTTGCTCATTATTTGATAATAGTTTTTTTGAAATTTTTTCAAGATCCGCTAATTCGTTGTTGCTTAATATTCTTTCAATGTATTTTCCAGAATCCGTAGCAAGTTTGGCACAGCTAGGTCTAGTCATAGCAAATAGCAAGCTTTGACCTCCGTTTTTTACAGAATCTATACCCAAACCAATTGATGGTAACCCTATACTGTCAAAATTTACTTCGTAGGATTCTCTTTCTTGGTTTTTTACCATAAAATCATCATATACTGCTTCAGAAAGAGGTACAGGTCTCCATTTGCTTTCAACCGGTTTACAATCTAACCATTCTGCAAGTTCATCAGAATTTGTTATGGTTGCACTTAATGCAATAATACGAGGCTTATTACCTGCAAGTCCAAGTTTGAATCTGGTTAGGATCATTTCTAAAGTTGGGCCTCTTCCTTCGTCTCCAACTAGATGAATTTCATCAGATATTACCAGTCCTATATCGTCAATCCATGCCGGACCATATCTCATTAAGGAATCCATCTTTTCGTTTGTGAGAATCAAAATGTCAGAGTTTGCTAAGTTGCCAGCTGAATCAAAATCTCCTGTAGAGATTGATACTTTGATTTTACGCTCTAATTTCAGAGTTTCCAGTTTCTTAAATTCTGAAAACTTTTCAGCAGCAAGGGCTCTCAAAGGACTAAGATAAACAACTTTTGTCTTATGTTTTATGATATGCTGAATCATTGCCAAAGTGGCAATCAGAGTTTTTCCACTTGCGGTAGGAGTTGAAACTAGAATGTTTTTTTCATCAAGTATTCCCGCATTAACAGCATCTTTCTGTGGTGGATAAAGTTCTGTGTAACCTTGTGATTTTAAGAAATCAATTATGCGTGGATCAATAGACAGTTCATCAATATTCATACCGTGTTGTAATAACCGGGTTTTGACTCATAAATAGACGCTTCTCGGACCATTCTACGAATATAATTTTTAGCTTCTACTTCATTAAATTTCTCTGACTTTACAAGCTCATCAATGAATGTTTGTTCCAGTACAGGTGACTTGGGTTCACCCTCAAGAGATTTTAGAACCTCCATAAACGTAGCTAATTTTGAAACTTCACTACGAGGACGACCCTGGAGTACCCCAATGTCAACTTTTCCTGTGTTGACATCTACACCCGAATTCTTCAACATTTCATTGAACAAATAAATTGCTCTCTCTGCATCTTCCCCTTCAACTTGATTTTTCAGCAAAAGCCTTGCTCGTGCAGTAGATAATCTAATTAGTCCTTCTAGTTGTCTTGGTGTTATCGTGATCATTTTTTCTTTGTCTTCACCTTCAACACTTCTCATCTTAAGGTAGAATTCCATTATCTTACTTTCAGCTTCTTTTGTAAGAACAGGATCAATTCGTTTTGCATATGCCAAATATTTTGTAAGAATATCAATATCCACAAGTGAAGTAGTATCAGTTCCATACGTTCCATGCTGACTTAAAATATGTTGTGCTATGTCTCTATCTTGTTGAGGTGTTGGGATATCTCTTACAACAAAAATTAAGTCAAATCTAGTAAGAAGCGGTATAGGGAGATTTACATTTTCATGTATGTTCTTGAATGGATCATATTTTCCATATATTGGGTTTGCTGCAGCCAAGATTGAGGTTCTGGCATTAAGTGTTGCAACAATACCACCCTTCGCTATGCTGGCAGATTGCTGTTCCATCACCTCATGTAGAGCACTCCTATCTTCAGGTCTCATTTTATCAAATTCGTCTATACAAACTAGGCCTTGATCTCCAAGCACTACTGCTCCAGCTTCTAGCATGAAAATTCCAGAAGTATCGCGTACAACAGCTGCAGTAAGACCAGCTGCAGTAGAACCTCTTCCTGAAGTATATAATCCTCTAGGTGCAATCCTCGCACAGAATTTTAGCATCTCACTTTTTGCAGTACCTGGATCTCCTACAAGAAAAATATTGATGTCTCCTCTAACCTTGGTGCCATCTGAGAGTGCACGTTGTGTTGAACCTACAATCAACAAAAGAATTGCTTCCTTGAATAGCTTATGGCCTCGAATATGAGGAGCAAATGAATCAATTAGCCTTGAATAGATATCAGTGTTTTTTGCCAAAGATTTTACTATTTTTTCTTCATCTGGGGAAATTTGCTCTCTTTCCGTTCGTCTTGAGCTTTTTACACCTCTACCACCAAGAAATTCAATATTGTTTCCATCCATTCGTAATCTGTAAAGCGCGCTTGCAGATTTATCAACTCCAGATATACGTTCCTGCTCAATTCGAACTATTCCTGTTAAAATAATTCTATCTCCAGGACGAGCAAAATCAACCAAGTCCTGCTTCATGTTAACACTCACGTAGTGAGGTAATTGCCCAGGTGGAAGATCCTCAGGTAACTCTTGTAACCGAACAATTTGAAAATCGATAAATCTACTTGCTTCCGGTACTATAGCTAAATTTTTATGCGGACATTTTGGAGTTTGGCACTTTACAGCGTTATCCAAGCTCATTCCATCAATTAAAGTAAATTTTGAGATGTGTTTATCAAGACATTTGTAAGTTACCTCCTTGGCTAATGGTTTTACTTCTGATGCCCTTACTACCATTCCAGAAACACTTGTCATCTTGGTTATCACTTCGGAATTAATCTGACGTAAACTTCGTTGAACTGGAAAGTTCGCTATACGAGCACGTATCTCGTGTTTGATCTTTTCTGCATAATCTGGGAAACGTTCCTTTAAAATTTCTTTAATAGCTCTAGAAAATGCATTCAGAATTTCATCTGGATTTTCCATAAATTTTGATTCAATAGCTGGAACAGATACTAGATCGTTATAGTCTACAGAAATATATTTCGCACGTTTAGGCATCATTTGATCAATTTGCTCAACATATGAAAAAGACCCTGTAGTGTCTTTGAACTGTGTCAAAAATTCCTTTACTTTATCTGAAAGTGCTGACTCTGTTAGAGATTCTTCCGTCGTCATTTTTTACTACCTATAATTTTTTTAGAAAACTTTGTACTAACATTATGGATTTCATTATAAAAATCATATTCTTCAACAGTTAGTTTCTGTGAAATTTCAGCCGATAGTTTTGATGAATCTGCAAGACGAATTATCTTACTTCGTCTTGTCCTAAGGAGTTTGTTTAACATGCTTTCCGTCATATCATAATCCTTTTCAGTCATTCTTTGCATGTATGATTTTAGTTTGATGTAAAAATAAGGTTCTAATACTGAGAGATCAAAATTACTTTGAACTTCTTCTTTCATTACTGCTTGTTTCAACTCTGTAAGTATTTCAGAATCTTGAATTTCAACGTACTTTTCTGATTCTAAGACATTTGCAATCCACCTAGGAATATTAAGAATTTCGCCTTGCTTTCCACCAATAGTTAGATCTGAAACATTCAGTTTCAAATCTTTGCTAAATAAAACTTTGACATCTTTTAGACCATATCCTATGGAATGTATACGTTCAAAATCACTCAAATTCAATATTCATCAAACAACGTTGAACCATTTAATGGATACGATCGATCAAATCAATTTACAAAAAGCTTTGATCATTTGATCCTTTATGTCATTTATTAATAGGAATTGGCAGGTTAAGATCTGATGTCATTATCAAACGTCATGTGGGTAGAAAAATACCGCCCAAAAAAAATTTCTGAAATAGTAAATCAAAAAGATATTATTAATAGCATAAAAGCACTGTTGAAAAATCAATCCGAAATGCCTCATCTGTTATTTACAGGTTCGGCGGGAGTTGGCAAAACTACTGCCGCACTTTGTATATCAAAAGAAATCTTAGGTGAACATTGGCGAGATTACACACTGGAGCTTAATGCATCCGACGAGCGAGGAATAAATATGGTAAGAGAACGTGTAAAAAAATTTTCGCGGTTTGCAGGCTTGGATACAAAAATCCCATTTAAGGTAATAATTCTTGATGAAGCGGATGAAATGACAACAGATGCACAAACCGCACTACGAAGAATAGTTGAGGATACGGCAAAAATTTGTAGGTTCATTTTAATTGCAAATAATTTATCAAAAATAATTAGGCCCATTCAAAGTAGATGTGTTATTTTCAAATTTTCCAAGATTTCAGATAACGATATTATTTCTCAATTAAAACTTATTGCTAAAAAAGAGAATGTCAAGTCTGATGAAAAAGGATTGAGTGTTATTTGTAATTATACAGAAGGGGATCTACGCCATGCAATAAATATTCTCCAAGCTACTGCGAGTTCAGGAGATGTAACCGAGCCTGTTGTAAAGTCAGTTGTTGGATTAACTAAAACAAAAGATGTTCAAGATGTTCTAAAATTAGCACTTAATGGAAAGATTTCTACTGCAAGGGATAAAATGATAGAGTTGATTAAGGTTTATGGAATGTCCGAATCAGATTTTTTAAAATACATAAATCAAGCAGTTTTTAATTCCAAAGTCAATAACCTTGAAGGAATACTGGAAACAATTGCAAAATATGATTATAGAATTTTAGTAGGATCTAATCCTGAGATACAATTAACTGCACTATTAGCAGAGTTAGCAAAATTTGGAAAATAACAAGCGCAGAGAGAGGGATTCGAACCCCCGCGTGCTTGCGCACACAGGCTCTCAAGGCCCGCGCTCTACCAGGCTAAGCGACCTCTGCAAAAATCGATTATAA
>Ga0207991_1001836_pt1 | contig 12480 bp, 11 predicted proteins | sample ETN07SmetaG_FD_185786 | JGI IMG/M metagenome (GOLD analysis project Ga0207991, IMG submission 185786) | Marine microbial and viral communities from oxygen minimum zone, Eastern Pacific Ocean - ETNP2014F14-07SV275 (SPAdes) (version 2) | ecosystem: Environmental > Aquatic > Marine > Oceanic ... | reverse complement strand
TGCTTTTAATTACAGTTTTCTTAAGTGCAAAAAAATGGAATTTAAAAGCGACTATTAAAAATATAACAATTGCTGGAATGTGTTCTGGTTTTATGGGAACTCTTACTGGTGTTGGGGGACCACCAATGGCAATTGTTTATCAAAATAGTTCCGCTAAGAATGCCGTAGCCACGTTAAATATGTTTTTTGGAATTGGAGCATTATTTTCAGTTTTTGTACTAGCATACATAGATTTAATAACTATTAGAGAAGTAATGAGATGTTTGTTATTAGCTCCAGGAGTTTTAGCAGGTTTAATATTAGGAAGACAAACTATCGTAAAAAATTATGTAAATACTAATTTAAAAAAACTTATACTAATAGTGTGTTTTGTAAGCGCTGTATTAGTTTTGGGTCAAGCATTTATTGAATTTTAAATTTGATCATTATACTATATAAAAAATTAAAATAGTGCTTGAACAATCTATAATATTTATACAAATTATATTCATTGATATAATTATGGCAGCAGACAACGCTATAATCATTGGTCTTATTGCTGCAAATTTTGCTCCAAAAAACAGAAAGCAAATAATCATGTATGGTGTTTTTGCGGCATTTATTTTTAGAGTAATGTTTGCTCTTTCCGCAACTTATTTATTTGAATTTCCAATAATAAAAATTGTAGGTGGAGCCTTATTAGTTTGGATTGTAAATGACCTTAGACAAGATTTGTTTGGTAAAAAAAAGAAAATCAAATCACCAACTAGAGCATCAAAAGAACCTTCCTATCTACAGGGTATGTATAAAGTAATTTTTGCAGACTTAACTTTAAGTTTCGATAATGTTATTGGAGTTGTCGGAGCTGCAAAAGATAATTTTGGATTAATGATTTTTGGTTTATTATTATCTGTTATTTTAATTGGAACCATAGCTACATATTTTGCTGAATACATACAAAAAAATAAATGGATAGGATATGTTGGGCTTGTTGTTATACTTGTAGTTGCTATTCAATTAATAATTGGCGGTCTAAATGATTATGGCGTTCTGTCAATAAATGATACTTTTAGACAATACTTTTAATTTAATAAGAATATTTTTTTGTAGGAAATTTATTTTTTTTAACTTCTTTTTTATAATTTAAAACAGCAGTATTTATAACATTTCTCAAATTAGAATATTTTTTTAAAAATCTTAAATTTATAGGGTTCAATCCTAACAAATCATCTGTTACTAAAACTTGACCATCACAATTAACTGAAGAACCTATACCAATCGTTGGTATTTTAATTGAAGATGTGATCTCTTTTGCTAATGATTTTTCAACGCACTCTAAAACTATAGAAAATACACCAGCAGATTCTAAAATTTTTGCTTCTTTTAAAATTTTATTTCTTTCAGTTGTTTTTTTTCCTTTAAATCTAAATTTTCCTTTCTCAGACTGAGGTAATATTCCTAAATGACCCATTACTGGAATTCTATTTTTTATAAGATTTTTAATAATTTTTACAATTTTATTTCCGCCTTCTAATTTTACACCATCGCATTTAGTTTTTTTTATTATCAATTTTGCATTCTTTAATGCTTGTTTAGAAGTTCTGTAAGTATTATAGGGCATATCAACTATCATAAGACTTTTTTGAACTCCTAACTTAACGCTCTTAGAATGTTCTATCATAATATTAAGAGTAACGTTTCGAGTTGTTTTATAGTTGTACAAAACTGAGCCTAGAGAGTCTCCAACTAAAATAATATCGCAATGATTATCTAAAATTGATGCAATATTTTTTGAATAAGCTGTTAAACAAACAATCTTTGATTTGTTTTTTTTTCTTATAATTTTTTTTAACTTATCATTCATTACTCTAACTCAATAGTGCTTGGTGGTTTTGAAGTAATATCATAAACAACCCTGTTTATCCCTCGTATATTATTAATTATTTTATTAGAAATTGATTGCATAAATTTTTTATTAAAATTATAAAAATCAGCTGTCATTCCATCTTCCGATGTTATTGCTCTTAAAAGGCAAATATGTTCATAAGTTCTATTATCACCCATAACGCCGACTGTTTTCACTGGGAGTAAAGCAGCATAAGCCTGCCAAATTTTGTGATAAAGATTATATTTCCGCAAATGATTAATAAAATAATAATCTGCTTCTTTTAGTATATTTATTTTTTCCTTAGTTATAATTCCTGGCATTCTTATTGCTAAACCAGGACCGGGAAATGGATGTCTTGAAATTATTTCATTTGATAGTTTTAGTTCTAACCCAAGTTTTCTAACTTCGTCTTTGAACAAGTATTTTAATGGTTCAATCAGTTTAAGCTTCATTTTTTTAGGCAAACCACCGACATTATGATGTGATTTAATTTTTGAGGTTTGGCTTCCTGTGACTGATTTACTTTCTATTAAATCAGGGTACAAAGTGCCTTGTGCCAAAAATTTTACATTCCTTAGTTTTTTAGAATATTTTTCAAAAATCTTTATAAATAAATTTCCAATTATTATTCTTTTTTTTTCCGGATCAGAAACATTTTTTAATTTACTAAAAAATTGACTACTAGCATCAACATAAATTAAATTCATTTTTAATTTTTTTTTAAATGTATTCACTACCTGTTTTTCTTCATCTTTTCTTAACAATCCTGTATTAACAAAAATACAAGTTAGATTTTTTCCTATTGCACTGTTAATTAGTTTAGCAACAACACTGCTATCGACACCTCCTGACAAAGCGCAGATAACTTTTTCATTACCGACTTGTTCTTTAAGTGATTTAATGAGTTTTAATTTTTGTTGTTTTGAAGACCAATTCTTTTTTAATTTACATATTAAAAACAAGAAATTTTTTAATAAAATTTTCCCTTTGTCTGTATGAGTTACTTCTGGGTGAAATTGCACACCATAAATTTTTTTTTTACTATTTTCTATTATTGTTAATTTTGAATTTTTGCTTGAAGCGATTGCTTTAAATTCTTTTGGTAATTTATAAACTTGATCAGCGTGACTCATCCAAACATTAGTAATATTTTTTTTTCCAAAAAAGTTTTTAATAAGCGGACTGTTATTTTTTTTTTTAATTTTAACTAGACCAAACTCTCTAAATGTTGATGTTTTAACTTTTCCTCCCATAACTTTTGAAATTATTTGATATCCAAAACAAATTCCTAAAATGGGCACACCTAACTTAATGATTTTTTTATTTAATTTAACTTTGTTGTTTTGATAAACACTGAGTGGACCCCCGGATAAAACTATACCTTTTACATTTTTAAATATATTTAAACTATTTGTTTTTTTATGGCTTATAATCTCTGAAAAAACACCAAGCTCTCTAATTCTTCGAGCTATTAATTGTGTGAATTGAGAACCAAAATCAATAATTAAGATTTTGTTTAGATTATTGTTTAGACTCATCTTTTGCTTCGATATTTTTTAATCTTTCATTAATACTTTTAGTTTTATTGCAAAAAGATGAGCAAATAATTATAAAATTTTTTGTTAATTTCTTTACCTCCGAAAAATTAGACTTTTTTAGCTCTATATCAATTAGCATATACATTGCTTCTTCATTGTCTGGTTCTAATAAAAGAGTTGTTTTTAGATATTTAATTTCTTTTCTTTCATTTTCTTCTGAATTGTAAATTTTGGCTAAATACAGATATGATTTTGCATCTTTTGGATTAAAAACAATATTTCTTTGAAATAGAAATTTTGAGTCTTCTAATTTTTTTTCATCATATTTATTTTTTGCTTCATCAAAAAAGTTTTCTTTTGCATAAACTTCAGTACTAATAAAAATACACAGCAGTAATATTGAAACAAATAGTTTTTTCATTATAATTTATTTTCTTTTTTAATTTCATCTATATTATGTACCATACTTTCATAAAAACCAGCTTTAGTAATTTTTACAAACTTAGGTTTCTTTCTTAAATTAATTATTTTTTTTGATCCTAAATACCCCATAGAAGATTTAAGTCCTCCTATTAATTTATATATAATATTGTTTACGTTACCTTTAAATTTAACTAGTCCCTCTACTCCCTCAGGTACATATTTGGATGCGTCTTTCTGTATTTTTTGGGAATATCTATCTGCAGAACCTTTGTTCATAGCTCCAACCGATCCCATACCTCTAAAGCTTTTATATAATTTTCCATTTTTTTTTAACAATTTTCCTGGTGTTTCAGCAGTTCCTGCAAATAATGACCCTATCATTACAGCATCAGCACCTGCAGCTAAAGCTTTTGCTATATCTCCTGAAAATTTAATTCCACCGTCAGAAATTATTGTAATCTTTTTATTTTTAACTCCTTTTTTTGCATCAATAATTGCAGTTAGCTGCGGAACTCCTATGCCGGCTACTAACCTAGTAGTGCAAATAGATCCAGGTCCTATACCAACTTTTATTATATCAACACCTAGTTTTGCTAAAAACTTTGCTGCTTCAGCTGTAGCAATGTTTCCGGCACAAAGAGTTGTTTGGCTAGATTTTTTTTTTTTTATTTTCTTAATTATCTCTGCTACTTTTTTTGTATGCCCGTGTGCAGTATCCACAACAATTAAATCAACTTGCTCTTTTAATATCGCTTCTGCTCTTAATATTTCTTTTGGTCCAGCTCCAACTGCAGCACCAACTTTTAGTTTTTTAAATTTAACTTTTTTAATTTCAAAAATTTGTTTTTTAATATCAAGATTTCTATGGATTACTCCAATACCTCCTTCTTTTGCAATAGCTATAGCCATTTTAGATTCTGTGACAGTATCCATAGCTGAGGATAATAATGGTATTTCTAACGTCAAGTTTTTTGATAAAACAGTTTTAGTATCTGCTTCGAAAGGTAAAATCTCAGAATAGTTTGGAGCTAATGTAACGTCGTCAAAAGTAAGAGCTTCTTTTATGGGATCCATAATAATGTATATATCTTTTTTTAAAAATTAAAAGTAACTAGCGTAAAAATTTACAAATAATAAAACTTTCCTTAGAGTCTTTTCTGCTAGAATTAGGTTTAAAGACTTTAGTTTCCTTAAAAATTGATTTTGAGTTTAATATTATCTCATTAAAAGAAGATCCCATGAATATTTTTGAGACAAATGTGCCATTTTTAGACAATACATCTTTTGCAAAAAACATTGCTTCTTTGCACAGTTCACCTGTTGAAGTCGAATCAACATTTTTTATTCCTGTAGTATTTTCCGCCATATCAGAAAGAACCACATCTACTTTAGACTTAAAATAATTTTTAATATTTTGTTGTGTGTTATTTTTAGTAAAATCACCCTCTACAAATTCAACTTTATCTATTGGATCTATTTTTTTTAAATCAATAGATAATATTTTTCCATTTTTAATACTTTTTGAAGCATATTGCGACCAGCTACCTGGTGCAGCACCAAGATCAATTAATGAAATTCCATTTTTTATTATTTTAAATTTTTGATCAATTTCTATTAATTTATAAGCTGCTCTTGATCTATAACCATCTACTTTTGATTGCCTTACATAGATGTCTCTTCTTTGTTTGTTAATCCAATTTTTTGAAATTTTATTTTTTTTCAATTAATGTTTAAATCTTAAGCTTTTTTTAATTATTTTACCATCTAACGTTATCACTTCACTAAGATAGTCTTTATTTAGTCTAATAACATCGTTATGTTTTCCTGCTAAGTGAATAATGCCTATTTTATGATTTGGTAAATAATTTTCTACAAATGTATTTTTTTTTATGTCAAATTTCATTTGATCAATTAAAGTCCAATTACAATAAGCTGGCAAAATTTCTACATCTAGCTTATCTACATAGATAGTTATATTCATTGCTATTTGCTCAGATCCAAAAATCTTTCCTGAATTTAATGCAATTTTTAAATTTTTTTTCCAGACTTCCCAGTGAGGAGCTGTTTTATTTAAACAAAAAACTCCAATATTTAGATGGGGTTCTAAAGCAACCGCACGAGAAACTTTTTCTGAAAAACCTGAAGATTTTGCATGTTTGTAATTTTGAGATTTAATTTTTGCAATTCCACCTATTAACCAATCAGCTCTTAAAACTCTTCCATAAGCTCTGTCAGCTGGGGTTGAAATTGACAATTTATTATTATCACTGCCCTTAAAATATAAATCAATTGCATCCCAAGAATTTACCCAGGCATCAGCATCAATCCATAAGTATTTTTTAAATCCAGGAAAATATTCTGGTAAAAAAGCTCTTGAAACTTGACTTTTTAACCATTCTTTATCTTTAACTTTATAAGATGGAATCTCAATATCCCATTTTGCTTTTTTAATTTCATCAACTTTGTTTATTAAAATATCTTTTTGATTATCTTTAAGCCCTGCATCCAAAATGCAAATTGCAATGTTGTTACTTTCGTTAAACTTTTTAATTGAATCAATTAACTCATTTAATAATTCAAAATAATTTGCGTCTGCTAAAGAAATAATTGCATTTTCTTTCATCTATAACATGTCTTCATGATGATCATTTTCAGAGTTAATTACATCATACTTTTTATTTAATTTTATATAATGTATAAAACTAATAGGAATAAGACATAGGTAAGCTAAACCAGATATAACCATTACATTGAGCGTATATACTAGCAAAAGGCCAAAAAATAAAACAATGCCGAAGAGTAAAAAAATAGTCATTGTTCTTGGAACAACAATTTTTTTTAGAGAATAGGTTGGAACTTTGCTAATTAAAAGCAACGAAACTAATATAAAAAAAACTGGAACTATAAAATTATAATTTATATTTAAAAATTTTAGTTCAGTTAAACTATATATTAAAGGCATTAAAACTAAAATTCCTCCTGCAGGAGAAGGTACTCCCTCAAAAAAATTATCTTTCCAAGAAGCTTCTTCATTTGAATGAACATTAAATCTAGCTAACCTTAAAACTACACACACAACGAAGATTAAACATAAAAGCCAGCCAAACTTTCCAAGTTTATTTAAAGACCAAAAATACATTATAAAAGCAGGAGCTACTCCAAAACTAATCACATCAGTTAATGAGTCTAATTCTTTTCCAACTTTAGATGTTGCTTTTATTAATCTTGCTATTCGACCGTCTAATCCGTCTATTAATGCTGCAATAATTATTGCTATAATTGCAATTTCATATTTTGAATCTAAAGCAAATTTAATTGAGCTTAATCCAATACATACTCCAATTAATGTAAGTATGTTTGGCAAAATTACTCTAGTTTTTTTATCGCTAACTAATTTAAAATTTTTTTTTGGTTGTTCCATAATGTTATTTTTTAGCTAACAATGTTTCTCCAGCAATTGTTTTTTGATTGACTTTAACAAGCGGAATATAATTTTCAAAATATATATCTACCCTACTTCCAAACCTTATCATTCCAATTCTTGAACCTTGATCTAATTCCTGATCTTTTGAAGCTTCACAAACAATTCTTCTTGCTATTAATCCAGCTATTTGAACCACAACAATTTCGTTGCCCTGTTTATTTATAATTTTGTAATAATTTCTTTCATTATCTTCACTTGATTTGTCAAGAGAAGCATTAATAAATTTTCCTGGTTTATAAAAAATTTCTGAAATTTTCCCTGCGCAAGGTGATCTGTTTACATGACAGTCAAATACATTCATAAAAATGCTTATTTTTTTAAAATTTTTATTTTCTAAACCAAGTTCTTTTGGTCCTTTTTTTTCTGAAACGTCTAAAACTAATCCATCAGCAGGACTAACAAGATAGTTTTCATCATTAATTGAAATTCTTTCAGGATCTCTAAAAAAATAATAAACCCAAATTGTTAATACCACACATATTAACCCTAAAAAATTGCTTACAAAGTATAAAACTATTGTTATTAAAATAGCTATAATTAAAAACTTATAACCCTCTTGGTGAATTTTTGGAAAAACCTTGTCTAGCATAATCTTTAATTTGATAATTGTTCATTAATATGTATATAAAACTCAAAAATTCAATTATTAAGATATATAATCAAATATGAGTAAAATTAAGGTTAAAACCCCTATAGTTGAGATAAATGGCGATGAAATGACAAGAGTGATATGGAATTTTATCAAAAAAAAACTGATCTTGCCTTATTTAGATTTAGAAATAGAACATTTTGATTTAGGTATGAAAAGTAGAGATGATACTTCAGATCAAATCACAATTGATTGTGCAAACGCAATAAAAAAAAATGGTGTAGGAATTAAGTGTGCAACAATAACTCCTGATGAAGCAAGAGTAAAAGAATTTAATTTAAAAAAGATGTGGCGATCTCCTAATGGTACAATTCGAAATATTATTGGAGGGACTGTTTTTAGAGAACCAATAATTTGCAAAAATATTCCAAAGCTTGTTCCTTCATGGACTGATCCAGTAATAATTGGCCGACATGCTTTTGGTGATCAGTATAGAGCAACAGATTTTAAAGTACCCGGTAAGGGAAAATTAGAAATTAAATGGACAGCAGAAGATGGAAGTGATGAAAAAAAATATGAAGTATTTAATTTTCCTGGACCAGGTATTGCTTTATCAATGTACAACTTGGATAAATCTATCGAAGATTTTGCAAGATCCTGTTTTAACTATGGATTAATAAAAAAATGGCCTGTTTATTTTTCAACTAAAAATACAATATTAAAAATTTATGACGGAAGGTTTAAAGATATTTTTGATTCTGTTTTTGAAAAAGAATTTAAATCAAAATTTGAAAAAAATAAAATCACATACACACATAAGTTGATTGATGACATGGTTGCTTGCGCTATGAAATGGAGCGGCAAGTATATTTGGGCTTGTAAAAATTATGATGGAGATGTTCAGTCTGATACAATTGCTCAAGGTTATGGTTCTCTAGGTTTAATGACTAGCGTTCTTCTTGCTCCAGATGGAAGAACCATGGAATCAGAAGCTGCCCATGGAACAGTAACAAGACATTATAGATTGCATCAACAAGGAAAAGAAACTTCAACAAACCCTATTGCTTCAATTTTTGCTTGGACAAGAGGATTGGCTCATAGAGGCGAGTTAGATAATAATCAAGAACTAATTGACTTTTCATTGACGCTAGAAAAGGTATGTATTGATACTGTTGAAAGTGGAGCTATGACAAAAGACCTTGCTATTTTAATTGGTCCTTCTAGTGAATATATGACTACTAATCAATTCTTAGATGAATTAGATGGGCGACTTAAAAAAAATCTTAATTAATTAAATTTTTAATTTTTTTAAAAGACTCATCAATTTTTTCAGTTAAGGATCCTCCAGCTTGGGCAAAATCAGCTCTACCTCCACCACCTTTTCCACCAATGATTTCTGAACCAATTTTAACAAGATCAATAGCATTTATTTTTTTGGAAAGTTTTTGTGTTATACCTATGGCTAAACCAATTTTATCATCTTTAATTGCATAAACAATTACTACTCCATTGTTTAACTCTTTTTTTCCTTTATCAACCAATGATCTCAAATCTTTAAAAGGAAGTTCATGAACTTTTTGAAATCTTACTTTAGTTTTATTTACCAAAATATCTTTAATTATATTTTTTTCTTTATCATTCAAAATAGAAGTGACCAAAAGTTCTTCATATTGTTTATTTAAATCTTTGATTATATCGATTTGATTTTTTTCCTGATTTAAATAAGGTTTTCCTTTTAGCTCTTTAATTTTTTCTACTAATTCATTTATTGCTAGCTCATTTTTTTCTTTGGTTTCACCAGATTTTTTATCTTTATTCTTTAAGTAATTTTGCAGTTGTTTGTCCCTTAATGCCTCTACTCTTCTGACGCCTGCAGCAATTGATGATTGACTTATTATTTTAAAATTTCCAATATCACCCGTATTTCTAACATGTGTACCGCCACACAATTCAGTTGAAAAATGGCTATTATTATCATCTCCCATTGATAAAACTCTAACTTCATCTCCATATTTTTCACCAAATAAAGCTAAAGCACCATTATCTACTGCTTCTTTTGGTGTCATAATTCTAGTTTTTACATCAGTTTTTTTTTTAATCATTGAATTTACATATTTTTCTACTTTTTCAATTTCATTAGATGAAATAGGTTTCATGTGACTAAAATCAAATCTCAGCCTATCAGCTTCAACTAAAGAACCTTTTTGGGTAACATGTTTACCTAATACTCTTCGAAGAGACTCGTGTAACAAATGAGTTGCTGAATGATATGCTCTAATATTATCTCTTCTTTCAGTGTCGATTTGTAACTCAACAGAATCATTAATTTTTAACGAACCAGATTTAACTTTTCCATAATGAATAAATAAATTTCCTAATTTTTTTTGAACATCTGTTACTTCAAACTTAAAATTTCCTGATATTATTTCACCAATGTCTCCGACTTGACCTCCTGCCTCACCATAAAAAGGTGTTTGGTTTGTAATTATTATTCCTTCATCTTTTTCATTTAAAACTTTAACTTCTTTGTTATTTTTTAATAATGAAATAACTACGCCTTCAGCTTTATTTGTTTCATATCCCAAAAAATCTGTAGCTCCTAAACGATCTTTAATCCCAAACCAAATTTCATCAACTGCGCTATCGCCAGAACCTTTCCAGTTTTTTTTAGCAAGCTCCTTACTTTGTTTCATTAAGGATTGAAATTTTTTATGATTAACCTTCAATGATTTATTTTTAAGTATGTCTTCAGTTAAATCTAATGGAAATCCATAAGTGTCATATAGTTTAAAAGCAACTTCACCTGGTAAAATTTTATCTATTTTTGAAATCTCATCATTTAAAATTTTAATTCCACGATCTAAAAGAACTAAAAATTTTTCTTCTTCCATTTTTAAAGTTTCTTTTATTAAGGATTGTGCTCTATCAAGCTCAGGGTAACTATCTGACATTTCTTCTTGAAGAGTTTTAAATATATTAAAAAAGATTGGTTCTTTTGCTCCCAGTAAATGAGAATGTCTCATTCCCCTTCTCATAATTCGTCTAAGCACATAACCTCTACCTTCATTGGAAGGCAAAACTCCTTCGGCAATTAAAAATGAGCTGGCTCTCAGGTGGTCTGCTATTACTCTGAAGCTCGAAATATTTGAAGCTTCAGGTTTTTTATTAAGAGCATTAGATGTGGACTGAATTAATTTTTTGAAATGATCAGTTTCATAATTATCATGACTTCCTTGTAGTAAAGCAGCTATTCTTTCTAAACCCATCCCTGTGTCTACAGATGGTTTTGGTAAATCAATTCTTTTATCTTTAGCAATTTGCTCGAATTGCATAAAAACTAAGTTCCAAATTTCTATAAATCGATCTCCATCCTGGTCTTTTGTTCCTGGCAAACCTCCTTTTAAGTGGTCACCATGATCAAAAAAAATCTCAGAACAAGGACCACATGGGCCAGTTTCTCCCATAGACCAAAAATTGTCTGAAGTTGCTATTCTAATTACTTTATTATCACTTAAACCAGCTACTTTTTTCCATAAATTAAATGCATCATCATCATCTCTAAAAACTGTTACATAAAGCCTGTCTTTGTTAATGCCAAATTCCTTTGTAATTAAATCCCAAGCAAATGTAATTGCTTGTTCTTTAAAATAATCACCAAATGAAAAGTTTCCTAACATTTCAAAGAACGTATGATGTCTTGGGGTATAGCCTACGTTTTCTAAATCATTATGTTTGCCTCCCGCTCTTACACATTTTTGTGAAGTGGTGGCTCTTTTGTAATCTCTTTTTTCTAAACCTGTAAAAACATTTTTAAACTGAACCATTCCAGAATTTGCAAACATTAAGGTGGGATCGTTATTTGGAACTAAATTACTAGATTCAATAATCTTATGATCCTTTTTTTCAAAAAACTTTAAAAAGGTATTTCTTATTTCATTTAATGATTTGCCAGACATATTTTTAAAATACAGCTTTTTTATTTTATGTCTAGATATCTGTAGGGAAAAAAGGCGCTTATAATAAGCGCCTTTTATTAACTAAAAATGACTTTTAACTAATTCTTTTGAGTTGGAACTTCTTCCTTTGAATCTTCTTTAATTTTTTCTTTGTCTAAAGGATTGCCTTCTATTTTTTTAGAAATTACTCCAGCTTTTTCTCTAATTGCCATTTCAATTTCTGCAGCAACTTTTGGATTTTGTTCTAAATAAATTTTGGCATTCTCTCTACCTTGTCCTATCTTTTCACCTTTGTATGCATACCACGCACCTGCTTTTTCTACTATGTCAGCTTTGGCACCTAGATCAACCAACTCTCCAACTTTACTAATTCCTTTGCCATACATTAAATCAAACTCTACAACTTTAAATGGCGGAGATACTTTATTCTTAACTACTTTAACTCTTGTAGAATTTCCAATGATTTGCTCTTTATCTTTTATTGCTCCAATTCTTCTAATGTCCAATCTCACTGAAGAATAAAATTTTAATGCATTTCCTCCTGATGTTGTTTCAGGACTTCCAAACATTACTCCGATTTTCATTCTTATTTGGTTTATGAAAATAACCATTGTATTTGTTCG
>Ga0207991_1001834_pt1 | contig 12481 bp, 12 predicted proteins | sample ETN07SmetaG_FD_185786 | JGI IMG/M metagenome (GOLD analysis project Ga0207991, IMG submission 185786) | Marine microbial and viral communities from oxygen minimum zone, Eastern Pacific Ocean - ETNP2014F14-07SV275 (SPAdes) (version 2) | ecosystem: Environmental > Aquatic > Marine > Oceanic ... | reverse complement strand
ACATTAGCCATCTTTGTAGCGATTATCTTCGGCCAGGTAGAAGCTGGGCTAGCTAGCCCCTACGGGGCATCCCGCGATATCCTGAATTTTCACAGCACGATTGGCTGGTCACTAGCCGGCGTGCTTGCAGTGCTCACAAGCTGGCGCTATGTAGCCCGCCAGAAAGACCCTAATATCTTGCCAAAAGGGTTCCTAATACTTGATGGATTACTAGCTGCCCTTGTTGTCACCCAGGTTTACCTGGGTGACAAATTGGTCTGGATCTATGGCCTTCACACCGTGAAAGTAGTGGAAGCTATTCGTAAAGGAGTGGTGTCTTGATAGAGCTTCCTCAACTGCAAATGGAGTATTTGCGGTTGTTGCTAAATAAGCAAATGATATTCCTAACATTGAGTTCTCCTCTAGATGAAATCTCATTTTCTTTAGGACCTAATAATCTCCCTTATAACTTGCCAATACATCCCAATTTGGTGCACTTCACCATTGGTCTATTTGCAATAGCTATCACCTTTGATATTGCCGGCGCTCTTTATCCACTTGAGAAGCGAATCCTTCGATTTCTAGCACTACCAGTTACTCGACTTAGTTTCCATGACGTGGGCTGGTACAACATTCTTGCTAGCTGCGCAATCACCTTCTTAACTGTAGCCACTGGCATTTATGAAATGTTATTAGCAGCTCCCATCCAGGGCGTTAAAAGCAGTCTCGGACTTGGAGCAATGCCTACGATGATCATGCATGGAGTCGGGGGGGCTATTTTACTACTGCTTATCGTGATAATGACTGTCTGGAGAGGCTTTCAACGCTTTGCATGGCGTCGGGACCTTGGCCGTCAAGTGAGCTGGTCCTATCTCCTTTCGGGTGTTTTAATTTTAGTAATTTTAGCTGTGCACGGAACGCTTGGAGCAGAACTTGCTGCTGAGTTTGGTGTTCATATAACAGCCGACCAGTTGCTTGCCGCTGGTGCTGATCTCAACGAAGTACTGCCATGACTTCTACTCATACAAACAAGAGAAATCCAAACTCGCGCGCGATCCTAATCGTTGCTATCGCCACTGCAATAGATCTGCTAATGAGTATTTTAATGGCGCACTGGTCATATAGCTGGTTTCCAGTGCAGGCATCTGCAGCAGCACCCTATGTTGATCAACTATTTAGTATTGAAACGGGAATCGGCACATTCATCTTCCTTGGCTGTACAGGCGTTATGGGATGGGTCATCTTGTTCAACAGGGCGCCTAAGTACGACGAAGAAGACGGTGATCCGATTGAAGGCAACATCAAGCTTGAGATCATATGGACGATCATTCCACTGCTAGTGGTATTTGCGATTGCTGCATACTCAATCAAAGTCAATGAGACGCTTTCCACCCTGGGGCCCAAACAAAAATATCGACTTAGTGACAACCCTTCTGCCATCACCTCTGTTGATAGGACAAGCATTATTGGACCGATCCAAGTAATAGCTAGGCAGTGGAATTGGGAATTTGTATATCCAGATGGCGTTCGAAGTTCTGAATTACATCTACCAGTCAACCAACGTGTCAACTTAAAACTGATCTCTGAAGATGTCTTACATAGTTTCTTTGTACCTGCATTCCGCCTAAAGCAAGACATTATTCCTGGCAGTGTCATCTCATATAGCCTCACTCCGACTAGAGAGGGTCGCTATCGACTCCGAGATGCAATGTTTAGTGGGGCCTACTTCTCCCAGAATCAAACCGATGTAATCGTTGAATCAGAAAAGTCCTACTCCGATTGGCTTACATTTTCAGGGGAACAGCCCCTGCAACCTGGCCTAAATCCGAGCCAGCCGTTATACGCGCGACGCCTGGAAAAGGGCGACAAAGGCTGGGCGACCGTTTCGCCCGCGCCAGCCCCTTTAGTTAATGATCCCGGCGATCCATCTGCCTCCCACGAAGCCTAATCAACATGTCTACTAGCAACTACGACCCCCGCATTCTTAAGGCACCCCACCCGGTACCAGGTGCACCAGATAACTGGAAGCGTTTCTTCAGCTTTAACACTGACGCCAAAGTAATCGGAATTCAGTACATCGTTAGCGCGTTGTTTTTCCTTCTTGTGGGTGGACTTCTAGCGATGGTCATCCGCGGAGAGCTGATCACCCCACCTGCTGATCTTGTCGACCCGACTGTCTACAACGGTCTGAACACCATGCACGGGACAGTAATGCTGTTCCTTTTCCTGTTCCCAATTCTCAATGGTTTTAACAATCTGTTGATCCCAACGATGATTGGAGCCCCGGATATGGCATTCCCGAAACTAAATGCAGCAGCATTTTGGCTTGTGCCTGTTTTTGCCACAATATTAATGGCGAGCTTCTTTGTTCCTGGAGGACCAGCATCATCAGGCTGGTGGTCTTACCCGCCAATGAGTCTTCAAAACCCACTTGGGCGTTTCATTAATGGTGAAATGCTGTGGATTACAGCAGTAGCACTTTCAGGAATCTCGTCAATTTTTGGAGCAATTAATTTCGTTACCACGATCATCCGCATGCGCGCACCAGGCATGGGATTTTTCCGCATGCCAATTTATGTCTGGACTGCCTGGGCGGCGCAGACCATTCAGTTACTTGCCCTGCCAGTGCTAACTGGTGGCGCGATCATGCTGTTATTCGACCTTAGCTTCGGTACTACCTTCTATCGCCCAGAAGGGGGAGGAGACCCTGTGCTCTATCAACACTTCTTCTGGTTCTATTCACATCCGGCGGTATATGTGCTGGTCCTACCTATTTTTGGTATTTTCTCAGAAATATTTCCTGTTTATTCACGTAAACCACTATTTGGCTACAAAGTTGTAGCCCTTGCATCGTTCGCAATCACGGCTCTAAGCCTGATCGTCTGGGTTCACCACATGTTTTATTCCGGCACTCCTCAGTGGATGCGGAATTTATTCATGGTCACAACAATGTTGATTGCTGTTCCTACTGGAATCAAAGTTTTCGCCTGGATAGGCACTCTATGGAGAGGGAAACTCCGCCTTTCAACTCCAATGCTCTTTTGCCTTGGCGGCCTTTTCAACTTTATCTTTGCTGGCATTACCGGAATCATGCTTGCCACTGTGCCAATAGATGTTCACGTTGGTAATACCTACTTTGTTGTTGCTCATTTTCATTACGTTATCTTCAATACGATCTGCTTCGGGGTCTTCGCCGGCATCTACCATTGGTTCCCAAAATTCACTGGCAGGATGTATTACGAGGGGCTGGGTAAAATTCACTTTGTATTGACTTTTATAGGCGCAACACTCAATTTCCTGCCTCTTCATTGGGCGGGCCTACTGGGAATGCCTAGACGGGTTGCATCCTATGACCCAGAATTTGCCATCTGGAATGTCATCGCAAGTATTGGTGCTTTCATTTTGGGTGTCGCATCAATTCCCTTTATCCTCAACATGATCAGCTCTTGGGCGCGAGGTCCCAAAGCTCCTCCTAATCCTTGGAAGGCAATTGGCCTTGAATGGTTACTACCCTCTCCTCCTCCTGCAGAAAACTTCGAAGATGATATTCCAACTGTAATCAATGGACCCTATGGCTATGGACTAAATAAACCCCTTGTAGAAGACGAAGAGTACTACATCAAACGCGCCCAGGAAGCTTAAATAATGACCATTACTAATCCTGAAATTCCACTTAATCACACCCCAGGTCATATCAAGCATGATGGCCATAATCTGACTGGGTTCATAATCTTTCTCTGCTCCGAAAGTATTATCTTTCTAGCCTTCTTCACGGGCTATGCAGTACTTAAACTTACGTCTCCAGAATGGTTGCCGCAGGGAGTCAATGGACTAGAGCTCAAAATGCCTTTGATCAATACCATTGTATTGGTGAGCTCAAGCTTTGTTGCTTATATAGCCGAGCGCTACCTACACAAAAGCAACCTCTGGGGTTTTCGAATTGCTTGGCTCTTAACCATGATCATGGGCAGTTACTTTGTCTATGGACAATATATTGAATGGTCAGAGCTTGCCTTCGGGCTTGATAGTGGAGTATTCGGCGGTACGTTCTATCTACTTACCGGATTTCATGGACTTCATGTTATCACTGGCATCCTATTAATGGGGCTAATGCTAGTGAGATCCTTCCTGCCTGGAAACTACGAAAAGGGTGAAATGGGAGTTACCTCAGTGAGCTTATTTTGGCATTTCGTAGATGTGATCTGGATCATACTCTTCATTCTCATATACATCTGGCAATAAACTGCTCTACACCAATGACTCCGCCACCCACCTATCTACTAAAGCCATGATTATCGACGATCGCTATTACGACATCATCGTCATCGGTAGTGGTGCCGGTGGTGGCACCTTGGCAGGAGCCCTCAGTCATCAAGGCAAATCGGTGCTGTTACTTGAGCGCGGTGGGGCTATGGCATTGGAGGATCAAAACGTTGCTGATGCGGACCTATTTCAGAAAGATCGCTACCACCCCCTAGATGAGCGTTGGTTTGGTCCCGACGGTGATCCAATCGCTCCGCAAACGACTTATGCCCTAGGAGGCAATACCAAGATCTGGGGTGCAGTACTCGAGCGAATGAGAGAGAAGGACTTCACTGCTCTTCCCATGCAAGAAGGGATCTCTCCTGCCTGGCCATTCGATTACAACGAGCTTTCGCCTTACTACGACGCTGCCGAAACTCTATTTAGAGTTCATGGCAAAGCCAAGGTAGATCCTACCGAACCAAAAAGAAGCAAAGAATATGACTATTACCCTTGTGAATTAGAGCCATTCCTAGAACCACTTCGAGCAGGTCTTAAACGACAGGGCTGCCATCCCTATGACCTGCCCTTGAGCTGGTCAGAAGATCCAAATGATCCCAGTGGTGATACACAGTTATTCGGACTAGATAAAGCAGATACGTCGAATTTAGTAATTCGCAGCCATGCCCGAGTTGTTCATCTACACGTAAATCCCAATGGTCGAGAAGTCAGAGGAGTAGAAGCCGAAGTGAATGGAGATCACTGGATGTTCTCTAGTGACATTGTCGTACTTGCAGCTGGAGCAATCAATACCCCAGCAATCCTGCTGAGATCAAGCTCTGCCCAACATCCAAATGGTCTTGGCAATGGTTCTAATCAGGTCGGCAGGAACCTGATGAACCTTCAACTCACGTCCATTCTTCAGCTGGCCTCACAGCTAAGCAATGGCCGCTATGCCCGCTCATTGGGAATCAATGACTACTACTGGGGAGACAAAAATGTCAGTTTTCCACTTGGTCACATCCAAGCCGCTGGAGGCGTATTGCAAGATGCTCTATTTGCCGAGTCGCCCCCCGTACTTTCATTAGTAAGTAGGCTGCTGCCCAATTTCGGCTTAGAACAACTTGCCGCTCGGTCTGTTGCCTGGTGGGCGATGACTGAAGTATTACCAGATCCTGAAAACAGAATAACGTTGCAGAATAATCACATTCACATCAACTATCTGCACAACAACCGCGAAGCTCACGATCGTCTTGTCTACCGTTGGCTAGACACTATCAAGTCAGTGGAAGCAGATCCCCTCACCGAAGTAGTACGTGCTGCCCCTATCTATCCAAGAGGAGAAGCCCCGATCAGTGTTGTTGGCTTTGCATGTGGCACCTGTCGTATGGGCATGGACCCAGCCATGTCGGTCGTAGACCCATATGGCAAATGCCACGATCTTGAAAACCTCTACATCGCCGATAACAGTGTGTTCCCAAGCTGTCCAAGCATCGGTCCAGGCCTTACCACAATCGCATTAGCACTTCGTATGGCCAAAACTCTTACCACTGAGAAGGTGGAAAAATAGTTATCAGAACCTAAAAAATCAAATAGTGCAGGGGTCAGCAACGAGAACTTATGCGATCTACCTTTGCCGATAGTTCAAGTCATGGTGACAAATTCCTCAGAGACAGTTGGATGCAATGCCATTGTGCGATCAAAATCTGCCTTTGTAGCACCCATGCCTACGGCAATTGATGCCATCTGAATGATTTCAGCGGCATGCTCACCCACCATGTGACAACCAAGTATCCGATCAGTATTGCTATCAACAATTAACTTAAGAAGGCAACGGGGTCCACGCTTTGGTAAAGCCTGAGCCATAGATCTAAAGCGAGCCCGATACACCTTGATTTCATCTTTTCCATATTGATCAATCGCTTGTTCTTCTGTTAAGCCAACTGTTGCTAGTTCCGGTTGGCTAAACACAGCACTAGCAACAAGGTTGTGATTCACCTGGCGAGGCTTCTGCCCAAAAACACTGTCAGCGAATGCCCTGCCCTCATCTATTGCCACAGGGGTGAGATTAATGCGATCTGTCACATCACCAACGGCAAAAATATGGGGTATGTTCGTGGCCTGGTTTGCATCTACTGGGATACGGCGACCTTCTAACTCAACTCCAGCCGCATCCAGATTGAGATCTTGCAGGAAAGGACGTCGTCCTGTGGCAAGGAGTACACCACCACAAGAAAAGCGCTCACCACTCTTGCTCACCAATACAAGATCACCCGGCTGACCCTCTACAGCAGCTGGGCTATAGGAGAAGCGAATATCAATCCCCTTCTCCTGCATGCCTTCTTGCACTGCAGCAGAAAGCTCTCGATCAAAGCCACGCAGCAGATGATCCCCTCGCACCAGCTGGATCACTTGCACACCAAGACCTTGAAGAATGCAGGCAAATTCACAGGCAATGAATCCAGCTCCGACCACAACTACTTGATCTGGGAAGCTACTTTGCAAAAACATATCATCGCTAACCCAAGCCAAATCAGCACCTGGAATATCTAGACGATGGGGGCGCCCACCTACAGAGATCAAGATGCGAGGAGCCTGAAGCTCCAGGTTTGTTTTATGACTACTACCTGCTGATACTGAAACACTATTGGGCCCGCTGAATTTTGCCCAGCCAGGTATGAGTTCAACACCAGCCTTAGCTAATAGATCAATATGTAAGGCATTTAGTCGATCAACTTCCTGGCGCACATTTGCTAATAAAACCCCTGCATCAATCCGAGCATCATTAATCTCCACACCAAAGCTAGAAGCCACCTCAATCTGCTCTCGAAAAAGGGATCCATACACCAGCAACTTCTTGGGTACACATCCGCGAATCACGCAGGTACCACCGACCCGATCACCCTCAACAAGCGCAACTCTGGCTCCGTAACTTGCAGCTCGCTTAGCAGCGGCAAGACCACCGGAACCAGCACCGATCACAATCAAATCAAAACGATGGTCCACAGGAGGTCAACAACTTCTGCCATTCTCATTCTGCAGCTGCTGTGATCCTCAAGATCACATTCGTAACGCCATCTACTGGAGTCTGGTTTGATGACAACGCGCTCTTCCATCAAAGCCTTGAGCTGGGAAGAATTAAAAGAGCGAGCCCTTAGCGAGCCTGATCGGGTCGAGGGGCCGACCAATGCCCATGCCAATCTGCGCCTATTTGGAAGTTCAGAAGACACTGTCCGAGTGACTCTCTATAGGGACCATCACGCCTGGTGCCCCTACTGCCAGAAGATTTGGCTATGGCTGGAATGGAAGCAGATCCCATATCGAATCAGCAAAGTAACCATGCGCTGTTACGGAAAGAAGGAAAACTGGTTCCTTGAAAAAGTGCCATCAGGCATGCTTCCTGCCCTGGAGCTTGATGGTCGGTTGATCACTGAGAGTGATCAGATCCTGCTGGAACTTGAGAATACCTTCGGGCCTCTAGGAATAAGCCTAGTAGAACCAAAATCCCTTGAGTTACGACATCTTGAACGGCAACTATTTCGAGCTTGGTGTCAGTGGCTTTGCGTGCCCAATCAAAGCTCTAGATATCAACAAAAAGGCCGAGAACAATTCCAGCGCATGGCCAAAACGATGGAACAAAAATTGGATGATTCGCCAGGTCCTTGGTTAAATCCAACTGGCAAGTCTCAAGATCTTCCCAGCGGGGTGGATGTGGTTTTCATCCCTTATCTAGAAAGGATGAATGCCTCACTTGCCTATTACAAAGGTCTCAACCTCAGAGAAGAACACCCAGCCATTAATAACTGGTTGAATGCCCTTGAACAACTCAATGTTTATCGAGGTACTCAAGGAGACATACACACCCATGCACATGATCTGCCACCCCAGATGGGTGGCTGTTGGATCGAATCCAATCCGAGCCAGCAGGAGATGGCAGAAGCTGTGGATAGTGGAGAAGGTCTTGGAAAACTTGAAACGTGCTGGTCGCCTCCCGCCGATTCATCAGAGCCCCAACCAGAGGCTCTGGCCTTGGCGAGAGTTATAAAACACCGCCACAAACTTTTAAAGCTCAACCCTCTCGGGGTTGCAGAATTCGACCAACCGCTAAGAGCAAGCATGACTCGAATGCTCTTAGGGGCACCTTGCTCTCCAGATCCAAACAGTGCATCTGGACTGCGTTACCTCAGGGATCGCGTCTCAGTTCCCCGAGACATGCCTTTAATCGCTGCTAGGCGATTGCGCCAAGCCCTTGAACACACAGCTCAAATAGATAGTTCGGAACCTGGCCCACCACTTCCGATTCACGATCGCTTCGATCAGAATCCTGAGCCATTCCTGACAATGTGATGCGACTGCTTCAACCAATACTTACTGCCGTGCTTTTACTGATGCCAAGCCAGGCAGTGGCAATTGAGCTCAATGGTCAGACCTCCTTTGTGGCAGTCCCCACTAAGGCCAAGCTAATCAATTACAGCAACTATGCATTTGCAGGTGGCGCCAAGTTCTATTTCGTGCTCGAACTGCCACAAGCTGCTGACGCTGGCCTTGGTGGAATCAATTTAGAACAGATTCGCGGTGTACAGCCTGCCTTCTATTACGGCCCGGTTCAACCGAAAGCATTTCTAGGAATGCCACGCAACTTTGGAACAGCTGTGCCGGTATCGGCCAACTTCAAGAATGGCAACCGTTCGATAGCTATTAGCTTCGCTGAACGTGTGGCTCCTGGAGCCAAGGTGACGGTGGTCTTCAATGTTAGAAAGAATCCACCCGCTGGCCTCTACGTATATTCGATCTCGGCCATCCCCTGGGGACCAAAACCCATGCCCCAAAATGTAGGTGTTGTGCAGATGAGTATCATTTCACGAAGACCATTTTAAAAAGGCCATTTTGAAGCTTTCAAGCAATACTTGCTAGAAAACATGCATCCTCTTAAAAGATGCATTACAAACAAAAGACTCATGTCACTACACAACAAAAACACTTTTGCATTGCAGCTAGCAGTTATTTCCCTGTGTCGTAAAACAAGCATTGTTAATTCTCACTAGAGGTATATCCCCTTTTATGGGTGATATTGTGCAGCTCAAACGCACCTTCTGGATTGAAGCTCATCAGCACTACACTCGCTCAAACTGAACACACCTAACGCAGTGAAAGCCAATGCTCCTAATAGGGTAGCGCGGAGTGCTACTCGATGATCAAGCACAGTGCCTGCGGCTACATCCACACTTATAAAGTGGGTAATTAAGGATATCTAACCAAGGTGATTGCAAGATGCTGCTTCTGCAGCACTGAGGCTGGTGGTAATCGGATGGCTTTCAAAATGAGCTATAGCATTACGAATATCAATGAGCAAAAGATCAGCCATCTCACGAGAGAAGTCACGTTTTACCAGAATCCGCTGGAAGGCCTTTTCAGCAAGCTCACCTGTAAATGGATAAGCCGGCACCTGCCAACCACGCATTCTTAATCGGTCTGCCAGGTCATAAAGGTTAAAACCGAGATCTAAACCGTCGCGCAATGTCCAAACCACCGTGGGAATCCCTTGAGCTGGGTTGCCATCATTTATCAACTGAAAAAGGCCTAGCTTTGTCAGCTCGCCAGCAACGTACTGCGCATTCAAATAGCTCGCTCCATGAATGGCTTGATAACCATCTCTACCGAGACGAACAAAGTCGTAGTACTGAGAGATCACTTGCCCAGCTGGCCGAGAGAAATTGATTTGGAAAGTAGGCATATCACCGCCCAAGTAACTCACATGGAACACCAATCCTTCTGGTAGATCACAGGTCTCCCGCCATAGCACCCAACCCACACCAAGAGGAGCTAAGCCGAACTTATGGCCAGAAGAATTGATAGATTTCACCCTTGGCAAACGAAAATCCCATGGAGCAAGGTCCGGTGCACAGAAAGGAGCAAGAAAGCCACCGCTGGCAGCATCCACATGAATAGGAACATCTAAATCTGTTCGCCGTTGCAGCTGGTCTAAAGCCTCACTAATAGCGTGCACGTCTTCATACAGGCCGTGATAGGTAACACCAAGGGTAGGTACAACAACAATGGTGTTCTCATCCACCTGCTCCAACATCCTTTCTGGGCTCATGCATAACTCCCCAGTAGTCATTTCTACCTCCCGCAATTCAACATCCCAGTAGCGAGCAAACTTCTTCCAGCAAATCTGCACACTGCCACAAACCATATTGGGGCGATCGTATGGCTTGCCAGCGACTTTGCGACTATCCCGCCAACGCCACTTCGCCGCCAAGCCGCCAAGCATCGCAGCCTCACTACTGCCGATAGTGGAACAACCCACAGCATCGCTAGGGGCGTTCCATAAATCAGCCATCATCGAAACACAACGACGTTCAATCTCTGCGGTTTGGGGATATTCATCCTTATCAATCAGGTTCTTATCAACCGCCAGAGCCATCAGCTCAGCCACCTGATGACTCTCGTAGGTTTGACAAAAGGTGGCTAAATTTTGCTTGCTATTGCCATCAAGCAACAATTCCTCCTTAAGCAAATTAAATGTCGTTAATGCAGGTAAACATCCTGCCGGGAAAGTTTCGCGGGGTAAGGGAGTAACTAACGATTCAGCCGTATCACTGATGGCTTGCTTATCTAGGTCAGTAGAGGGGAAATTCGAACTGTGCAGGGCCATGCCCTTTTAACTGCGTCTAGATCAGACCTTAACGACTTTGCTTGAGGGTAAAAGCCCTGCAAGATAGAAGGTGAAACAAGAAACAATGAGACATTTGATGATCCGTGAGCTCAAAAGTCAAGCAGAATTTGACGAGGCCTACGAGCTAATCTGCCATCTTCATCCAAAGCTCAGCAAAGCTGACTTCCTTAGCCGTCTTGAATTACAACGCAATGCCAACGGCTACGTTCTTTTAGGGCTCTACCAAAACCTCAATATAAATAACCAAGAGCCCACTCCTCGGCTCGTTGCCCTGGCTGGTTACCGCTTGGCTTCCTCGCTCTCGCTTGGCACCTATCTCTATCTAGGAGATCTTGTCACTAACCACACCTGCCAGGGCCAGGGGCTCGGAGGGAAAATGCTGCGTCACCTGGAATTGATCGCCAAAGATGCTGGCTGCTCACAAATACACTTAGATGCAGGAGTGCAGCGATTTGATGCCCATCGTTTCTATGCAAGACAAGGCTTCAATATCGTGTTCCACCATTTCGCCAAGGATCTTGAATAAAAAGCAATCTATCTAGTCAATGGCTATATGCTCGATGGCTATTAACCCTTATACCAGCCACAGAATAGATGCCTCGTAATGCAAAACTGATAGAGAGCCGATCAATCAATATAGATTTAAGATTCTTGAATAAAGAATGTTGCTTGTTGCCCATATCCTTCTAACAATTACATTACCAAAAACACACATGGCTAAAGAATAAGCCAAGAAGATAGCCAATTCCAGGCAAGGAAGAACGCCTATATTTATTTATACATACGAAAAAGAAGTTGAAACCACAACCATAGGACCTTTCTACATTGATGAGATCTATCTTCTACCCTCTTAAGAGTACTAAGGACAACAACCTACAAGAAGCTCAGCAATTTAACAACAATCTAGAGTCTGATCTAGAAAAATCACGAGCACTTGAGCGATGATGTAAGCAGAGCATAGGCAGTTTCAATGTTGTTCCCATTGCTAATTACTTTTCATGTCTTGGCAGCAACAGTCTGGACAGGAGGCCACTTGATCCTGAGCCTACGGGTACTACCAAAAGCAATCAAAGAGCAGAGTGCAAAGCAGATCAGTGATTTTGAGAAGATATTCGAACCGCTCGCACTGCCTGCGCTAGCAGTTCAAGCAATCACCGGCCTTTGGATGACATGGATTTATCTACCTGGTGGTAATGGACTGTTCAGCTTTGAAACACCTATAACAGCTCTAATAACAACCAAGCTGCTCTTATTTGCTATAACCATCGCTCTGGCAGTGCATGCCCGACTAAGACTGATTCCAAAACTCACTAATGAGAATATTATTGGTCTGGCCTGGCACATCCGTAGTATCACCACAGTATCAGTCGGATTAGTTGTAATTGGCAGCGGTATTCGCCTTGGAGGATTTTAATAATAAAAATCTAAGCGTAAAGAAGCTAAAAACAAAAACCTATAGCCATAAAACACCTAAAGTTCATCTTCTGATTTTCAAAGCAAGAACAGGCAGTATGCAAATAATATCACAAACACATAGCGGCAACAATCGATCAGGAGAATAAAACTGACAGCACCAAGTAG
>Ga0207991_1001832_pt1 | contig 12489 bp, 8 predicted proteins | sample ETN07SmetaG_FD_185786 | JGI IMG/M metagenome (GOLD analysis project Ga0207991, IMG submission 185786) | Marine microbial and viral communities from oxygen minimum zone, Eastern Pacific Ocean - ETNP2014F14-07SV275 (SPAdes) (version 2) | ecosystem: Environmental > Aquatic > Marine > Oceanic ... | reverse complement strand
ACCATGGGCACCACCATGATGGTTGCTAAGTGGTTTTCGTTAGCCGATTTGCGTTCCTGATGATACGCCGATAGGCGATCGAGGGTCTCGTCGGTGATGATGTCCCCGTTCAGCACGGCCACTGTATCTTCGCTGCTTGGGACCTGAGGGAGCCCCGCCTTGATGGCCCCACCCCGGCCCAGGGGGGATTCTTCCAGGCTGTAGTGGGCGTTTATGCCAAAGTCCCGACCGTCGCCGAAGTGGTCCTTGATGGCCCCCCAGCGGTAACCGGCCAGGAACACGACATCGGTGATCCCGCCGGCCTTCAGCCACTCAACCTGGTGTTCCAAGATGGGTTTGCCGCAGACGGGAACCATGGGCTTGGGCAGGGTATCGGTCAGCGGACGGAGTCTTTCGCCTTTCCCGCCGGCCAGGATCAACGCATACAAGCTTTAGTAGACCTCGCATTCAGCGGCCTCGAAGACTCCAGGCCGCCGTGATGCCGGTAATATACGCGCGCCGCGGAGAGTGGGTCAATGTGAGGGCTAGGCGGGTTGTGTGTAAATGAGGGATGGAGAGATAGCTATGGGGCGGCCCAAATTGGTCTGATTACACAATTGGCTAGATGCACGAAGTTTCGAGTTTGGGCTTAGGCTTCATCCCGAAGCCGACAAGACCATCGCTAAACCTCAACAACGACAGACCTGGCGGAGGGCTCTGGGAAAGGTAATCCGTCCTCCCGAAGACCATTAAGATGCATTTGCAGTGCCTTTTCGTACCTTTTCATGGTCTCTTCCGGAGTGCGGCCTGTGGCGGCACAGCCCAGGACATCTGGACAATAAGCCGCCCAGTTATTTTCAGCTTTTTCCAATACGACCAAGAATTTCACTTCACTGCCTCCGTTGGCGCAACCCTGCTTGCCGAAATATGTTATTCAGGGTACCCGGCGGAATATCATCTCTTGGGTGTCCGGCCACGGTGACCCGTCCTATCTTATCTGTGTGCTTGAATTGACGGTGGCTGCCGCGCTAGCGAACCAGATACCAACCATCTTCCCTCAACAAATCTAGCACATCCCTGACATTCATAATTCTGTCGACTGATTGGCAGGTTTTGGAAATATGGCTGGCAACCCCGCCTGGGTTCGAACCAGGGATTCCAGCTCCAAAGGCTGGCGTGTTACCACTACACTACGGGGCTTCAGAAAAAGGAGCGGTCTCATCGCATAGGCCGCTTCATTTATTCTGATGTCACGGCACCGGGCCGTCAAGGCCGCAGGGTGTGGCCGGCGCCGGATGCTATAATCCCCCGAAGATGAAAAAGCTTCGTATCTCGTTCCTGCATCTAGCGCCGGTCACCAACGACATCGACCACAACCGCAAGCTGGTGGAGCGCGGCGTAAAAGTAGCCGCCCAGCAAGGGGCGCAGTGGGTGGTCACCCCGGAGTTGTGCATCCCCGGTTACCTGTTCATGGAGACCATCGGCACAGATTGGATCCTCCCCCAGCCAGACCCCTGGATGAACGGTTTCCTCGGTCTGGTCAAAGAGCACAGACTGACGGTATTCCTCTCTCATCCCGAGCGCGACCCCGCCACCGAAAAGATGTACAACACGGTCTTCGTGATCGACGCCAACGGGGAGATCATCGGCAAGCACCGCAAGGTCAAAGCCCTGGGCGGAGCGGAATCTTGGTCAACCAGCGGGTGGAAGATCGAGCCCATCGAATGCGACGGCATCAAGACGGGCATCCTGATCTGCGCCGACGCCTATAAGAACGAGATCGCCCAGGTATTCAAGGACAAAGGCGCCCAGATGCTGGTATCTCCGGTATCCTGGGGGCCCGGCCACTGCGGCCCCGACGGCGAATGGGAAGCCAGGTCGGCCGACACCGGACTGCCGATGATGGTCTGCAACCGCTCGGGCACCGAAGCGGGAGAACTCGATTACAGCCTAGCCGAGAGCGTGGTCGCCCAGAACGGGGTCAGGCTCCTGGAAGCCACTTCCGACCGCTCAGTGGTGCTGTCCTTCGATTGGGACGTGGAAAACATGTCCATGATCTCAAGCGATTTCGAACGGGTGTATCTCTAGACCTCTTTAACTCTAGGGAGATCCTTCGACAAGCTCAGGACGAACGGTGAAGACGCCTGGTTCCGTTCGTGCTAGGTTGAGCGATCGTCACCAACCTGCAAAATAGCCTCAGGAATTGCCGTTCTAGACGTTGACCATTGGACTATGCAGCTTGGCAATGCGGCGTAATGCCAATGTTAGTGAAGTTAGCTCGCTCTCGTCATGGCTCCGCTACTTTTGTACGATCCCTTGCCGTCGCGCCATTGCACCATTTCAACCACTGGGCTAATTAGCGGTGGGCGCACAAAAATTTTCTCAAGGCTCGGCTACCTTAAGCAGAAAACTGGCGGTTCGATGTAGTATATGCCCAACGAAATTGATTGGTGCGTACTTTGACGAGCAACCAGTCTCGGGAATCCAGTTTCATAGGGCGCCAACCTGAGTTCGCCTTGCTGACAGTTGCCTTGGATGACACCATCGCCGGCCGTGGGCAGATGGTGATGCTCGCTGGGGAACCAGGCATCGGAAAAACCAGACTAGCTCGAGAATTGTCCGCCTATGCGGAAGAAAAAGGCGTTCAGGTACTCTTGGGTTCGTGTTACGAAGGGGAAGGCGCTCCTTCGTATTGGGCTTGGACCCAGGCCATCACAATATGCGTGGACGCCCTCGACCCTGGGCGGTTAGCAGAGATAATTGGCAGCGGCGACTTCTGAATCGGGGAGATTATTCCTCAGATCGCAGACAAGTTGCCGGCTGTAGCAACTCCTCCAGATGTTGAGCCGGAGCAAGCTCGCTTCCAACTTTTCAATTCGGTGGCAACGTTCCTCGGTAACGTTTCTGCCTCCGGTCCGATATTGATCGTGTTGGAAGACCTGCAATGGGCTGACAATGCTTCACTTTTGTTATTGGAATTTGTGATCAATTCCGTATCCGACACGCCTTTGATGGTCGTGGCAACCTACCGGGATGTTGACCTAGGCCGGAGGCACCCTCTGTCACGGACTCTTGGCGAATTGGTACGGGAACCCAATTTTCGCAGAATACGCTTGAATAGCTTCAACCCAGACGAGGTGAGCCAGTTCGTGATGTCCAGGTCCTCCATATCGTTGGATTCTTCGGACCTGGAACTTGTTCATACGCGCACCGGCGGCAACCCACTCTTCCTGAACGAATTGATGTGCCTCCAAGCCGATGAAGGGGACACCGACGCGGAATCTTGGAAGACTGGGCTGCCTGAAGGCGTCCGGGACGTCATCGGACTGCGCCTAGACCGCCTGTCGGAATCCTGCAACGAAGCTCTAACGATAGCTTCTGTCATAGGGCCGGAATTTGGATTTGACCAACTGCGGCCGCTTTTGGAAGATGCCACCGGCGACCGGTTGTTGGAGTTGCTAGAAGAAGCATTGTCCGGCCGGGTGATCGAAGAGATGCCGGGTTCGCCCGGAAGGTATCGATTCGCCCACGCCCTGATACAAGAAACATTGAATGAAGAGCTTTCAATGACCGGCCGGGTCCGCCTGCACGTCCGAGTTGCTGAGATGATGGAGGCGGTTTATGGCTCGAACTCTGAGAGCCACGCCGCTGAACTGGCATATCATTATTCTCTTGGGGCTATGTTGGCTGGTCCGGAAAAAATGGTCCATTTCTCGAAATTGGCCGCGAACCAAGCATTGATGGTGCATGCGCCTGAAGAGGCGTTGGTCCATTTTCAGCGGGCGTTGGACGTTAAAGAGGAACGGCCCATGGACGATGAGACCGCGGCGCTGCTCTTCGGCTTGGGCACAGCCCAGGTGGCGACACTGGAAATGCATCAAATGGCTGATGCCGTGGTCACGCTAGAGCGGGCGTTCGACTACTTCGTTGAAGGCGGAGAGATGGAGAACGCCTTGTCAATCGCTGAGTCTACAATCCCTCGGCTGTTAGGTCTCCGCACTGGAATGGCGAGGTTGCTTGAGCGTGCCCTGGAGCTTGCGCCGGAGGATTCCCTCCAAAATGGACGCCTGCTATCAAGGTACGGCCAGGAATTGGGAGGCGCCTCCGGCGATTATGAAGCCGCTCAACCGGCTTTTAACAAGGCCTTGGAGATCGCGCGGCGAGAGAGAGACGAAGTCCTCGAGATGAGGATTCTTGCGGCCTCCTCCCGTGTAGATTTCACACATACTCGATACGTAGAGGCCGCCGAAAAGAGTGCGCAGGTTATTGCGCTGGCGCCTCGATTTAATGATCTGATCGCAGAAACAGAAGCGCACCGCAACGCATCGATGTGTCTGAGAAATATTGGCGATCCTGAAGCTGCCAAAACCCATGCGTCCGCCGCTCTGTCATTGGCGAAAGAATTGCGCAACCGGGGGTTTTGGCTCTCGCCCTAGCACTGAATGCGACTCTGTGCCAGCTAAGAGGTGATTGGTCAGCTTCTCGCGAGTACACCGATGCGGGGATGGAGGTGTCTTATCAAAACGCGACTGTTCTGGTTTCCAGAACACTGCTCGAGTACGAACTTGGGAATTCAGCCGAGGGTGGAGAGCTATTGGCCCGGATGATTAAAACTATGCACCAGTCTGAACCGGGCCCTTCTGTGCAGTATGCATATACGGCGATCGTGATACCCCTGGTAGCCCGAATCACAGGAATTCAGAGTAATTTCGATGTTGCCGCCGCGGCTGCTAGAACGGTATTGTCCTCAGAATTAAGGAGCCAAGTCCTGGCAAACAATGCCATATCAAGCCTGGGAATAATCGGGATCGAGCGGAACGATGTGGACGCTATCAAGGAACAATACAGCGCTCTTCTTCTCCAAGCAGGCACGATCTTGACTGGCTTCCTGGCAAACGTGGACCGGATTCTCGGCCCTTTATCCTCGGCCATGGGCAACCTCGACCAATCGACGGTCCATTTTGAGGACGCCATGGCCTTCTGTCGCAAAGCTGGTTACCTCCCGGAACTTGCCTGGACCTGTTGCGACTATGCAGACGCCCTCCTCCAGCGTGAAAAAGAAAGAGACCGGGCCATGGCATCAAGTTTGCTGGACGAATCGCTGACTATATCCACCGAACTGGGCATGCGCCCTCTGATGGAACACGTAACTGCTCTTCAGGAGCGGGCTGACGCCCAGCCTGTCAAGGCTTCGGCGTACCCTGACGGCCTAACACAGCGGGAAGTCGAGGTCCTACAGCTCATATGCGGCGGCAAGACTGACCGGGAGATCGCAGAGGAACTGTTCATCAGCTTCCGGACGGTGGGCAACCACGTCAGGAGCATACTCAACAAGACCGCCACCGCCAATCGGACCGAGGCGGCCACGTATGCAGCCTTAAACGGTCTCACTAGCGATTCCGGCGGCGTACATTGACCTCTCATTTCCACCCCCTTTCCCAACCACCTCAATCCCACGTTCGTCCCGATTCTCATCTTTTGCCCTCTACTTAAATAATCCTCTTTCCGACCGTTTTTTTTACCTCAAAACACCCTCTGTACGCACGAACCCATATAGGTAGTGCTACCTATACGCCCTCGTTTTACCGGGTTTTTTCTGCTTTCCAAAAATGCGTTGCCTCCGGCATGTGCACCCCATATACCCAGGCCTAAAGTGGTGCCAAGACGAAACGCAGGAAGAGCAACCATGACAACTCAAACAAACATCCAGGGCAACACCGGAAATAACAACCAGAACGAAAAGGGAAACGAAATGAAACGCCCCATGTTCTTAGCCCCCCAGTTCAGCGGAAAAGCAATCACCGCAATGGTCTTCGGTTACCTCGCGATGGTCACCATGATCTTAATCATGACCGCCAATCCCTTCCAGTCCACCGCTTCCTTGGACTTCGGCCCCCAGGCCGCCGCTGCTTCGGTCCAGACCGTAGTGGTCGAGATTCCTACGGTCCAGGTCCCAGCCGCTCCTTACATCATCATCGGGCAGGCCAACTAAATAGGACTTAAGGGACCAAGACTCTCTGTAAATCGTCTAAGAACCGGAATAGGTAACGCTCATGACTCTCATAAACCTTTTCAAGCCGGGCCTCGGAGAATTACTCGGACTTTCAGTCCTCTCCCTCATGGGAATAGCAATGGCCTTCATGGTGATGACCATGGCCAGCGGATTGGAATCCAGAGCGATGTCAGACCTGGGATTCGGCCTATCAGCCAACGCAGCCACCAGCGAATCAGCGAGCCAACCCACCAGCGAACTGGCGCTGTTGGTCCGCAATTAATCGAAACACATCTTTCACGAGCACCTAAATTCAGCCAACAACACAAAGGACGACGCGATGAATACCAAAAATAATGAATTCACTATCACAACTAGCCGTCTCGCCAGATCTTTGATGGGAAAGGTCCCAGGGCTGATTGCAGGGACTAGCCTGAGTCTGGCCTTCGCCCTGGTAGGTGCGATACTCGCGATGGCGATTCAGACCTAGATTCCAGGTTTACTCCCGTTGAGTCCAATGGAAACGCCCCGTCCTAGCGAAAAGGACGGGGCGTTCTTTCGTCAACACCTCCGTTCGTGGTGAGCTCGTCGAACCACCTGGGGCAACGATTGCTAGGTCCGCTATCCCTGGTAGACCGTGTCTCCGCCGACGATCGTCTGCTCCACCTGGATATCTTTGATGCTCAGCGGGTCGATCTGCGTGGGGTCGCTGCCCAACACCACCAGGTCCGCCAGTTTGCCCACCTCGATGGAACCCTTAGTTTCTTCTTCGAATGACGCATAGGCCCCGTTCAGGGTGTACAGCCGCAATGCTTCTTCGACGGATATTCTCTGGTTTACGCCCCATTCCTTGCCAGTGCTGTCGGTCCGGGTCACGCAACTCTGAACACCCAGCAGGGGTTCAAAAGGGCCGGGCGGGTAGTCGGTGGCCCCGGTTGAGACCACGCCGGAATCGATGAACGAACGCTGGGCAAACATCCACTCCAGCCGCTGCTCGCCGTAGTAGCGCATCTTCTCGCCGTGATGATAGACATAGGTGCAGAAGGGTGTCGCGATGACTCCCATCGCCTTCATCCTGGCGAGCAATTCCGGATTGACCAAGGTGCAGTGTTCGATTCGGTGGCGGGTGTTGGCCCGGGGGTGGGCTTTCTGCGCCTTCTCGTAGGCTGTAAGCACCAGGTCGATGGTCAGGTCGCCGTTGGCGTGGATGCACACCTGGAAGCCGGCCCGATGCATGTCCATCACCTGCTGCTCGATCTCTTCTTGCTCCATGGCCAAGATGCCGTGGTCGCATGTGGAACCCTCGTAGGGTTGGGACAGGTATGCGGTGCGAGTGGCGATGGCGCCGTCGGCCACCATCTTGATCCCGCCGATACGGAGCCGGTCGTCTCCCAGGCCCGACCTGATGCCGGCGTCCCGGAGCGCGGGGAACTGGGGGTACCACATCAGCGCGTAGACCCGGAGGCTCAGTTCGCCGGCTGCATACCCGTCCTGATAGGTCTGGAACTCTTCGGTGGTCACTCTGGCGTCGTGAACGCTGGTCAGGCCGACCCGGTTCAGCATGCCGCAGATCGTCCGCAGTCCCTCGCGTCGCACTTCCGCGGTGTCCACCGGGATAAGTCCGAAACGAACGTGGTCGATGGCGCGCTCATAGACCATGCCGTTCAACTTACCTGTATCCGGGTCGCGGCCCAGCCTGCCTCCAGGCGGGTCGGGAGTCTCGTCATTGAACCCGGCTGCCTCCAGGCCCGCGGTATTCATGTAGAAAACGTGTCCGGCCCGGTGGGCAACCATCATCGGATGATCGGTGGTCACCGCGTCCAGGTCGTCGCGGTAAAGGTGGCGGCCCTCGTTGGAAGCCGTCCTGTCGGTCTTGGTGTCGTCAAACTTGAAGCCCTGGACCCATTCTCCGGCCGGAGTCTTGTCGGCCCGTTCTTTCAGTCCGGCCTGTACTTGCTTGAGGCTCCGCACATCGCAGTCGGCGGACATCACGTGCTTCACGCCGCTGCTCAGCACGTGGATATGGGCGTCGATGAACCCAGGAAGCACAGTCTTGCCGCCCAGGTCCAGCACCTCGGTGTCCGGCCCGATCAGGCCTTCGATGTCCTCGTTGCTACCGACCCCGGAGAACCTGCCGTGGGTCATGGCCAAAGCCTGCGCCTTGGGGCGGCCATCATCGATCGTGATGATGTTGGCGTTCTTGATGACGGTTTCGGCCTTGCCGTTGACGGTGGTCATATCGGGCTCCCAAAGATCTCTTAGTGGATCGAATCAAAGTCGAGTGACAGCGGCCATTGTAGGCCTTTATGAACGCTGCTGTATGATAGTCGAATCTCCGGCCATCAAGGTATAACCGAATGACAAGTGCGGGTCTCACGCCGAAATTCGAATCGGACATGGAAGTAGATTTCATTGCCGTCGGCTCCGGTATGGGCGCGAGCTGCGCTGCCCTAGCGGCCCAGTCGCAAGGACTAGAGACCGTCATGCTGGAAAAGTCCGAGGTGTTCGGTGGCGGCACGACCTATTCATACGGGATAGTTTGGGTCGGTGACAACCATCTGGAACGGGCTCTGGGAATCGAAGATTCCCGGGAAGACGCCTATGCTTATCTCCACCACCTGGCCGCCGGTCACGAGATGGAAAGCAACCTCCGGGCCTACATCGAGACTTCCCCCGAGGCACTCAAATTCTTCTGCGACGACGTTGGTATTCCTTTCTATGTGGTGCGCGGGTTTCCCGATTATTTCCAGGGCATGGCCAACGGGTCCCTGGGCGAAGGCCGCAATCTGCAGGTCAGGCCCTTCGAGTCCAAGTCGTTGGGCGAATGGCATAAATACTTGCGGGCCGCGCCGGCGGTCACGCACCGGGCGACCCTTGAAGAGGTTGCCAGTTGGGGCGGACGGGCGCAACCGCAGAACTGGGACCGCCAGCTCATTCGTGATCGCATGGAGCAGGACGTGCGCACTTTTGGGGCCGGCCTTATCGGGCATCTGATGAGCGCGGTGCTGCGGCGGAATATCCCCTTCTACCTTTACACCGACGTGCGGTCCCTGATCGTGGAAGACGGCCGGGTGCAGGGGGTGATCGCCAGGCAAGGCGCCAATGAGTTTCGCATCATGGCCCGGAGAGGCGTGCTCCTAGCCACCGGCAGCAACGTCAGGAACGAGGCGTTGACTGAAAGGTCCAGCGAGTTCCACGCCACTAAAACGCTCCTGCCACCCAGCGTTGACGGTGATGCCATTGTCTTGGCCGGAGAGATCGGCGGAGCTATCAGCATAAAGCCCCAATTCCAGCAGGACTTGCTGTACGTTATCCCCGGCGAAGAGCACTACGGAACGCCCCTGTATCGAGGCGTCACAAACAACGAGTCCGGTTTCCCCCACAGTATCCTGGTGAACCTGGACGGCGACCGATTCTCCGACGAGTCCATCGGTCAGCAGGTCGGCGCCACTCTGCGCAACTTCGATGTCCGGCGGCACCGTTACGTCAACGTTCCCTGCTTCTTGGTCTTCGATCAGACCTACCTGGACAAGTACGGATTGGGCAGTATCCAGCCCGGCGATGAAGTTCCCGATTGGCTGATCAAAGATGACTCGATCAAAGGATTGGCCGAGAGATTGGGCGTTGACGGCGAGGGGCTAACCAAGACCATCCAGCGGTTCAACAAGTTCGCGGAAGCGGGGAAAGACGAGGACTTTGGCCGGGGCGAATTCCCGTTCGCCAACTCCGTCAGCGGAGATCTGACTAACAAGCCCAACCCCAACCTGGGCCCCCTAGACCAGCCACCGTACTTTGGCCTGCCGTTGGAGCCGGCCGCCGCTGGGTCCACCCGCCTCGTGACCAACGAGCTCGCCCAGGTCATGCATCTGCGGGGCCAGGCTATACCGGGACTCTACGCCTGCGGCAGCGCCAGCGCCCACTACTACGGGATCGGCTACCAGGCCGGCTGCGAGCTAGGCGGCGCCATGACCTTCGGCTACCTAGCAGCCAAACACGCCGCGGCGGGGTGAATACGCAAGAGAGTTTGGCTTAACTAGACCACCGGCCCCCACCCTAACCGTCCCCCTGCTTCCCCAAATCAATTCTCTTGAGAAACCAAAAACCGCTGCAGGATCAAGACCGCTGCCACCTCGTCCACCGACGCCCGGTCACGGGAAGGCTGGACCCCTGACTCCCGCAACAATCCCTCGGCCTCAACGCTGGTATATCGCTCATCCATCTCGTGAATGGCCAAAGATTCTTCCGCGCCGATGGCCCTGCGCAATGCGCGGACGAACCCACGCGCCAGTTTGGCGGATGGTCCGGTCTCGCCTTCAAGGGTGTAGGGGATGCCGACGACGATGCCCTGAGCTTGGCGCTCATGAGCGGATGCGATGACCTGTTGGACGTCTTGGGCCAGTTTGGTACGGACGATGTGTCCCGCGGGCAGAGCCAAGCCGCCGGGGCCGCTGACCGCCAGACCGATACGGCGCTCGCCAAGGTCCAAGGCAATCAGCTTCGGTTGTTCCGTTTCCGATTTCATCGAGACTCGCGGCATCCAGCCGGAATTAAGACAATCCCTGGCGCACTAGGGCTGGAACTCCGTTCAGGGCCTCGTCGACCTTCTCGGGCTGCTTGCCTCCGGCCTGAGCCATCTCGGGACGTCCACCACCGCCCCCGCCCATGACCTTGGCGGTGTCCCGGGCGATGTTCCCGGCATGCAGGCCACGCTCCACCAGGTCGGGGGTGACCATGGTGATCAGGATAGGGCTGCCCTCAACTACCGCGGCTAAGGCGACCACGACGCTGCCCAGCTTGTCCCTGAGGAAGTCGGCCATCTCGCGCATGCCGTCGGGGCCGCCGGCCGACGTCCGGCCAGCCACAACCTTGACGCCGTCAACGTCCTGGACCTGGCCCAGCAACTCTTCAGCCTCGCCGCGCAGAGAGGTTTTCTGGAATCCTTCCAACTGCTTGCGTAGGTCTTCGTTCTCTTGGATGAAGCTGTCCAGCCGGGCTTCTAGGTCGGCGACCGGGGTCTGCAGCTTTTGAGATATGGCTTCCAAACGGTCGGACTGCTGCACGAATAGTTCTTCCGCCGCCCGTCCGGTCACGGCCTCGATTCTACGCATGCCGCCGCCGATGCTCGACTCGCCCAACACCGCCAACGTGCCCACCTGGCCGGTCGCCGAGACGTGGGTGCCGCCGCAAACCTCAACGCTGAAAGCATCTCCGATTAAATGGGGAGCGGGGGCCATAGTAACTACCCGCACCACATCGCCGTAACGGTCGCCGAAGAAGGCCAGAGCGCCCTCGCGGACCGCCTCGCTGTAGCTGGTCTCGTGGGAAGTGACGGTCAGATTGCCGCGCACTTTGTCGTTGGCCAAGGATTGGACCGACAAAAGTTCGTCTCGAGTCAGGGCGCTGACGTGGCTGAAATCGAAGCGCAGCCGCTCCGGGGCCACGAAAGAGCCGGCCTGCCGCACGTGGACCCCCAACACCGAGCGTAGCGCTGCATGGAGGATATGGGTGCCGCTGTGGTTCCGCGACGAGTCCAAGCGACGCGCCACTTCAACCTTAGCGATGACAGTGTCGCCAACAGAAATCTCGCCTTGCTCGACCGTGCCGCGCTGAACGATAAGTCCCGCAACCGGACTCTGGGTGTCTTCCACTGCCACGACGCCGTTGGGCCCGCTGATTTGCCCCCGGTCGCCCAACTGTCCACCGCCCTCGGCATAGAAGGGCGACTGGCTGATGACGATCTCGACCTGCTGTCCCTGGGTGGCATGGTCCACCGAGACACCGCCAGATAGGATGGCGGCGATCTTCGATTCCTGTTCCGTCAGTTCGTAGCCGACAAATTCACTGGAACCGAGACCCAGGTCCGAGTACGAAGTCTGCATCTCCATGCTGCCGGAGAAAGAGCCTGAAGACCGGGACTGCTCTTTCTGAGCATCCATCTCCCGCTCGAAGCCCTCTTCATCCACGTCAAACTCTTCCTGACGTGCTATCTCTTTAGTTAATTCGATGGAGAACCCATATGTGTCATGTAACAGAAAGGCCTCAGCTCCCGACAAGACCCTTGGAGGCGCTTCACCTCGGGTTATATGTGACTGAATGATTGGAAGTGTTAAGTCATCAACAACCTTGGTTCTTTTATTTATTTCGAGAAATTCGGCAACACTTTCTTCAGGTTGTTTCGCGTCCTCCCATAGCTCAGTGACCGCTCCTCTAAAAACTAAAATCTCCCTAAGCAGCTGCTCACCGGAGGTTAGCGTTCTGAAGAATTGCTGTTCTTCTCTTCGAATCGTCTCAGTTATGAACGCTTGCTGCCGAGGTAAATCTTCGTAAATCGGGCCCATGCGTTCAACGATGCTCTCGACGACTGGGACGAGGAACGAACTGCCTTCGTTATATTCCTTAACTCGTATTTTCTTTTCCAGGTCGAAATGCTGTAGCGTCGCAAAGAAATCATCCACGCTGTCGACTTCTCTGGAAGAATCCCGCGGAAAAGGTACGGCAAGTCGAAGTAGCCGGAGTTC
>Ga0207991_1001822_pt1 | contig 12527 bp, 18 predicted proteins | sample ETN07SmetaG_FD_185786 | JGI IMG/M metagenome (GOLD analysis project Ga0207991, IMG submission 185786) | Marine microbial and viral communities from oxygen minimum zone, Eastern Pacific Ocean - ETNP2014F14-07SV275 (SPAdes) (version 2) | ecosystem: Environmental > Aquatic > Marine > Oceanic ... | reverse complement strand
GCCGTGGTAAGGTCGGCCCTGAGAGATGCCAGTTCGGCCTGCGCTTCGGCCGCACCGATCCGCGCGGATCGCTTGCCGCCGAGTTCGAGACGCTGGCCGACGGAGAGCGTATATTCGGTAGACTGGAGACCCGAGAATGCGCCGCTGCCGGCGACGTTCTCGACGTCGAACGAGACTTCGGGGTTCGGGCTCAGGCGAGCCTGATCGACAAGCGCGACCGCCGCATCGGTTTCCGCGCGGGGCCCCACGAGGCGGGGGTTGGTGGTGGCGGTATCGGCCTCAGCGGCGACCCCGCTGAGCTCAAGGGCGTCGTCGAGCGTGACGATACGCGGGTCCTGCGCGCTGGCAGGTCCCGTGGACAGGGCGAGTATCAGCCCCCAGACGGGGGCTGCTCGCCACGATATGGCGAACATGGATGGGTATTCCTCTGCTGACGTTCAGTTCGGCGTCGGAAAACAGGTTCGACGCGCGGCGAACGTCAGGCGCGAGGAGGAGGCGTTGCGAGTTCGGTCAGATTGGACGCGAACGAGGGCTGGTCGCCAGCGCGCAGGGCACTCGTGACCGAGCCCAAGGCAAAGGCGTCAGACGACCGTCCGACGGCCTGCGAAGCATGATGGCAATGGCCATGAGCGCAGGCGCCGTGCTTCTCCGGGCCACGGTCATCATTGCCGGGCTCGTCGTGTTGCTCGAGCTGAGATGCTATCGGAGGCTCTCCCGCGCATTCGGCCGCTTCCGCCATCGGAGCCCACAGGACACCGAATGCAGTGCACAGCGTGATTAGCTGAAGCAAGAGGGAGCGGGCGAAGAGCCGGGTCATAGCGTGTCCGGTAGCATTGGCGGCTTGGCTGCGAAAGAACTATCTCGCGAGACGAAATGTGATTTCATAACAAAACCATCGATCTACTTCGAGCCACGAACATCTTGAGTTGGCGATTGACCAAGCACACGACCGATCTCCGGCTCTATTTCCATCCGAGCGAATGCGCTTACATTCGAACGACCACTGTTTCCTATCGGAAGTCTCCCGGTGATGTTGCCTATGGGGGCAAGGGAAAGTCGGAATATCTGACCTAGAAGTTCGCGCCAATTACGCGTTCTCCACGCAAGCTCCAGCATACGCCAATGCGAGACGCAGTGCGGTCCCAAGCGGTCCTGAGCAACTACGTGGGCCCGTTCGAGATGGTGCCAGGCTTCCTCGAAATTCTGCTCGTCCGAAGCCTCGGCTGCGCGTCGGTATTCTTCTGCGAGAAATGCATCCCTGCTGGGAATGGTATTGCTATCCATGGGACAGCTCCCGGCGTGCCTGGCCGAACACCTCCGCACTGCCCCACAGGGCTAGTCCGGCCATGATCGAGGCGACGAGCAGGTCGGGCCACGCGTCGCCCGTTCCAAACACGCCGAGGGCGGCGCCAAGAACCGCAACGTTTCCGATCGCGTCGTTGCGAGAGCAGATCCATACCGATCGCATGTTCGAATCGCCTTCGCGGAACCGGAAGAGCATGAGCGCGACGATCACGTTCGTCGCCAAAGCCAGCGTGCCGACCACTCCCATTGTCTGGGGCTCCGGGTCCGAACCAGCGACGAGGCCGTAGATCGCGTAGCCGATTACCCACACGCCGAAAGCGAGCATGGTCGCGGCCTTCACTAGAGCGGCCTTGGCGCGCCATGCGAGCGCCATCCCTGCAACGCCAAGACTGATCGCGTAGTTCGCGGCATCCCCGAAGAAATCAAGCGCATCGGCCTGGAGCGAACGGGAATCAGCAGCTACACCAGCCATCATCTCCACCACGAACATGACTGCATTAGCGATGAGTGCGATCCACAGGACGCGGCGCCAGCGCGGATCGTTGTGCGCGGCAGTGTTAGGCTCCGGTGTCTGGCAGCAGGACTTCGCCATGCCACTCTCCTTGCAACGTTCGAGTCGCAAGAACATATGCACCTTGTAGCAACTACAAGGTCAAGCGATGCGTATCGGAGAACTTGCAAAAGCCACCGGCACAAAGGCGGAGACGATCCGCTATTACGAGCGCGAGGGCATCCTCCCCGTCGCCGACCGAACCGACAGCAACTATCGCGACTATTCCGATAGCCATCTGTCGACACTGATTTTCGTGCGCAGGGCCAGAGGTCTGGGGTTCAGCATGGCGCAGGTCCGCCAGTTGCTTGCGCTTTCGGACCATGAGGACAATCCGTGCGAAGACGTAGATCAACTTGTCAGGAAACAAATGCAAGAGGTCGAGCTGAAGATCGCCGATCTTACATCCTTGCACGAGGAACTTCAGGATCTACTGCGGTCCTGTGAGGCGGATCGGATCAAGGACTGCCGGATCGTCGAAAGCCTGTCACATCGACGATCGCGATGATAGCGACTTGCGTGCAAAAACATTCGACTGACTCTTACCGATGCAACGCAGCTGCCTATCCATTTCGGTCTGCGCAAGCGCTTCGTGCCGTCAGAGCAAGTGAGGTGAGGGGGACCACGACCCACATCAGCAAGGGTATTAAACCGATGCCAAAGATTTCGGGCATGAGATCGGAATACCTCCACCCCCAAGGCACACGGACGGCCACGAACTCCACGACTACAGTGATACCCAGCCCTGTCGCGAGATAGGCAATGAGCGACAATCGTTCGGGACGTTGCAGCCAAGTCATGTCCTTCTTTATCCAAGAAGTGCCGAGATAGGCGATCACCATGATCCCGGCGTCGCCGAAACTAGCGAGACCGCAGCGCATGGTGACCTGCCAGACCGACAGTCCTGCAGATACGAAAAAAGGCATCTGGAACATCTCCCAGACGAAGGCGACAAGGAAGCCGTGGATCGCAAGCCATGCCTCCGGTCTGTCGAGTTTTGCTCCCATACGGCGCGCCCTTGATCGAAGTTCGATTCAGAGCATCAGTGGTCGCAGTCGACGTAACCGGTGAAGCCTAGCTCGTCCTTCGCTCCGGGCGGAACCACGATCAGCTGCTGCGCTCGCAATCCCGCATTCCCTTCGTCGTCGAGTATTCGCGAGACCACGAGCAGTTCACCGCTGGTGTAGCGGTCTGGACCAACTGGTTCGACCGGGATCAGCTTCCCATTGAGCTTGATGAAGCCAGTGCCGTCCTGCTCGTATACGAAGGCGGGGAAGCCCACCTCGGTCAAGCGAAACACGCAGCGCCCCCGCGCGCCGCCTATGGCGGCGATGTCGGCGTTGGTCATCGTCTCGGGCTTGACCAAGGCGGTTGCAACGCCATCCAACGCACTGGATGCGGGTTCGATCGGCGATGCCTCGGCAGGAGGATCGAGCTGCGCTTCGCGGTCGTTGCCGATCGCTGTGTTCTGGTTGCATGCGGCCAGAGTCGCGGTCAGTCCGGCGATGAGGAAAAGGTTCGCCTTCATTGCGCTACTCCCTCGTCAGGCGTTCCGACGGATGCGGGGGTTGGTTGCGCCGTAGAAGAATCCGGCAATTCAATCCCTTCCGGCAGACGCTCCTCGGTCCGCACGCCGTTCTCCTCGATATCGGTGATCAGATACTTCATCTGCGCGATCTCGCGGCGCTGCGCGAGAATGATGTCATGGGCGAGCTTGCGCACTCGCGGATCCTTGATGCTGGCGCGCTCGCTGGTCATAATCGCGATTGAGTGGTGCGGGATCATCGCCGCCATGTATTCCTCGTCGTCGACCGTCGTCTGACTGCGCACGAGCCAGAGGGCGAGCGCAAAAACGATTGCCCCAACGCCCAAGATGATGAAGTTCTTCGTCCGGTCTTTATACATGCCCCACATGAAGAGGAGCATGACGATCATCATCATCGCGCCCATGACGAACATCATCCAGAAGCGGGTTTCGCTCCAGAAAAGGTGATCGGCATCGAAGGTGTTGGCATACATGAGGAAGAACATGATGACGGTGGAAGTCGAGACCATCGCCATGAACCGCCAGTAGTTACCGCCGCCTCCCTCATGCTCGTGTTGCTCGCCGTTCGCCATATCATTCCTCCTGTTTGCTCATCGTTTTGTAGACATATTGCGCGGTGCAGCTGATCATCAGGAAACCTGTCAGCGCCGCGATCCCAGAAAGCGCGCGCATGTGGCCCGCTGGGAGAATATCGCCGAGACCGACGGTCGAAATCGTGATCAACGCGAAATAGTAATAGTCCATCCAGCTATCGATGACGTCCTTCTCAAGGCTGCCGAGGCCCCACGCCGATGCGAGATACATGCCTCCGGCGAAAATCCCTGCGATCACCAAGTGGCTAACGAGAACGAGGCTCGACCCAGCCAGCAGACGCAGATGACGGGGATCTTTTCCGGGCGGCGACACGGCCTTCGCTCCGCGCAGCATCCACATGTGGAAGTAGAGCGAGATTGCGAACAAAGCGAAGCCGAGAAGAATTGCCAAAATCATAGGACGACCCATCCAAGCGCCTTAGCCCCCATCCACAGGCCCATCCCGATCATGAACAGGTTCTCGGTCAGCGAGACGAAGCCGAGCGGCACGTTGCTGTTGCCGCCAACGCAGGCGCACTTGAGTTCGCGCTTGTCGATGTAGACCGCCTTGAACACGCTGACCGCGCCGACCGTGCCGATGAACAGCGAGACCGGCACCGAAATGATCGGCAAAGCATGGGCGACCATCAGGACCCCAGCGAGTCCCTCGCCGAACGGATAGACGAAGCCGTAGGGCACCCAGCGCCGTGCCAGCAGGTCGTAGTTCAGGAACATTGTCGAGAAACTGCGCACGTCCTGCAATTTCTGGATCGCTAGCAAGGCCATCGAGAAACTGACGAACCACTCGATCGCCTGAACGGTGAAGATGGTATCGAAGACATACCAGCTGATCGCCAGGCCGAGCAGGAAGGCCACGCCGAAGATCGCGATGACCGGCTGGTAGCTCGTCTCGCCCTCTTGCGGCTGGCTGCGCGATTTCCCGAAGTATTCGCGAAGGTCGTCGTAGCCGCCGATCCGCTTGCCATCGATAAAGGTCTGCGGCGTGGTCTCGACGCCGTGCTTCTTCTTGAAGGCGTCGGTCTCCTCGCGCGTGGTCAGGTGATGATCCTCGACCTCGAAGCCTTCGCGCTTCAGCAGGTCCACGGTCTTGAGGCCGTAGGGACACAGATGGTCGGGCATAACCATCCGGTAGACGGTGGCCCTTTTCGAAGGATCGGATCGAGCGCTCATGAAGCGCTCTCCGGATAGCTTGCCCATACACTGCTTCCTTCAGGGCCAAAGGCGATCACCTGATAGGGCTGCACTCGCCCACCTACCTCCATTCCGGGCGAGCCAAGTGGCATGCCGGCAACTGCGAGCCCTGTCACTCCAGCTGGCCGTTCTTCGAGTAGACGGGCGATCTCGCGAGCTGGGACATGGCCTTCGATAATGTAGCCATCGACTTTCATTGTATGACACGAGGCGAGCGCATCCGGCACGCCCAGTTCGGCCTTGACCTCAGCCATGGGGTGGTCCTCTCGCGTCTCAACCTCATGGTCGAGACCCGCACGCACGTGCTTCGCCCACTCCTCGCAGCATCCGCACTGAGGATCGCGGAACATGACGTAGGGACTGGCCTGCACCGCGCTCGTGCAGGCGGCTAGCAAGACCATTCCGCTCGCGGCCAATGACCTTCGGGTCCGGTTCCAAGCTCTGGTGAAGTTTCGCTGGCTCATCATTCGCCCCTCAATGGTTGTCCATTTCGTGGCCGGGCATTGAATCCATGTCGTGCCCGGCGTGCTCGTCTGCTGCCGATGCGTCTGCTTCTTTAGGAACGGCGCTTGGGGATGGTGCAACGGTAGGTGATGCCGAAGGCCGTGACGTCCGCTTTGAGATCCCAGCTGGATCGGTTCTACCCGCTGGTTCGACGGGCATCACCGTGTCGCCGGCAGGCTCCGGGTTCTCTCTGGACGCGTCGGGCTGGGTGCCGGACATCGTTTCGGGCTCAGCCGCCATGGCAGACCCATCCTCTTCCTTGCGATCAGGCAGGGCGTCACACGCCGTAAGGCCGGTCATCAACGAAGTCGTGAGCGCCACCGCGATCATCTTCACCTGCTTTGTATGCGTCATAGCTACCTCGTTCACGTAAGAGACAATGCAAGATGATCTGGCCCATGGGCCAGTTCGCCGCCCAGATACCCTTGCGCGACGACAAGAACGGCAATGACGACTAGACCGGCCCGCAGCAGAATCCGGCCGCCCTCATCCCGATGCGCGATAAGAGCTAGGCCCACTCCCAGGACGGCAATCAGCATGCCCATCCAGCGGTGGAGCTGCATGGTCGTATCGCCACCGAACCAAAAACCGGTATGTATCCAACCGAACGACGCCGCTGCAATTGCACCGATTGTTCCCGCGTAGATCAACAGCCGGACTGTCAGCCCGGCCCTTTCGACCATGCCCATCGCAGCCGCCAGTTCGACGAAGGCCGCGGTCAAAAGCAGGGCGATGGGGAAGTGAACCGTTGCGGGATGAAGCGTCTTGAGGAACGAAACGATACGGTTCGTTTCGGCACCATTGTTGCCTTCGGAGGCGCGGCCATGAGCACCTGCGGCTTCATCGTCCGCTGCGGTGGCGGGCGCGGCGGCGGAGCTGTCGCCATTCTTGTCAGCAGCAGCCCTAGTCGTCTCCCTTTGATGTGCATTATCACCGTGGGCGTAGACCGGGCCGGTGGCCAGAACGGCGGCGAACAGCAGCATCAGGGAAAACAAAAACTTCACGAGGGCCTGCCAGCTTTCACGAACGGTTAACGGTTGTCATGCCGTCTGCTACGCAAGCCGAGGCGCTTTCCCGCAAAATTATTTCCGTGAGGGATGGATGCGCTTGAGGCGTATCGAGAGAATGACCGCGCTATGAGGCTTGGAACAAGGCGATGACACAGAGGCTAGACCCTATTCTTGACGCGCTAAGTCATGAGGCCCCCGGCGGTATGCGCGACGATTTTATGGAAGGGGTCTGGGAGCGGGTCGGCGAACTGACTGCAAGACGTGATCGAACGATGCGGAGTTTCTTGTTCGCGGGACTTCTGACCATCGGTCTTGGTGCTGGGGCACTCACCGTTCAGGCGCCCGGCTACAGCGAAGACACACGGTATACCCTCCTCGACCAGACCCGACTCTCTCCTGCCGATCTACTGCACGTCTCACGATGAAGAACACCAAGTTCCAGATTGCCGTCGCCGTTGTGCTCGCCGCGTTTGCGGGATGCCTTGGAGCGCTCGGTGCCGAACGCTGGCTCGGATCAAAAGAACCGGTTGGGCTCCACGACTTCGTGCACGAGCGTCTGAATCTTACCGCGGATCAGGAGGAGGAGCTCGACCTTCTCGAGGAACGTTATGCGATCGAGAACGCACGCAGAGAGCTTGAAGTGCGTCGGGCCAATGCAACGCTCGCTGCCGCGATGGACAGCGAGCATGAATACGGCCCCGAAGTTAGCGCGGCGATCGACGAGGTGCACACCGCGATGGGTGAGCTACAGAAGGCCACCGTCCGGCACGTTTTCGCGATGCGTAGTATCCTCGACGAAGAGCAGCAGCGTGAGTTCGACCGGCAGGTGTCGCTTTCCCTAACCGGTCCGCCACCGGAATGATTGCGGAGTGCCGGCCGAAGTCGACAGTCAAGAACAAGCTCTCGTCGCCAAGGTGGTTGCCGGCGATCGCCGTGCGTTCACACGACTGGTCGAACCGCACATTCCTAAACTGCTGACGACCTCTACCCGGATGCTTGGGATCCGCGAGGAGGCCGAGGACGCGGTGCAGAACGCCCTGGCTTCCGCATGGCTTGCCCGCACCCGCCTCGATCCGTCGCGACCCGTGTTACCGTTGCTCACGACAATCACTCTCAACAAATGCCGCGATAAACTGCGGCGCCGCAAAGCAGCCCGCTTTCTTGGCTTCGGCACCTCCCCCGAGCCAGAGTTCTCGCCCGACCCTGCTCCCTCACCGGAAAGCGAGACGGTGGACCGACAAATCCTGAGTCGGACGCAGTTGGAGATCGAGCGCCTGCCGTTACGGCTGCGCGAGGCGCTCATACTCGTTGCCATCGAGGGGCACAGCCAGCGCGAAGCGGGAGAGATGATGGGTGTCTCGGAAAAGGCAGTGGAATCGCTGGTCTACCGTGCCCGAAAGACGCTGAAGGAAAAAATTTCGCTCGGGTGAGGGAAACGAACGCCGGCTGCGTAGAATGGGCAAAAGCTATTCACGAAGGACCAATGATGCAGACTGTCACCAGACGTAGTTTTCTCGGATCAAGCTTGGCGGCAGGTGGTATGATCGGGGCCGCGGCAGCGCTACCGGCTTGGGCGCGCGGTGCCAATATGAACGGTCCGGCAATCCGGCAAGGTTTCGACGAGGTTTCGGGACGTAGCATCGATCTTAATATCGCGCGCGGCCCCTTTTCGGTGCAGGGGCGACGTGGGATGGGTGTCGCAGTGAATGGGAGCGTGCCTGGTCCACTCGTGCGGCTCAAGGAAGGCGAGCCGGTCAACCTCAACGTCACTAATTCGCTCGATGAGGACAGTTCGATCCACTGGCATGGCCTTCTGGTCCCGTTCCAGTTCGATGGCGTGCCCGGCGTAAGCTTTCCCGGTATCAAGCCGGGCCAAACGTTCACCTACGAGATGCCCGCACTGCGGCAGGCTGGGACCTACTGGTGGCACAGCCATTCGGGGCTGCAGGAGCAAGCGGGCCACTACGGCCCAATCATCGTCGATCCTGCCGGGCCCGATCCGGTGCAGGCTGACGCCGATTACGTGATGCTGCTCAGCGAGTTCACGCCGATGCATCCGCATACCATCATGTCCAAGCTGAAGAAGGGCGAGGCCTACTTCAACTATCAGCAGCGCACGCTTACCGACGATTATCCGCTGTCGGGCGAGGAACGGCGGATGTGGGCAAAGATGCGGATGATGCCGACCGACATCCTCGACGTGACGGGCTCGACCTACACTTACCTCGCCAACGGTCATGGGCCGGAGGAAGGCCTGGAATATCTGTTCTCGCGCGGCCAGCGCGTGCGCATCCGCGTCATCAACGGCAGCGCAATGAGCTTTTTCAACGTCCGTATCCCGGGGGTAAAGTTCTGGGTCGTGGCCGCCGATGGGCTTAACGTGCGACCGGTTGAAGTCGAGGAGTTCCAGATCGGGACTGCCGAAACATACGACATTGTCGTGGAACCGACCGGCGAGGCGCACACGATTGTGGCCGAGAGCATGGACCGATCAGGCATGGCTGTGGCGACGCTTGCCAGCCGGCCTGGTGCCCGCGCGCCTGTGCCGGCGCTGCGGGACCCGCCGCTTTTGACCATGGCCGATATGGGGATGGGAGGCATGGATCACGGCGCCATGGGTCATAGCGAGCACTCAGCTGATGGAATGGGCGCCGGTGGAGAAACGCGCGACGGGTCTATGGCTGGAATGGATATGCGCGACACTTCCCGCTTGCCAGCTGACGTCAAAGTGGGCCCCGGTATCGACATGGTTGCCATGAACCCGCAGGATAGGATGGGCGATCCCGGTATCGGTCTTGCCGATGTGCCGCACAAGGTGCTGAACTACCGCGATCTCGTAGCGCTCGAGCCCAATGACGATCTTCGGACTCCGTCCAGGCAGATGGAGATCCACCTGACCGGGAACATGGAGCGATACATGTGGTCGTTCGACGGACAGAAGTTCTCGGCCGTCAGCGATAAGCCGATCCGCTTCGCCTATAATGAACGGGTGCGGGTCAAATTGGTGAACAACACCATGATGGCGCACCCGATCCACCTGCACGGGCACTTTTTCGAACTGGTCAACGGCGCACCCGCCGACCGGCAGCCGCAAAAGCACACTGTCATTGTGCAGCCCGGTGGCTATGCCCAGTTCGACCTCACCGCCGACGAGGAGGGCGACTGGGCATTCCACTGTCACCTTCTTTACCACATGCACGCCGGCATGTTCCAGATCGTGACGGTGGCACAGCGGGGCGACCAGCCGGATGTCCAGCGAGTGGGAGAAAGCGGATGAGATATCTGATCGCGATCCTGCTCGCCGGAACTTCGACACCGGTATTCGCCCAGCAGCACCAAGGCCACACCATGCCCGAGCCCGCGCCTGAAAGCGAGGAACGGGACAAGTGCGAAGCAGAAGCCGAACGCCACCGCGCAATGGGCCATGCGGTTCCCGAAGGAGCTTGCGAAACGACTGACCAGGAGGCGGGCGAGCAACGTAGCATGGACCATTCCGAGATGGATCATTCGGCGATGGACCACTCCCGAATGGTGCACGGCGAGGCGACGCCAGCCGAGCAGCCCAAAGCAATAATGGACCATTCCGCGATGGGGCACGACGGCAGCGCACCTGTGATACCGTCAGCACCGCCTCCTGCGTCGGCGGGTTCCGGCCCGGCGAACGCCGCGGACGTCTACTGGGGCACCGAGATGATGGACGAAGCGCGCGAACGCTTACGCCATGAGCAGGGCGGCCAACAATATTTCTGGTTCCAAGGTGACCGCGTCGAGTATCGCGCCCGCGAGGACGCCGACGGCTACCTGTTCGACCTGCAGGGATACTACGGCGGCGATCTCGACAAATTCTGGTTCAAATCGGAAGGCGAGGGAAGCTTCGGCGAGGAGATTGAAGGCGTCGAAGTGCAGGCGCTTTACAGCCGCGCCATCGCTCCCTTCTTCGACCTCCAGGCGGGCATCCGGCAGGACTTTGCCCCGATGGACCGCACCTATGCAGTTGTGGGTATCCAGGGTCTCGCACCCTACCTTTTCGAGATCGACGCAGCCGCATTCCTGTCCGACCAGGGCGACCTTACCGCACGCGTGGAAGCCGAACTCGACCAGCGTATCACGCAAAGGCTAGTCATCCAGCCCCGGGTAGAGGCCTCATTCTCGGCGCAGGACGTGCCCGAACTGGGCATCGGTGCGGGGCTCGACAGCGTCGAGGCCGGTCTGCGTCTGCGATACCATTTCGCGCGCGAGTTCGCCCCCTACATCGGGATTGATCAGGAATGGCGGGTCGGCCGGAGTGCTGACTACGCGCTTGCTGAGGGCGAGGATGCCAGTGTCACGAACTATGTCGTCGGCTTGCGTTTCTGGTTCTAACCTCGACTTCGCGGACTCGCTTCATACATGGGAACACGCTCAATGCTCGAATACGCCCAGGTTGCGAACGGCCATGCGATTGCGGCGATGGAGAGAGATCTCGCCGATCTTGATCAGGATGCCGAGAGCGAAGAGACCCGCAGGATGGCCGCCTGAGCGTCTGCAGGTCGGCATCGATCGAATGAATGAAGCTCCATGACGATCTCCCGTTCAAGGAAATGGCGCGAGCAGGGGGAGCGCTTGGCGAGATTGGCGCGGCACGCCCCTAGCGTATACTTTCCCGAACCTTATCCGGGAGAAGCTCTCTATAGCCTAATCGCAAGACTTCGACAGCACACAGGGATGAAACACTCCACATTGTCGTGGAGCGTATTCGGCGAGGAGATACGCGTTTTTGCGATCAATCTGCCGTTTCGTATCGAAGCGGTAGCGCGGCGGATCCCGGACCGGATGGCACTGGACAGCGAAACTATCGCCATGCGTCATACCGGGTTTTCCTATTACACCGCTTACATGGACAAGGTATTGAAACGCCGAGTTCTTAGCGAGATGATCGGGACGGACGGCAACGCAGTCCGGACGGCGGGCGCTCGTGCGCGTCCCGTGACCAACACCGATTTCCTGCGCTTCTGCATTGAATGTAACAGGGAAGCGGAAAGCCGATACGGCGAGGCCTACTGGCGCCAGGTCCATCAATTGCCGATCGTGACCATGTGCCCAGATCATGGTCTCGACCTGCAGATGAGCAGCCTGCCGAACGGGTTCATCAAGTCGTTCGCTACGGTCGACGAGGAAACGTGCCCACCGACAGCTCCCACCGTCCTACCCCGGCTGGCTCCTGTCGATCGCACCCTGCTTTTCCAGTTGGCCCTAGACGCCCGCGACCTCCAGCAGGGGAGTTATCCGAAAGTGGCGCCAAGGAATTATCGAACGGCACAGTTCAAGATCATGATGGGGAAGGCCGGCATGCTGACCCCTCGTGGCTATATCCGCTATGACCGGTTTCACGCGGATGTCGATCGAGCTTTGAGCGGACTGCTTCCCGTATTTCCGGAACTTCGACACGGTCCGATCACAGGTCCCTGGATACGACGCTTCAGTGAAGGCAAGGCGGGACATCATCCGGACCGCACATTGCTCCTGGCGCACGCGCTTCAACGACTGGCCGCGTGAGCCTCGCATCGACACACTTGGTGTCCCAAGAATTCCATCCCATAATGCTGGGACGCGAGGGATTTTGGAAAGGTTTATGTTCCTGCCTCTGGGGCGGAAAAGGGAGAAGGGAGGTGGAAAGGAAAAGACTATTCAAGCCGCTCGAAGCGGCGCAGTAACCGACTGAAAGGAAAGAACTCTATTTTCGCTGCACACCGGGCACCCCCCGGGGGCATGCCGCATCGGGCCTTTACCCGGAGATAAGACTTTCGCGTTAACCGTGCTCTCGTGAGCGAGCAGTCCAACACCCTCAA
>Ga0207991_1001820_pt1 | contig 12529 bp, 5 predicted proteins | sample ETN07SmetaG_FD_185786 | JGI IMG/M metagenome (GOLD analysis project Ga0207991, IMG submission 185786) | Marine microbial and viral communities from oxygen minimum zone, Eastern Pacific Ocean - ETNP2014F14-07SV275 (SPAdes) (version 2) | ecosystem: Environmental > Aquatic > Marine > Oceanic ... | reverse complement strand
AGTAATAATAAATAAATCTCCTTTATCTACAAACCCTAGTTTATTAAGTAAACTTCCCGTGCTCTGAATCATTTCTTCAGTGGTAGAATAGGGCTCTACCAAGACAGGAGTAACTCCCCAGATCAAAGACAGCTGAGAACATACTTTTTCTGTTGTGCATAGAGCAAAAATCTTGGCTTTAGGCCGATACCGGGCCATTTTCATTGCGGTTAAACCTGTTTCTGTCATGATAACAATGTTATTAATTGATAAGTCATTGGATAAAATCATTGCAGCATGACAAATAGATCCACGAAAATCTTGTAGACGCCAGCTTTCCTGATATATATAACGATTAAAATTTTGAGTATCCAGATCTTTATCTACTGTAGTTGCTATTTCAGCCATCATCCTTACAGATTCGACTGCATACTCACCCACTGTCGTTTCACCAGAGAGCATCATTGCATCAGCCCCATCATATATTGCATTGGCAATATCATTCACCTCCGCTCTGGTTGGATTTGGGCTGTGAATCATTGTATCCAGCATTTGTGTTGCAATGATAACCGGTTTTCTTTTCTGCAGACATTCATTTACAATTTTTTTCTGTAGTATAGGTAACTTTTTAAGGGGCATCTCAACTCCTAAATCCCCCCGGGCAACCAGAATACCATCAAAAGAATTAATGATTGCACCTAAATTATCAATGGCTTCCGGTTTTTCAATTTTGGCAATTACCGGGATTGATGCATTTAGTCGTTCCAATTCTTTATTTATTATACTGTAATCGTTAGCTGAGCGAACAAATGACATTGCCAGCCAATCTGCACCAAGTTCAACCGCCAATTTTAAATCTATCTTATCTTTCTTGGTCAGTGACGGCAAATCCAACTTGACACCGGGGAAGTTCACCCCCTTGCCAGAGGAAATCTCTCCTGAATTATGTGCTGTGAGTTTTAAGGTATTATCTTCAACTTCTACAATATCAAAGGATAAACTTCCATCATTTACCTTCACTTCTCCACCGGAAGAATGTGAAGTAAAAGATAGATCTATATTTAAAGGAATATCACAATTAGTACCGCCTAGAGTATAATGACTCCCTTTTTTGATTTCAATAGTACCACTTTTCAGTTTTCGAACTCTAATTTTAGGGCCACATAAATCAAATAAGATGGCAACAGTCCTACTATATTTCTCTGCCTGTTCCCGAATGAATGCAATATACTTATCTAAACCAATATTTTCATTGTGATGGGACATATTAATCCGGGCAACATCCATTCCATTATTGATCAGCCCTGAAATAGTTTTCTGATTAAATGATGCAGGACCTAAAGTAGCTATAATTTTTGTTTTTCTCATATTGTTAGCTGGATTCGGGTAAACTAATAATTAAATATTGCTTTCTTATCCTATAATAGGTGGTAAAATTAATATTAGAAACTTCAATTTTTCTCTCTAACAAACATAGCTGCACCCAGATGCGTAGAATTTAACTGATTCTCACTTGCATTAATCTTAATGGAATAATAAGTAAATGATGGAGAGTACTCAATCAAAACTTCCTTCATTGAATCAATAAAATACGGGTAGGCTTTAGAAACCCCACCACCAAGGGTTATCACAGCAGGATCCAGAAGATTAATTAAGTGACTGACAACCAAACCCAGCTTATGCCCAAATATTCGCCAGATTTTCTGTGCGTCTTCAATGCCTCTTTCTGCCATTTTGAATAATTCTTGAGGAGATTTTATTTCTCCAAATTCTATTATGGATTCTTTTTCAATTCCTTCAATGGATATGTCATCTTCCCATACTCCCCATTCTACCGGTGAAATGCCGTATTCAGCTCCCATACCATGAGAACCAGTAAATAATTTACCGCTAATTACAACGCCGACTCCCAACCCCGAGCCAAGGGTCAAGCCAGTAATTACACTTTCTTTGCGGTAATGCCTATACCACTCCCCCCATACAAAGAGATTTGCATCATTTTCTATTTTCACAGGGATACCCAGTTCAGCTTCCATTAACTCAGTCAGATTTGTATTTTGCAGCAAGGTCAAATTTGGAGTCTCGAGAATCAGTCCTTTCCGGCTATCCAGAGGACCCGGTGCGGATATGCCTAGGCCAATAATCTCATCCATACTAATATTATGTTCACTGTATAGCCTTTTAAGTTGACTGGTAAATCCAGAAATGAGGTCTGTTTTACTGCCATATTCCTTTATATAAGACTCCATTGATATACCGAGTTGATTAAAACCCGAATCAAACAAGGCAGAAGTAAAGGTGGTTCCGCCAATATCCATTGTGAGAATATATTTTTTCTTATTCATAGTAAGAATTATTATCTGCTTCTTCCATAGTCGATAGTATGATTATCAGTTAATATTGGAAATTGTGGTATCGGGCTCTGATAGGCTGCATTCTGATTTGATACGTGCATAGGAATTGAAGTTAAATTAATCAAATCGAATAATTCAAGATCAATCTGAATATCATCACTATATTTCTTAAATAGTTCTTTAATAATTGGATTCAAATATTCAATATCGTTGGTATTAGAAGATTTTGATTGTAATAGTTTAGTACGCAAAGTAGAGGCAATAAAATGCTCCCTCCACATGTTAACATATTGATTAATATATGGGTCATCATCATAGTTGAGCTCTAATGCTTCTTGTGTTAGGTAATAATCTCTAACCAGATCTGCAATTGCATTTTTAACTGCATCGGGAAAATCCATTTTTGAGATCTTCTTTTTTCTAAAAACAAGGGGATGACTGTTAATTAAATCCTGCAAGTTAGACATGGTCCAATCTTTACCATCCAGATTAAATATTATTTCATTTTCATCGATGTTCACGGAAGTGTATCCTCCACTTAGCACCAGATTATTTTCAGACCAGATGGCTTTCCTGAATAATTCTTTTTTTGAATTTTCAAACTGGAGCATCTCATAGTAGAGATTATTAATCAGCTTCGTAAATGAATCTTGATTAAAGTTTAAAGTTTTATTATTCATAACAGCATGTATATAATCTGCATACTTCTCAATATTTCTTAGCCGGGTAAGATGTTCCTTAACATTTCTAACGTATTCTTGCTGACTGCCCTCAGAGAGTCTTCTTTCTGATCGCCAGCCTTCAACACGCATGATGATAGATGTACCATCTTCCAGATTCAGTGGACCAATAATATCATGCTTATTAAATCTATTTGAAAAGATTGCCTGGTGTAAACGATAATTATGCTCTGAAAAGAATGAAACATCCCGGCTTGCTATTTCTACAGAATCAAACATGTCATTTATTAATTCTGCTGAATCATTAATATTCAGTAGCGTATCAGCCACAACATTTCTTGGCAGTGTAATAAACGAGAGGTGGTACGTACGTTCAGCTATCTTCAGGTAATAGTCTAATGCCTCACCACCCAGATCATTAGATTGACTCTTAGCAAAGAAAAGCTTTTCCCGCATACTCTGTTTCTTCAGGCCATTGAGAAAATTTGAGATTGTATCTAAATTGAATAATTGCTCTCCTTCAATAGCCAATAACTTTTCAGCAATAAGAGAGTTTAAAACAATTTGTTTATGCACATTATTGCCCTTACTGCAGTAATTGGGCCTTATTACATATTCAGCTCTTTGTATAAATTCATTTTTTAATATTATATGATTATCTATTTGGGCAAGAACAGAATTTCCAAAAGTGAATGGCTCACTTTTATTTGAAGTACAGCTATGAATAACTATTATAATGATGGGAAGAAGTGACTTAAACATCATCCTAGAGATTGATTCTTATTAAAACGTGAGACTCAGCGTATAATTATGTGTATTATCAAACGTCCAGATGGTTCGATAACAATAATCTAGCTTAATGCCCTGACCGCTTTTCAGCTGATATTTCATGCCTGCTCCAAAGGCGGGGCCGAATTCTCCATCAACCATGAACAAACCTTTAATTCCTGAACGTAAGTAAAATTTTGTTCTAGCGCTTGGAGCAAAGGTAAACTGAGAGCCCAGATTCAGGTATTCGCTGTTATTATTTGAATGAATAGCATCTACAGCTAGAATTAATTCCGAAGTTTGACTAATCCAGGGTTTGGCAGATAGCCCAAGACGGAAAAGCAGAGGCAGTTCCCATCCCTGAGTTTTGAACTGACCTTCAACATTGCCATAATTACCATATTCTGAGGATATATCAATAGGGTTTAACAAATCAATCCCGCCATACTTCATTTTAGTGCCGTAATTTGAAATACTCATACCGATGCTGAGGCCATCTTTGCGACTCTCGGTAATTGAAAGGAAAGGTGTTCTGATGAGAACTCCCAGATCAATTGCTGCTGCACCAGCACTGCTATGCCATATTTTCGATGAAATATACTTCAGAGTAGTGCCAAAAGAAAACCAGTTAACAAACTTTTTCGCATATGATAATCCAATAGAATATTCCTTTGGATGATAATATTCTCCTGTCCCATCCTGATTCATTATGTTTGTCACTTCTATACTACCATAATCCAGATAGTTCAGGCTGATTCCGACGCTATTGGCATTATCAATCTTTATGGCAGATGCGATAATGTACCGATTGGTTTCTGCTATCCAGGGTTCATGGATTAACAGTAGTTCATTCTGATTAAGGTATACAATATTTGCAGGGTTCCAATAGATGGAGGTCACATCATTGGTCATACATACATAGGCACCGCCCATAGCAGAAGCAGCACTGCCTACATCGATTTCAATAAAATTTGCAGACGTTGTTCCATTTCTATTCTGAGCAAATAAACTTAAGGAAAATATTATGATTATGGATGCAATAATTCTATACATATCAAATAACTATTTTATCACCCCAAACTTGCCAACTTTTGATCCTACCGCTCCCTCTGTAAAAGATTCAACGTGGTACACATACATTCCAGCAGAAACTTCCAACCCTTCATTGGTGAGCAGGTCCCAGTATGCGATACCCTTATTGGTAGAATTAAATACATTTATTTCATCTACTAGAACTCCGCTTATGGTATAGATTTTTATCTTACATCTGGCTGGCAGATGTGTAAACATTAATTTTCTTCGCTGATTGAGATCACTGTTTAATATTGACTCTTCGAAAACATTGGTTCCCACGTATGGATTGGGTACAACCCTGATGTCATCTAAAGAATTATTTTCAGCTTGAACATTTATACTATCCTGAAACGAGAATGTCTGAAAATGAAGCGTGTCAGTTGACCAGAATGGACGATTAAACTCAATTGAATATACATCCCCCGGATCGGGGTAAGTATTTTCCAGTATTCCTCTAAAATCAATTACAAAACTAGTTCCCAGCCACTTTCCGTCATTATCAACCGAACCCACAAGTACAAGATCTTTTAATTTATCATATTCTCCATTGTTATCCTGATCATGAACAACAAGACTCGCATTGTGATTAAAAGACATATTCATTACATTAAAATCAAATGTTGAATTCAGCAATAATTCATTAGCATTAGGTGATAGATCATTATGATCATAAATAAAATCAGATTCTAGTACTTTATTTTCAATATAAAGATTATCTGAACTTAAAAATGTAATATCAAAGTCCCAAGGGACGATTTTTGATTCCCTGTGATCAATATACGGGAAAGGTAAAATAATTATTTCTTTGTCTGGTGAGAAAACTTCGTACCATCCTTGTGATTTAATTACTGCTGACTCAACATCCTGCTTAATGGTCAATTGAAGGCCCTCGAAAATATCTGTGATGATATCTTTTGATGTGTTGAGTGCCCAATAATCACTAGCAGATTCCAGAATGATATTCTGATTTATGGAATTGGGATCTCCTGCTTCATTATACCCCGCTGTTTCACCATATACAAGACTCAGGCTATCGCCTATTCTGGAAAATATTTCAAATCCACTAGTCACAATCTTAAGAGGAAGAAGGTTATTATTTACTATTATATTACTGAACAATGTATCATTTAGGAAGGTGAGATAATAATCCATGTTATCCTTGATTAAATCTTTAGCCATAATATTGACTGTAATCTCACCCGTTCCCAAAAGATTCTGATTGCTTACATAAACAACTGGTTCAATAAAACTTGAAGAAGGCACACGGGGAATTACAACTGCCACATTGGGTCCAGATCCTACAACATATTCATTATCATCCAAATCGATGATCCAATTATTTTCTGAAGGTGGTATGCCATAAATCAAATCTTCTGTGGGAGCTAAACCATAATCGTATGCAACCAATGCATAATAATATGTTCTCCCATTTTGAACATCTGTATCGATGAAATGATGCTTGAGCCCACTGTCATCTCCCATATAATAACCGGTGCCGAATACTGGAGCAAAGTTTGAAAAACCTGTTATTCCATCAATCCGATCACACTGAAATATTGGCTGATTATAGAGAGGATTCCCAAAACCATCCGAAATTAGTTGGGAGTCTTTGAAATATTTATCTGTTGCTTTATATATTTTATAGCCTTCAAAATCATACTGGAGTGAATCAGGTAAAAACTGATCTCGTGATGATTCTGCAACATTATTCCATGACAATATAACCTGACCATCTCCAGCTTCAGCATATAGGGTGGGCATCCGTGGTGGTGTTGCAAAGCGGTAATCCGTTTCATAAATAAGCTGAACAGTTGTTTTCAGTTCAAAAAGCGAAGGTGCGTCAATTGAGGCCTCTACTGGTGATCCTACAAGAGGATCAAAGCTGTGAAGTTCTGCCATTGAAATACGCTCTGTCTGCCCTGAAAAAAGGGAGAAAGTACCGGATGCGAAAAGCTCAACTAAGTTTGCAGGAGTAGCAGAATATTGAACAAGCACGGTATCTGCCATCATTTCATATAAAAGAGAATCATTATAAAACCAGATACCTGTTTTGTTATTGTGTCCGGCTTCATCTATGGGAAACAACTGAAATGTAGTCAAACCAATCATATCTGACTCTGAAATATCAGTTTCTCCAAAATTAGGCTCACATCCCAGGCCTTCTGCACAATCGGGCTGACCATTACATTCGCCTTCATCGGGACCACTGTAATTCAAGTCTCCTGGTCCAATACCATCTAACCCAACGTCATCATTAGGATTACATGACCCATCATCATTAATGGTACTGCCATACCAATCCTGATCTTCATCTCCTGACCAATGAGCTTTAAGATCCGATTCTTCCAGATTATAAAATTCTAAGAACTGATTTAGATCAGAAATCCCACCGTTCGGGTCCTCATTCCAAAAACCTTTGTCATATCCCCTGCTTTCATCTACAATGCCATCTTGATCATTATCCAAATTATCAGTGGATATACCAGGGCTCTCTAAAAATGCGAAGCCCATAATACCAGGGACTACTGTTCCAAGACCAACACCATCATAATCCCATGAGTATGATAAATCCAAATAGGTGTCAAAATATCCCACTTCATCTGTATTTCCATCTGATCCAATCGCATTATCCACCCAATATCCAAATGAGACCTCATTGATATCAAAATCAGATATATTGGTGATATTGTATTCAAAGAACAGTGCATTTTTCACCAGTGGATTATTCCATTGGAATCCACGGGTCTCCACACGAATGCCCAGACCGCCCCAGGGCAATCCCTCGCCAAAAGAGGCATCACTTTGTATGAATTTACCAGGCCGAGGATAATATTTATAATAAGGCCCTTGAAGATTCTCCTGATCCTGAGCATCGTTGGCAACAAAATAGGTTTCCAGATCAGCATACTGAACACCCTTACCAAAGCGCCCATCCCAAGCACCTTTCCATTTTGTATCATTTCCAGAAGCAGGCCACCCCTTTGTAGGCCAACTACCCGGTTTATCACTCATAGCCGGTTCATCCTGGGAAGGATTAAAATATCCAAATGGTGGATAAAAACCCCAGTCCAAGGTATTTGAGGGATTATGATCCATTTCTTCACGATAACTGGTCTGCAGAAAATAAACTTGGTGCTTTGAGATGCTGTGGTCTTCAATCTGTCCTAAATCATCAATAATAACAGTATCGACTGTCACAGGATTGTTATCATCCTGGATATACACCTTGGCTGCAATTAAAAGGCCAATACCATCCACCATTCTGGTACCCGTTCCGTCATTAGGCCAAATGGATACATTGTCCAGACCTCCGGGTGCCCAGTCTGATAATTCCGTGGTATTCTGGAAGTAAAGCAAGATTCGATTCCCATCCATATGCGATGCCCGGATTGCACTTGGATCGCCGGCCAAATCATCTGGCCCTGCATAGTCAGATTGACCTGTTAACAGGAACGTAAATATTAATAAGCTTAAGTATTTACTGAAATTCTTTCTCATTTATACCTGATGGCTAGATTCAGCTTTATCTGCCTTGGGGCAGAGTACATAGAAGGATTCTCATATTGATCGTATACATCCGTAAAGGTACTTCTGTACCCCAGGATTTCAGTTGAATTTACAATATTGCTATATGCCCTTCCTGTTTTTGGATAAACCCAAATATCGTTTAATGTATCGAATAAATTATATATTGAGAATGACAGCCTGGCATCGAAATCGTTATTTTCCCATAAACGATAGTAGCCAGTAACATCAACGCTGTAGTTTGCAGGTTTGTAATCATTGTTGGGAAGAAGGTTTATAAGCGCAGTTACAGATTGAGAAACGGGTTCAAAAGTATAAGGAGTACCTGAATTATAATATGCTGTTGCTGTTAATCCAAAATCATCTATATTATATGCCAATGTTGTATTAAAAGTATGCCTTTGATCCCAACTCATGGGGATCAGTTTCGAAACAGGGTCCTTATTCCCCCCTTCACGGTTAAAGGATTGAAGGGGTGTATCTGCATTACCCCGGGTATACTGAAGAGTATAATTGCAATAGATGGCAAAGGAATTATAGCTAACATCATACTTTATTTCTAAACCTCTTACATTACCATAGTCCTTGTTTGAGTAAAGACCATATTTTACCTGATTGTATGTTGTCCAAATTTCTGTTCCAAGAAGATTATATATATCCCGATAAAACATACTTATCTCTAATGCCATGAGGGTATTTAGCTTTTGCCATAAACCAATTTCATAGGTCACTGTTTTTTCAGCTTCAATATTGGGATTTCCCAAAACTGTTTCATAATCACCTGTAGGTACAACCCAGTTGTTATGAGCATACATTGAATACATTGGTGGCATTTGGAAGAAATGTCCATAACTGAAATGAACAATTGCAGCATCTGCTACCTGATATGCAATTCCCAGTCTGGGGCTCCAATAGGCAAACTCATTAGCCACCAAACTATCTGATTGAGAGACATTACTGATGGTATTTGCAGGATTCCTATAGTTAGAAGGATAGTAGCAGTTGGGGTTAAAATAATCATACCTTAAACCCAGATTAATTACCATTTCATCAAATTCCACTTTATCCTGTATAAAAAAAGAAAATTCACGTGGGTTCACATAAAATATGTCATCATCGGGAGATTGAACTGAATCTGGTTGAATGTAGGCAGAATAGACCCCAACAAGGCTGGAGTCTGGATTTTCAATAATAAGATACTCTTTGTTGTTAATTTTATAATCAGAATAGTCAAGACCCGTTTTCAAACTGTGGTTTCGATTCAATTGCATATTTAATTTAATGCTTGATGTATGTTCCCTGGTCGTTCTACGGGTATGTGATTTGTCCATCCCCCCTGTTGAAAAACCCGGAACACCCCCAGAATAATTATCCGATATATAGCCTTTGCTGTAGGGGTTTTTAAATAAGTAGCGACCATAATAGTTTGACATATATGAATGTTTTCCTTCAATAAAAAAAGAGCGGGTGAGCATATAGTTCCACTGGAGTGCCGTTAAAGAGTTAAGGCTTTCATTTTTTGGCAAACCAAAAGGATTATATTTAAAGTAATGACTATACTCAATCCAATCATTTTTATTTCTTGAATGCAATATCGAAAAACGGAGATTATCAATAATGTGAAATGTAATTTTGCTGAACAGAGAGGAATTTTTTGTTAAGTTCAGGGGTACAAGTGCATCTGAAGAAGACCCAATATGGTATCCAATATCTACACCTGATATAAATACTGTATTTATATAAGGATTATTCAAATCAGTGGTGTTTTCATAAAGCATCCCCAGTGTCATACACTTAGTTTTACTCATTTTTTCTGTAACTGTATAACTCTCAATAAATGTTCCACTTAATTCTATTTCACAATAGAATTGATTATGGGTTGGTATTATGTCCTGATCATATGAACATACTGATTGCAAAATCTGACATTCTCCGTATTCATTGATGCAAACTGATTCATCATAAATATAATTATTATCTTCATCCAAAATAGCTACACCTTTGCTATTTATACAATAGGATTCCATCCCATGTCCCCCCGTATGTTCAGATAGCCAACTGCTGGATGAGTCGCTCAGATAATCACTTTTATCGGTTGGATTAAAGTAATGCAGACCATTTAAGTGATTATAGTTATCTTCTAACCTGTAATTTACAAAAAAGTTGACTTTACCTTTGATTATAGGACCACTCAGCTGAAAACGATAATCCAGGTTTCTATTCTCATCAAGCTGATCTATTCCCGGAAAAATCTCAACGTTTGATGTAATGTAATTAGCATACCCGGTCTGTAAAGAGGTCTTAAATTCGTCACCGCCGGATTTAGTTACCTGATTAACAACACCGCTCATTGCTTTGCCATACTCTGCATTGAATGTGCCAGTAATTATCTCCAATTCGCTGACTGAGCCTATTTCAAGCTCTATCGTGCTAGATGAACCTCCATATATCTCATCAACTTTAATGCCGTCCACAAGGTAGGTAACTTCTGTACTTCTCCCACCCCTGAAATGCCCTGCTACAATACCCGTCTGCATACCTATAATCTGCCCGATGTTTTCAACCGGCATAATATCTATTTGATCAGATGATATATTCTTCACTGAACTAGTTTGATCTTTTTTTATTGATACCTGGTCCGCCTTTACCACTACCACATCCCCTTCCAATACTGATGGAGCCATCTGAAGGGTTAGTGGAGTTGTACGGTTAACTGAAACCCGTACTTCTTCAATAATTATGTTCTTATACCCAATCATACTCATAGAGAGATTGTATGAACCCGGTGGGAGATTGAGAAGAAAAAAATCTCCATTTATATCTGAGGCTGTCCCCAGATTAGTTCCCAGGAGCATAATGTTCACACCAATTAAAACCTCTGAAGTTTCCACATCAGATATTTTACCTGTAATCTTGCCAGTTGTCTGAGATAGACAAACTGTTGTAATTAGATTACTCAAAACAAACAATATTAATATCCTTAATTTCATTAATTTGAACTCAAATAATTATCATTCTACTCATTATTACAATGACTACCTCAAAAATATTTTAATCACATGGCTTCTGGTATACGCGAACATAATCAACGATGTACTCGACGGGAAATATTCCAGGCGCAACTGTACCTCCCCAGGTGCCCCCAATTGCTAAATTTAAGATTAAATAAAATGTCTGATCAAATGGCCACAGTTCAAAACCAGTTTCAAGATTATTATAAACTATTATTTCTTCATCATCTACGTAAAATGTAATTTTATCTTTTCTCCAGATCATTGAATAGATATGTAAGGAATCAACATCATTTACATTAATAAAGCTTGTCTGATGCTGTTGCATACTAACATTATCAGGATGATTTGGATCTAATTCTTTATAAAAAAGAGCATTATGAATAGATGAATGTATCTTTCCTGGATCTTTACCCACATGTTCCATGATATCTATTTCTCCACTTTCTGGCCAACCCCCGTAAGTATTTTCGGTAGGTTGCATCCAGATAGCAGGCCAGGTACCTGCTCCCAATGGAAGCCGTGCTTTGATTTCAACCTTGGCAAATTGCCAGTCCCCTTTATGCTTTGTAGTTATTCTACCAGATGTATACATTGCGTCATCAACTTCATCCTCATCAAAATCATATGTTTCTCTGAGTGCTCGGATGTGTAAATTCCCATTTTCCAGATAAATATTATCAATTTCATCGGTATAAGACTGCTCTTCTTCATTAAATGCCCCAGCTGGCCATTCTTCAATGTTCCATTTATCAAGATCCAATCCATTTCCCTCGAATTCATCCTGCCAGACCAATTCATAATCTAAATATGAGTCACCGCCACATACACCGCAGTCATCTACCACAGCACTGCCTCCACATACTCCGTCGCAGCCTTCAACTGCATCACCATTAGGTACACCAAGACAGTCATGGCAAACGTTAGCAACAATAAAGTCTCCACAATTTCCACATGCATCAATAATATTACTACCACCGCATTCTCCTGCACAGTCTTCCCTTTGATTCTCACAGTTACATCTACCTTCATCAATATTATCATTACATGGACCACACTCACCATCACATGTACTACCATCACCATTGGGCACACCGCAACAGTCTAAACAACTACTGTTATCACCTCCGCATATACC
>Ga0207991_1001816_pt1 | contig 12540 bp, 15 predicted proteins | sample ETN07SmetaG_FD_185786 | JGI IMG/M metagenome (GOLD analysis project Ga0207991, IMG submission 185786) | Marine microbial and viral communities from oxygen minimum zone, Eastern Pacific Ocean - ETNP2014F14-07SV275 (SPAdes) (version 2) | ecosystem: Environmental > Aquatic > Marine > Oceanic ... | reverse complement strand
TCAGTATCATCTAGCGATATTAAAATTTGACCAATTTTAATCTTGTTTTTTTCAAATATTTTTCGGTAAATATTTGTTAAATGAATTTGTCCTATGGACGCTAAGGCCTGACTCATTTCGATTTTGATATTTTTTTGCTTAATTTTTAAGTAATTTTTGCCTAAGGCAATAGCACCAGATGATACTATGACAAATTCCTTGCCCTTTTTTTTTAATTTTTTTATATCTTTTGCTAAGCTTTGAAGCCATTTTTCTTTTAACTTTCCTTTGCTGTCCACTAGATTGGATGAACCAATTTTTAATATAATAATTTTAGCGTTATTTAGGTACATTTTTTATAAATTATCTTTTTTATTTTTTCGAAATTTTGACCAGAAAGTAATGATGTTATTTCAAAATTTTTTTTAATTTTTTTTCTAAAGTTTTCTAATTTTTTGGTAATAGAGTCCATATCTATCAAATCTAATTTATTAAAGATAATTATCTCCGTTTTTTTTAAGATCTTTTTATCATATTTAGATAATTCACTCTTTATTTTTAAATAATTTCCAAGAATATCTTTTTCCGATATATCAATTAAATGAATTAAAGTTTTACATCTTTCTATATGTCTTAAAAATTTATCACCCAAACCAATACCCTTGTGCGAACCTTCTATCAAACCAGGAATATCTGCCAAAACTATTTCTTTGTGATTAATATTTAAAACACCCAAATTTGGATTTATCGTTGTAAATGGATAATTAGCTATTTTAGGTTTTGCTTTAGTGCATTTAGACAAAAAACTTGATTTACCTGCATTTGGTAGTCCAATGATACCAACGTCTGCAATAACTTTCAGTTGTAACCATATCCAAAACTCTTCACCTTTTTTTCCATCAGTTTTTTTTCTTGGAGTTCGATTTGTAGAACTTTTAAATCTTGTGTTTCCCAAACCACATTTTCCTCCTGTAGCAACTACAAATCTTTCTTTGTTTTTTGTCAGATCGTAAATTAATGTATTGTTATCCTCCTCATAAATTTGAGTGCCAACAGGAACTTTTAAAATTAAGTCTTTTCCACCTGCGCCAGTTTTATTTTTTTTACTTCCAGATTTTCCAGTCTCAGCTTTAAAATGTTGTCTATATCTAAAATCGATTAATGTATTAAGATTTCCCTCTGATTCTAAAATAATAGATCCGCCATTTCCTCCATCTCCACCGTCAGGACCGCCAAACTCAATATATTTTTCTCGTCTAAAACTCGCAGAGCCTGCTCCGCCATCTCCGGCTTTAATATAAATCTTTGCTTGATCTAAGAATTTCATGTTGAAAAGTAATTTAAATTATTACTTAAATTTATTTGGGAACAACAGATACAAGAGTTCTGTTTGATTTTGATTTTTTAAATTTTACTTTCCCGATCACTAATGAAAAAATTGAATGATCTTTTCCCATCCCAACGTTAGTTCCAGGATGAATTTTTGTTCCTCTTTGACGAACTATAATATTTCCAGGTCTTACTAGCTGCTGTCCGTATTTTTTGACTCCTAATCGACGACCTGCACTATCTCGGCCGTTTCTCGATGATCCGCCTGCTTTTTTTGTTGCCATAAAATTTTATTTTTTACTTTTCGTTTTTAATACTTTTTTCTTTTTGGTAGTTTTTTCAACAGTTTTTTCTTTCTTAGGACTTAACTTTTTATCTAACTTTGGTTCAGTGGATAATTTACTTTTGTTTTTTTCAATTTCAGAAATCACTTTACCGTTTTTAGATAAAATTTTTGTAATTTGAATTTTAGATAGTGGTTGCCTATGGCCGTACTTTTTTCTAGAATTTTGTCTTCTTCTTTTTTTGAATACTAAAATTTTTTTATCTCTTATGTTCTCCAACAACAGACCTTCTACTATTGCACCACTAATTATTGGATTTCCAATCTCAGTGGTTTTATCGTCATTTAAAAGCAAGACTTTTTTAAATTCCACTTTTTTACCCTTTTGGATATTTAATTTTTCAACTTTAAGAATGTTACTAGCAGAAACTTTATATTGTTTACCACCAGTTTCTATTACAGCAAAAGACATAAAATAATCCTTATTAAATTTAAGGCAATATAACTTGATGACCTATCAAGTCAAGTTCAATGACACTAAAATTTATCTTTTAAATTCCTTAATTTCGTAAAAATTTCCAATTCAGAACTCGTCTTCATTTTAATATTGTTTTTAATTTTTTTATCATCACATCTTAAGAATATGTTGGTGTCTAACTCTTGGCCTAAAGATATCGGAAGAGTTGGTTGATTTCTTTTTCTTTTAATTTGGACTTCTTTAATTCTATCTTTGAGTTTTTCATTTTTTTTATCGATGCTTATACAAAATTTTCCATTATTATCTGTATATTCGTGGCCACAGTATATCATTGTATCTTTTGGTAAGTTTTTAATTTTTTCTAATGATTCGAACATTTGTTCAAAAGTTCCTTCAAAAATTCTACCACAACCAAGAGAAAACAAAGTATCACCTACAAATAATGCTTTAGATTGTTTAGAAAAGAAACAAATATGCCCAAGAGTGTGACCCGGTATGTGTACTACCTTAAAATTTGTCTTTCCAATAGAAAAAAAATCCCCATCTTTTTTTTTAATATCTATGTCAGGAATTCTCTTCTCATCATAAGTTGAAGCAATAATTTTTGAATTATACTTTTTTTTTAAATCAGTATTGCCACCTATATGATCAAAATGATGATGGGTATTTAGGATGAAATCTAACTTTTTATAAGTTCGACTTATTTCCACATCTACAGGCTTGAATTCCGATGGATCAACAACACCTACCAAATTCGTTTCTTTATCTTTGATTAGATAACTATAATTATCCATTAAACATTTGATAATTGAAACTTCTAGCATTTTAGCTCAATAAAAAAATTCCAAGCTCTGAAAATAAATTTTTTAGCTCAAGATTACTTTTTCTAATCTCAGAAGTTTTGTTTTTGTTGATTCCCACAACCTTGTCCATGTTTATATTTTTTTCCAAACAAAATTTAAATAAATCTTTAATAGTACACAGATGTAGATTAGGCGTATTATACCAAGTATCTGGAAGAGCTTTTGTTACAGGCATACTTCCAAAGACCAATAAGCTTGTTCGGACTTTCCAATAACCGAAATTAGGAATTGACACAATTACTGATTTTCCAATTCTTAATAAATCTTTTAATACATTTTCCGGAGAGTAAAAGGCCTGAAGGGTTTGACTCAAAACAGCAAAATCAAATGACCGGTCTGGAAATTGATGAAGCTCTGTTTCTGCATTTCCTTCAATAACCGACAAACCTTTTGAAATACATTTTTTTACATTTTCTTTGTTAATTTCTAAACCGCGTGTCTTTATATTTTTCTCTTTGATTAGCAGATCCATTAAAGATCCATCTCCACAGCCAACATCTAGCACCCTTGCATTATCAGGCAACAAACTTGCAATTACTTTAAATTCTTTTTTCATTTTTAAATTTTATATACATTGAGTCTATAAATCCCTTTATAGTTTTTAGAAATTCTGGTTCATTAATTAAAAAAGAATCATGACCTGTATCGGTTTTAATTTCAGAAAACGAAACATCGGCTCCTGAAGCATTAAGCGCAATAACTATGTCTTTATTTTCTTTTGTTGGGTAGAGCCAATCAGAAGAAAAAGATATGACCAAAAATTTTGTTTTTTGATTTCCAAATGCCTCAAGAAGGCCACCTTTAAATTGTTTTGATAAATCAAAGTAGTCCATCGCTCTAGTAATATATAGGTAAGAATTTGCATCAAATCTTTCAACAAAAGTATATCCCTGATGTCTTAAATAACTTTCAACTTGAAAATCAGCATCAAAACTAAATTTATAGTCCGCTTTTTCTTGAAGTTTTCTTCCAAATTTTTCTTGGAGTCCCTTTTCAGATAAATAACTAATATGACCTGCCATTCTTGCTACGGCTAGACCACTTTTCGGTAAAATATTTTTTTTTAAATAATTACCATTCTCCCAAGCTGGATCTGCCATAATAGCTTGTCGAGCCAGCTCATTAAGAGCGATGTTTTGAGCACTATGATTTGTGCTACAGGCAATTGGAACCGCAGAAAAAGTTTTATTTGGAAATGTTGCACAAAATTCAAGCGATTGCATTCCACCCATAGACCCTCCAGTGACACAAAGAAGTTTTTTAATACCTAAATAATCTAATAGAGTTTCTTGTGCTTTAACCATGTCTCTAATTGTTATAACAGGGAAATTCAAACCATAAGACTCATTAGTTTTTTTATCTATTTCTTTCGGACCCCAGGAACCCATGCATCCGCCAATAACATTGGCACAAATTACAAAATATTTGTCTGTATCAATCGCTTTTCCTGGTCCTACAGCTGTAATCCACCAACCTTCTTTTTTTGTAATAGGATTTTTTCCACTAACGAATTGATCTCCCGTTAAAGCATGAAAAACTAAGATTGCATTATCTCTAGACTCATTGAGTTTTCCAAAAGTTTCATATGCTAAAGGAAAATCTTTAATTGTTTGCTTACAATCCAACAAAAGAGGTTTTGAAACAATTAATTTTTTAATATTTTCTGTTTTATAGTTCATATAAAAAAAAAGCCCAGCTAGACTGAGCAAAAACCCTGTTTAGCTGCATTTAATTCCTAGCGCTCGCAATTCGGTTAAATTAGCGCTAAGGGAATGTACTAAATCGCCTTAAACATGTCAATTTATTCAAATAAATTTAGTTCCATTATAGAAATTATGTCACTTTTTATATAAGACATCTGCAATAATATGAAATTACCCAAACCAAGAAAAATCATCACTGAAAAGTATGTTGCCGGTTTAAGTTTGTTTAAAAGTAAAAAAAGTTCGATAAAATTATCAGCTAATGAGTCTGCTTTAGGACCAAGCCCCAAAGCCGTTAAAGCTTATAATTCTGTTGCAAATTCTTTTTTTAGATATCCTGATTCAGATGGTATTTTTTTTAGAAAAGTTCTTGCCAAAAAGTTTGGTTTAGATAAAAACAGAATTATTCTTGGGTCTGGGTCAGACCAAATATTTGAACTAGTTTGTAAACTATTTTTAACGAAAAATGATGAAGTAATTGTCTCAGAATATAGTTTTATAATTTATAGAATTTACAGCGGAATGTGTGAAGCCAAAGTAAAATACGCAAAAGAAAATAATTTTAAAGCATCAGTTGATTCAATATTAAATTGCGTTACAAAAAAAACCAAAATTGTATTTTTGGCAAATCCAAACAATCCAACAGGTACATACCTAAGTAAGACTGAAATGTTAGAACTGAGAAGAAAGCTAAGAGGTGATATTTTGCTTGTGGTGGACGATGCATATTTTCAGTACATTGATGATTCAAATTATTCTTCCGGACTTGAATTATTTTCGAATTCGAGAAACGTAGTGATTACTAGAACATTTTCAAAAATCTATGGTTTAGCGGGATTGAGAATTGGTTGGGGTTATTCCTCCAAAGAAATAATTAAAAAATTATATGAGATTAAACCCCCGTTCAATGTTAATAGACCAGCACTTTTTGCTGCCACTGAAGCTGTAAAGGATACTTCATGGTTACAAAAGTCAATAAAGCACAATCGTTTTTGGTCAGAAAAAATATTTAAGGTAATCGATGAAATTGGTATTTCTACCAACAAAACAAGTGTTAATTACTTTCTTTTAAACTTTGATTTTGTTAATAAGTCTTCATCAAAAGTATTTAATGAATTAGCAAGCTCAGGAATTTTACTAAGAAAAATGGACGTTTATGGTATTAAAAATTCATTAAGAGTAACGATAGGTAATAAAAAAGAAAATGAAAAATTTATTTCAAAGTTAAAGAAAATTTTTAATGTTTAATCAACTATCAATAATTGGGTGTGGATTAATAGGATCTTCTATCTTTAAAGCTTTGAAGAAAAAAGGATCAGTTAAAAAATTAATAACATTTGATAACGATGAATCTGTTACCAAAATTATTAGAAAAGAAAAACTTACCGACAAAATAGTGTCTAGCCTTGAAGAGGCAGTCCATGATTCACAATTAGTTTTAATTTCAACGCCTTTCAGTAGTTTTGAATCTATAGTTGGTTCTTTAAAAAAATACCTTAAGCCAGGTACAATTTTAACAGACACGAATTCTGTAAAAAAAGGACCAGATGAAATTATTAAAAAAATCAATTTAAAAAATATTTCTTGGATACCCGGACATCCTATTGCTGGGACTGAAAAAAGTGGACCAACCTCAGGTATTGCCGAATTATTTGAAAATAGATGGACGATACTTTCCCCTAGTTCTGAAGCAGATCAATCTGATATAAAAAAAGTTAGTGATTTGTGGGAGTCAATTGGCAGCAAAGTAAAAATTATGTCAGCAACAGATCACGACAAAATATTATCACTAACTAGTCATCTTCCTCATGTAATTGCATACAATATTGTTAAAACTACCATGGACAACAATGAAAAATTAAAAACAGATATTATTAGATACAGTGCAGGGGGCCTAAGAGATTTTACAAGAATAGCTGCATCAAATCCAACAATGTGGAAAGATATATTTATTGATAACAGTGATTTAATCGTCGACGCAATTAATAATTTCTCTAGAAATCTGGAAGAGTTCAAAAAAATAATTGCTGAAAAAGATGGCAAAAAACTTCTATCCATTTTTGAAAAAGCCAAGGAATCTAGGGAAGCAGTTATTAAAGCTGGCCAAGATACTGATAAACCAAATTTTGGTAGAAAATAACTAGTCTATTAAATCAATTTCTTTATAAATGTCAGTTTGTAGTTTTTCTATAAATTTTTCTTTTTCCAAACCAGGTAAAATTGGATTTAGAAAAGATATAGTGATTTTACCAGGATACTTGTTGAAGCTATTTTTGGGCCAAACTTTTCCTGAATTTAATGCAACAGGCACACATGGTATTTCCAAGGTCTGATAAATTCTACCAGCTCCCTTTTTAAAAGGAACCTTTTCCTTATATTTAACTCTTGTACCCTGAGGAAAAATTAATAACGGTCTGTTACTTTTATTTATACTTTCTTTTACTCTATCAAAAAAATTTAAATTTTCTTTAGTTACAGTATTTCTAACTATTACTATAGCTCCAATTTTTTTTAAACCCCAACCAAAAAAGGGAATTTTGGTTAATTCTTTTTTTAGAATAAAAATAGGTCCATTAATAACAATTTGTAATGCAAATGTTTCAAACATAGATTGGTGAGCCGAAGCGACAAAAAATTTTTCATGTTTTTTTAAGTTTTCCAAACCTTTAAATTCAATTTCAGTGTTTAAAAAAATCTTTAATATCCAAAGAACATAATGTGATAAAAACCTTCCTAAAAATAAAACATATTTGTCTTTAGAAAAAAGGAATAGAGTAGCTACTACGGAGGCTAGAGATATTCCAAGATATAAGAAAATATTAAAAAGTAACGATCTAAAAAATATCATTTATTAAATGATAGCAGATATCTTTTGTCTTTTTCTAATGATTTTAGTTTTTCCACTTTTAATCAGTATTTCTGCTACAAGAGGTCTACTATTATAATTTGAAGATAAACTTGAGCCATATGCTCCAACATTGGTGATAGCAACCAGGTCATTTTCATTAAGACTAAAAAAATTTTTATATTTTACGAAAGTGTCTGTACTTTCGCAAATAGGTCCGACAAATTCTATATTACCTTTAGCTTTTCTTTTTGATTTTAAAACTGGAATTATGTCATGCTTTACATCATATAAAGCTGGTCTTACGAAGTCGTTCATTCCAGCATCTAAAATGATAAATTTTGTTTTTCCACTATTTTTAATAAAAACTATTTTTGAAATTAACGCACCTGCATTACCAACAATAAATCTTCCAGGTTCAAAAATTATTTTGCAATTTAGTTTCTTTTGAAATTTTTCAACCAAGGTTGAATAATTTTTGAGATTTATTTTCTTTTCTTTTTTTTTATATGGAATTCCAAATCCACCGCCTAAATCAATATATTTAAAATTAATTTTAGATAATTTAATTAATTTATAAAGAACATTTAGAGTTTTTCTATATGGAGCTACAGATGTTATTTGGCTTCCAATATGAACACTCACTGCTTTGATTCTCAAATTTTTTAATTTTTCGATGTTTCTGCAAAGTTTTAAAAAATTTGATTTTGATAAGCCAAATTTACTATCCATTTTACCTGTAGAAATTTTGGATAATGTATTTGCATCTACACCAGGATTGAGTCTAATTCCTATAGAAGTTATCTTTTTTAACTTTTTTGATATTTTATTAATTAACTTTGCCTCACTTTCAGATTCAATATTAATCAACAATATATTTTTTTTTATTGCTAGCTGAAGTTCGTTTTTAGTTTTACCAATACCAGAAAAAACGATTTTATTTGGTCTAATTTTTGCTTTTAGTGCCTTTAATAACTCGCCTTCTGACACTACATCTGCCCCAGAACCTAATTTACCTAATTCTGATATTAAAGATATATTTGAATTAGATTTGACTGAAAAACAAACTAGAGGGTTTGTTTTTTTAAAATAGTTAGAAAAAATTGAAAAATTATCCCTAATTTTTTTATAAGAATAGATATAAAAAGGCGTTTGATTATTTTTTGCAATACTATTTATAGACGTACTATCCAAAAATAAATTTTGTCCTTTGTAAATAAGAGTCATATTTTTATGAAACTATAATAATATTATTTTTTGTTTTTTGACCTTGGTATTCAGGATCAGATTTTTTTCCACAGCTAAATAAAATTATAGAGATTATTAAAATAAATAATAGTTTATTCATTTAATTCCGCTTTTATATTTTGTTATCATTTTTTTAATATTTTTGGGGGCAGTACCACCAAAAGATACTTTAGAATTCATTGAACTCACAACATCAAAAATTTTTGTTGAATCCATTCTAAATTTTTTAATAAATTTATTTATTTTATTCAGAGAAAGTTGATCTAATCTAACTCTCTTTTTTTCAGCATAATTCACCAATTTTGAAGAAATCGAATAAGCCTCTCTGAAAGGCAAGTTTTTTTTCTTTACTAAATAATCCGCAAAATCAGTTGCTGTTGTGTATCCTTTTTGAGCCATATTTCTCATATTATTTTTTTTTGCATTTAAGTTTGTTATTAACTCAATGGACACAGACAATGTATCTCTCAAGGTATCATAGCTATCAAAAACTAATTCCTTATCGTCTTGTAAATCTTTATAATAAGAGATAGGCAATCCTTTCATAATTGTTAGCATTGAATTTAATTTTCCATAATTAATAGCCGTTTTACCTCTTATCAATTCTGCTGGGTCAGGATTTTTTTTTTGTGGCATGATTGACGAACCTGTAAGAACTTTGTCATTAAATTCTATAAAGCTAAAAGCCTCAGAGTTAAAAATTATAAAGTCCTCAGCTAATCTTGATAGGTGCATTGCACAAGTGGCTGCTGCAGATAAAAAATCAATAGCAAAATCTCTATCAGACACCGAATCAATAGAGTTGTTAGTCGGTTTTTTAAAGCCAAGTTTTTTTGCGGTAAATTTTCTATCTATATTAAATGATGTGCCAGCTAAAGCTGCTGATCCTAAAGGACATTCATCAATAAGATCAATATTGTTTAAAAATCTTTTTTTATCTCTGTTGAACATTTCAACATAGGCAAGTAAATAATGGGCAAAAGAAATAGGCTGAGCATTTTTTAAATGTGTAAAGCCCGGCATAACTGTATTTATATTTTTTTCGGCCTTTTTTAAAATTGTTTTAATCAATAAATTCAAAACTTTATTAATATCCAGGGAAGCACTTTTTACCCAAATTTTAAAATCAGTTACAACTTGGTCATTTCTTGATCTTGCTGTATGAAGATAGCCGGCAGATTGACCAATAATTTCAAATAATCTTTTTTCAATATTTTGATGAATATCTTCAAATTTTTCTTTAAATTTAAATTTTTTGTTATCAATTTCCTTTTTTATTTTTTTAAGACCATTAATTATTTTTAATCCATCCTTTTTGGGAATAATTTTTTGTTTAATAAGCATTTGTGTATGAGTGATGGATGCAAAAATATCTTCGTTATAAAGTCTTTTATCAATATGAATTGATGCACCAATTCTTTGAAAAACTTTAGAACTTGGTTTATTGAATCTATCTGACCAAACAGTTTTATTTTTATTTTTCATTTTCTATGTTAAACCTATTGCCAATATATGAACATTTTAAAGTTCTCATTTATCCAATTGCTTTTTTTTGCTTTTTTCAAATTCAATTCTTTAATTGCAGCAGAACCTTTACCATTCAATAATATAGTTCTTCATAAAAATCCATTACAAGTTTCTCAAGTAAAATTTAAAGATTTCTACTTAAAGGATATTCAAATTAATAAAAATGATGGCAATATTAAGATACTTAATTTTTGGGCAACTTGGTGTGTTCAATGTAAAAATGAGATGCCTTCTTTAGATGTCCTTCAGGCCAAATATAGCAACGTTCTTGTTTTTCCCATAAATCTTGAAAAACCAAATAAAAAAAGGACAAGTCAAATTTTTAAAGATCTCAATATACAAAGTCTTAAAATATATTTTGATCCCGAGTTTAAGTTGGCTAAACAATTTAGAATAAAAGGGGTTCCCACAACCATTTTGCTTAACAAAAATGGGAACGAATTTGCTCGAATTGTTGGAGAGGTGGATTTTTATGACGAAAGATTTTTGAAATGGTTAAATCAGTTTAGTTAATTTTTTTAAACCATATGACTTATTCCTTAAATTCAATTGTTATCAATCCCAGCTCAAAATCATCTCCTAAAAATGCAGTAATAATTTGCCACGGTTATGGAGGTGATGCTAAAGACATTTCTATTGTAGCTAACTATTGGAAAACATTTTTAACTGATACTCTATTTGTATGTCCAAATGCTCCAGAAATTTGCAAAGTAAATCCCGATGGATTTCAATGGTTTGATTTGATGGATCAAACTGATGATGAAATTTTATCTCAATCGTTAATTGCAGAAAATAAGCTCAATAAACTTATAGATGAAGTTAAAGAAACAAATAAATTTAAAATAAACGACATTGCTCTGGTGGGTTTTAGCCAAGGCTGCATGCTCTCTCTTCAGACTGCCCTTAAAAGAAAGGACGAAATCGGATGTCTTATTGGTTATTCTGGTAAAATTTTAAATCCGGACCATTTGAGTAAAAATATTATTTCCAGACCAGAGATTTATTTAATGCACGGAGATACAGATCAAGTAGTTTCGTTAAATTTTTTATTGGAAGCCAAAGATTTTTTTAATAAACATAAATACAAAATTAATATAAAAATATTTAAGAATTGCGAACATAGAATTCCAATAGAAGGCTTAAGCGCTGGATTACAATTTCTAAAAAAATATTTATATAAATAACCTATCGGGATGTAGTAAAATTATAACTTGATAATTATTTTTCGATAAGTTAGCATTCGGTATGATTATTGCTTCATCCGAAAGAGTTCCATTGGAAAAATGTCCAGCATTAGTTTTAAATGCTGATTTTAGACCTCTTAGCTATTATCCTTTATCACTTTGGTGTTGGCAGGATGCAATAAAATCTGTTTTTTTAAATAGAGTAAGTATTGTTTCTACATATGAGAGAAAAGTTCGAAGTCCATCTTTTGAAATGAGTTTGCCAAGCGTTATAGCTTTAAAAAGTTTTATAAAACCATTTGAACACCCAAACTTTACGAGATTTAACGTGTTCCTGAGAGACAAGTTTACCTGCCAATATTGTGGCGACAAAAGAGATTTGACATTTGATCATTTGATTCCGAAATCAAAAGGTGGAGTCACTGATTGGGAAAACGTTGTTACAGCATGTTCAACTTGTAACGTTGAAAAGGGTGGAAAATTTTATACTTCTTGTGATCTAAGATTAAAGAGAAAACCATTTATTCCAACAGTAGATGATTTACATAAAAACGGCAGAAATTTTCCACCTAACTTTTTACATGAAAGTTGGATGGATTATCTATATTGGGATATAGAATTAGAACCTTAATTAAATTTTTTCAGATATTTTTATAGTCGTACTTTTAAAAAGTTTTAAAAATATAACACTTAGAACAAGAGAAAGAACCATATTAATTGCGGCAAGAGATAAACCTAGTATTCTGAAACTTACATCTTTACAACTTACAATATTTTCTTTCAGTTGTTTTAAAATCTCTTCTTTGGATAAGTTATTAGTTAAATTTTGAGCTTCACATACAGAAGACTCACTAAAAAAACCCTGTTCAATACCAAAATGATAGAAAGCTAGAACTGATCCACATAAAGAAATTAGAGCCAATAATAACAAAGAGGGTTTTACATATCTTTTAGTTAGAAGAATATTTAAAACTAACAAAATTGAAAAAAAGTACGGAACACGTTGATATATACAAAGTTTACATGGTTTATGCCCAAGTCCATATTCGATTGTATAAGCAGCGATTAAGGAAAAAAATAATATTGCCAAAATAAAAGCTA
>Ga0207991_1001804_pt1 | contig 12588 bp, 16 predicted proteins | sample ETN07SmetaG_FD_185786 | JGI IMG/M metagenome (GOLD analysis project Ga0207991, IMG submission 185786) | Marine microbial and viral communities from oxygen minimum zone, Eastern Pacific Ocean - ETNP2014F14-07SV275 (SPAdes) (version 2) | ecosystem: Environmental > Aquatic > Marine > Oceanic ... | reverse complement strand
ATCAATGCAAGGATGCCAGAGCCTGTATTGGCCCAGTTCAACTTTGCCTGGTTAGAAAGGTAGACATTGTTTTTAAAATTCTGAACCAGTTCATTACTTAAGGCCCTAAGATTATTTGATTCTGAATTAATATTTACCTGAGCTTTTCTATAGGAATCAGAGTTTACCTCTACGTTAACCAGGCTCTGCACCAACTTTTCAAATTTCTCGAATTCAACTTCAAGATGCGAGATGGTTTTCTGGATTTCACTATCATCAATAGCTTCCATGCTCGCCATTTTCGTCATTTTCATATCAGCGGGGTATTTTCCGCCCATCTTTGCGGCTTGCAAAGTCTGCGTAAACATATTTTTTGCGGTTTCATACTCGTTTGGGGAAGCATTCAATAACGCGGCCTTTCCCATGGCCTGAGTCAACATCCGCTGACGACCCAAGACATCCAAAACTACCGAATCTTCCGCAATTTTTGTGGAATAATGGTCTATGACCGCTCCGGCTATAACAACAAGAACCGACAAGACGGCAATAGCGCCATATACTTTCTGTTGAATGGTCAAGGTTTTCATCCGAACTCCATTGGTAATCGTTTGCAGTTATTAACGAAAATTTATTTATAAGAGGTCAGGATTTTCAAAAAAAATGACTTGGATCGAGGATAAATAAATTTCCTGTAATTCTAAATTTTCTTTCTATAAAGGATCAGTTTTTTTACCATTTTGACTGTAAATCTGTCAACTTTGACTGTAAATCTGTCAACCTTTCTATACCGATAATTGGTCACAATCGTGTAAAATTAATTTTCTCATGCCGTTAATTTGTGTATTCCAAAATTCCACCCCAGAATCATAGAGCTCCACCGGAATTTATGCCCGGTTTGCTTTTGTTCTACGATTCCCGGATAATAATTCCCCAAAGGTTTGTTAATGCGATCTATTCTGCCTTTTTCGAAAAGGATCAAAAAAGACGAGGTTTATTACGGTGAGAAAATTCTGGCGAGTTTTTGGATGGGTGTTTTTAGGCATTTTTTTGCAATTCAAGTTTAACGCCTTGTATGGCATCGTATTTCTTGAGAACCTTAACTTTCATGACCGAGCCTATTGGGTAGAAATGAATATGACTCCTACAGAGGAGAGCATGAGGATTCTAAAGGTCAAGACCACAGTCCATCATTCCCTCGGCTCCGACTATTTCGCCAATGTTTATATTCCTGATCACTATAAAGTTTTGAACGAAACGCCTTATGCCGGCGCAGAGGCTCTTTCTGGTTATCAGGCCTATAAAATGAGCATGAAACGCAAATACCGCGATGTATTAGGGGAAAAACATTTTATAATCGTCCCGCAGAAATCGGATGAAGATATTTCATCCAAACCTATTAAAGTTCATTTTGAAAACTTAAAACAACGTCTGCATGCAGACGAGACCTACCTGATCTCAACCACGAAACGTAAAACCCGGCTGGAAGGCCCTGAAGTGGCAGAAGCCATCTATCCCCAGAAACTGGGAATGTAACACCCATGCCCCGCCGAACAAAAGAGGACTATTACTCCATCCTAAATATTTCTCAAAGTTCAAGCCAGGATGAGATTAAAAAATCATTTCGCAAACTGGCTCTTGAGCTTCACCCGGACCGCAACCCTGATGATCCTGAAAGTGAAAAAAAGTTTAAAGAGATCACAGAAGCCTATGGAGTGTTGAGCGACCCATTGAAGAAAAAAGAGTACGATCGGTTTCGGGCCGACCATCTTGCCGGACACACCACCGGGTCTTCTAATTTCCGTTATTCCCAGGAAGATATTTTTGCCAGCATGTTTCGCGGTGAAAATGCCCGTGAAATTTTTGAAGAACTCAATCGGGAGTTCAACCGTTCCGGCTTTCGTTCCGGCAACACGTTTTTCCAGACCTTGTTTTTCGGCGGCGCCGTAGGCGGATTGGGGAGAATCCTCAGAATGGTGCCGGGTCCGATTGGAAGAATTGGCATGGGCTTAAAGCTGGCTCAAGTTGTCGGCTCGTCCTTGTACGCACTACATAAAATGAACCAGCAAAAGCAGGCCCAATCGGGGCCAGCTTCTTCGGTTCCACCAAAAACCGGCAACCCTATGGTAAAAGGTTTAAAAGGAATATTTGGAAAAAAAGAATCCCCACCCTCATTGGATATAGATTTTTACCTTTCCATCCCTCCTGTGGAAGCTCTGAACGGGTCCCGCAAGAAAATTTCCTATCAGGTCAATGGGGAAACAGAACAACTGATGGTACACATCCCGCCGAACTTTCCCTCAGGCGGAAAACTGCGCATACGCGATAAAGGAAAAACCCGGGATGGAAAACGCGGAGACCTGATCCTTTCCATCCATGTGGACCCTAAAGCTGGCCCCGCCAAAGAATGAACAAACAACAAGTCCTCGATTTCTGGTTCGGATTTTTCAAAGATCTTCTGGTCGGCACCTTCAAGAACCTTTTTTTGTTCGGCATTGTGGGGTTTTCTCTCGGTGCTCTTGCCATCTTTGTATTTAATCTCAATGTGCTCGATGCCATCGAGTGGAGTACTTGGCTGGAAGGAACGATTCTAATTTTGGTGGGAGGAGGTTATCTTGGTCTGGGCATGTTTCACGGATGGATAGCCTGCAGTCTCCATCTCCTGGGCAAAAAATTGCAGGAAGCGCTATCTGGACTTCAGGAATTGCTGGACTGGTTAACGCGTGAGGTGATTGGGCGTTTTCCAAATTTCCAAAAAAATATACCCAAACAGGAGCTGGCAGAAAAGTATGACCAGATCGGGGATGAACTACGCCAAAAACTGAAACAACGGGGAGGCATAACAGGTTTTTCTTCTGGGCTCCTGTTTGTGGTCATACTCAAGGCATTACGCTTTTTTTTCCTGGACGATGTAATGGAAGAACTTCACAAAAGGGATAAGGAAGAGATCACCTCCGCCGATATCGAACATGCTGTTCGCAGGGTCGGAACAGAAGTTATGATCGCCCCCATTACCGACAGCATTTTCTTGTTTCAGATCGTCAATATACTAATAGGCTTACTTTTATTCGCCCTGCCCTTCAGCTTGCTCTGGCTTTTATAATTTGGCACTGGATTTATGGAATAAAATACTAAGTATTTCCGTCTTAGGTAAAAATCAATTAGTTTTCTTAGCAAAATTGAATTTTCCGCTTTAACAGATAATGAGAATAAATTCAAAAAGACAATTGGTCCATGTGCTGGTGATTGTGGAATAAATTATTGAAAATTTGTGATTTATGGCCTACAATGAGAGAAATTCAAATATTGAAAATGAAAGAACGATGCGCTTGAAAATAGTGGCTTCAATCCTGTTTACATTTGTAGCCTGTATATGGGTTTCATGGGCTATGGCCTCGTCACACCATCACCATGAGCAACATCAGGCGGTTTCTCCATTTGATAAAACACAAGTTGCACCGTCCGCTCATTGTATTCTTAAAAACCATACTCATTTCGGTTTTTGCCCTCACAGTTTGTTGCCAAAGGATTATGTAGCCGAGTTCCAAATTGCTTCGGATTGTGGAGGTAAAACTCCAGGAACGGTTCCATCTAATATTTCAGCCAGTAAAAACCTAACCGTGTTACCTGCAACCAGGGAAGCTCCTGTTTTCATGATCGTAGAAAATATGACAAGAGTTGCCCCTTCATATGATTTTCATTTTTTAGACCCCTTAGATCACCCTCCTCGTTTTAGCTAATTTACCCCTAATAGCTTTACCTATTGAAGTGACCGGTGCGTAGTTTCGCGATCTTTTACATTAATTTAAAAAAACCTGATTCCCGCTGAAGAACTTTATCATCGGAGGTCATAACCGAAGATGACTATTGAGCCACTCTTTTATAGCGTGAGAATTAATAATATAGAGATACTTATGAAATCCATTCAATGTATTTTAAGCGCTTTTATTATTCTGTTTTCATTAGGCACTACCCAAGCCCATCAAGACTCCGCTCCATTTTCAGGTGCTATCAGTGAACTCATAAAAGTTCATCATGCCCATATCGAGGATGAGCAAAGCATTAATTTTTCTTTCTACGATGATTTCCAGAAAGAAGAAGACAGCGAAAAACGACCTGCTTTTGAAACTACTCTAGAATTTGGCATAGCCTGGGCAGATGACTTCAGCTTTGGATCGGAATTTTCAATCCCCTTTTCGGACACAGGTACTAATGATAATCAATACGAGTTGGGAGACATTGAGATAATGCCTATCAAGTATGCATTTCTCAATCAACCTGAAACTGTTTTGACAGGAGGAATTAGCATTGGGCTACCTACAGGGGATGGGAAAAAAGGTTTCGGAGAAGAACAAACGAAACTCGGGGCCGTGCTATTTTTTGATAAATCTTGGAGAAATTGGTTTTTCGGGGCCAATGCCGAGTATGAGTCTGTTATATCCGGGCCAGTGGAAACCGAAGTGGAGTTCGCCTTTGCTTTGAGCTACTCCTTCATCGAAGGAACCGGTCATGGCATCGCCCCTTCCAAACCTGATCAATCCTTTGTTCCGGTTATTTCCCTTGAGATTATTTCCGAAAGTATTTTAAGCGGATTAGAAAAGGAGAACGACACCTTCACTATTTTACCCAGTGTACATTTATGGAATCCTGCCAGCGGTTGGCAAGCATCACTGGGTGGAGAAGTACCTCTAAGTTCTTATAAGGCCAACGACTTTCAGATTCATTTTAAGCTGAAAAATCACTTCGATTGGAGCCACTTGCTAAATTAAAGCCTTTTATTCATCCACACTTATCGTTGAATAAAATGTTCCCATACCTATAAAAATCAAATCTAATGCGGGCGATCTGTATCTAAATACTTTATACTCAAAATTTTATCCGTATTGAGGCACGACACGAAATTTAAAATGAATCATTTTCTTAAAACGGGACTATTTATAGTTGTCCTGATACAGCACCTATATTTTCCTGATAAAGGCTGGACCGAACCCATCCCGGTTTTTGTCAGCATTCTTCCACAAAAATATTTTGTCGAACGAATAGGTAAAGAGCAGGTCAAGGTCGAGGTCATGGTGAACCCTGGAGAGAGCCCGGCAACTTTTAACCCAAACCCGAAAAAGATGAGCCTTCTATCCCAGGCAAAATTATACTTCAGCATCGGTGTGCCTTTTGAAACCATTTGGATTGAGCGGATTCAATCCATCCACTCAAACTTGCAATTCGTTCCTTTGCACGACAACCAAAATCCAGCAAACGACCACGACCACTCGCATGGCTCCCGCGATCCGCACATTTGGACCAGCCCGGCAAAGGTCAAGCTCATGGCAAAAAAAATCAAGGAAATCCTCGTCCGTACCGAACCTAATCAGGAAAAATACTTTGAAGCAAATCTTCGGGCATTCCAGAATGAGCTGGATGTGCTGGACAAGGATATCCGGAAAATTCTTGCAAGAAGCAATAATCGTCGCTTCATGGTATTTCATCCCGCCTGGTCTTATTTTGCTGAAGACTATGGTCTGGAACAGATTTCCATTGAAGCCGGAGGCAAAGAGCCCGGAGCCCGATCCTTGCAAAAAATAATTGAAAAGGGCAAAAAGCTTGGGATTAAGGTAATATTTGTACAAAAACAATTCAGTCTTTCCATTGCTGGAAAAATCGCGAAAATGATTGGTGCCACCGTCCGTGAAATGGACCCTCTGGCGGAAGATTATCTGGCAAACATGCGGCGGACAGCTACCGCCATTTCTGGAGTATTGCAGTGAGTATGGATTCGGTCATTAAAATAATGGACCTCCATTTCAGTTATGGCGGCCCGAAAATACTTGAAAATATCGAGATCGATATCCAGCGTAACGAATTTATTGGAATGGTCGGCCCGAACGGAAGCGGCAAAACCACCCTGCTGAAAATCATCATGGGTGTTTTAACCCCGGATGAGGGTTCCATTGAGGTTCTTGGCAAGTCTCCCTTCCAATCGGTTAAGGAAATCGGTTACATGCCGCAACTAACACCGTTTTCCCGGGATTTCCCGATCAGTGTGGAAGAAGTGGTTTTGATGGGGCGTTTGGGAAAAACTTCCAGTATCGGTTTTTTCAATAAAGCAGACAAACGCGCCGCCGAAAAGTCCATGAACGATGTCGAAATTCTGGACCTTCGCAAACGGGCCATCGGCTCTCTCTCCGGCGGGCAACTGCAAAGGGTTCTGATCGCTCGAGCCCTCACCTGCGAACCGAAAATTATGATTCTCGACGAGCCCACCGCTAATATCGATATGAAAATTGAAAAGGACATCTTCGACCTGCTCAAGCAGTTGAACGAGAGCGTCACCATCATCGTGGTGACCCATGACATCGGTTTTATTTCGCAATACATTGACCGGGTAGCCTGCATCAACCGCACCCTCATCTGCCACCCCACATCAGAACTGACAGGAGAAACGATTGAAAATATGTATGGCACCCATATGCATATGGTGCACCACCACCACGGAGATGAAAAAAAATATCATGAGTAGTTTTTTCGATGCGGTTTCTTCTCAGGCTTTTATGCAAAACGCTATTGTTGGTGGCATTCTTGCCAGTGTGGCCTGTGGCGTGGTGGGCTCTTACGTTGTGGTAAAACGTATCGGTTATCTGGCTGGCGGCATCGCCCATTCAGTGTTGGGCGGAATGGGTATCGCCTATTACCTGGGCAGGCCTCCCATTGAAGGCGCCTTGGTCGCGGCACTGGTTTTTGCGGTAATCCTCGGTTGGGTGAGCCTGCGGCTTCAACAGCAGGAAGATACAGTCATCGGCGCACTGTGGGCAGGAGGCATGGCTGTCGGGATATTGTTCATCTCGAAAACTCCCGGCTACAACATTGACCTTATGAGTTTTTTATTCGGGAATATTTTGATGATCTCCTCCGATGACCTTTTCTGGATCGCCGGGTTGGATGTCCTGATCCTGCTCATTGTATTTCTATTTTATAAACAGTTTCTGGCAGTATCGTTTGATGAAGAGTTTGCCCGCCTACGCGGCATTCCCGTTGAAAGATTTTATTTGCTCTTTCTTGCTCTCGTTGCCTTGACTGTCGTAATATTGATTCAGATTGTCGGGCTGATTCTGGTGATCGCCTTGTTAACGCTTCCGGCAGCAGTATCCGGCCTTTATGTCCGCTCACTGAACCTGATGATGCTGTTGGCCACTATTCTGGGAGTGGTTTTCACCACAGGAGGTCTGGCGTTATCTTATCAGCCCGATCTGCCACCTGGCCCCACCATCATTCTGGTCGCGGGGGCCTTCTACCTGTTATCTTTGCTCATCACCCGATACTGGAAAAGGGCCTGACATGAGTGACGGTTGTGAAATAGAAGAGGAACTGGCGAGGGGCTCCAAACGGAAAATTCTCTGGTTGGTACTTGTTATCAACCTCATCATGTTTTTTGTCGAAGGCATTGCCGGGTGGGTGGCTCAATCCAACGCATTGATGGCCGATGCCCTCGATATGCTGGGCGATGCCGCCATATACGGATTTTCCCTTTTCGTGATTCAACACGATCCGGTTTGGAGAACCCGCGCTGCGATTCTTAAGGGAATCATAATGAGTATTTTCGCGCTCGGCATTCTGGGTTCCGCTATTTATCGAGTTACCCATCAGGTACTTCCAGATGCCTCAACGATGGGCATTGTCGGCGGACTGGCACTTGCAGTCAATCTGTTCTGCGCCTATTTGCTCCTGCGCTTCAAAGATGATGATATCAATATGCGGTCGGCCTGGTTATGTTCACGCAACGATGTACTGGCAAACCTTGGAGTTTTAGTAGCCGCCGTAGCGGTGGTCTGGACAGGTACTCACTGGCCCGACCTGGCGGTCGGGGTTATCATCGCCGGGCTGATTCTGCAATCCTCATTTGGCATTTTCAAAGATGCCCGAGCGGAACTGAGCGCTGAGCGCGCGGCCCAATAAAAACAATCGAGGTATTAGCCCCTTGGCAGGGAAGCCTTATAGGCACGAAGACGAGATGCTTCTACCCCTTCGGGGCACGAAAGCTAATGAAAATATCACGGAAGCTCAGCATAAAACAATACGAAGTAAAAAACTATTGCAAGTTCCACCGGCAGCTCACCGGCTGGTTAGGCGAGAGCGCCTAATCTTTCGGTCAAGGAATTGCGCTGGTGGTGAGCGAGATAAAGCAGGCCATCGGACAGGGAATAATTGTGAGGAAAGGTCATCACCTCACGCCCCAGCTTTTCGATCAATTGCTGGTACAGCTCATTGATTTCCTCCGAGTTCATACCGATCGTTGTTTCATAAGAATAACCCAGACTTAAGTCATGTTCTGGTGGGGTATAAAGGTTTTTGATGCCCCATTCTGCCGGATTTTTTTCAATAGGAGCACCCCGTTCCAAGTCAAACTGGGAAAGGATGGCTGAAAAACCGGGGGAGTCCAGCAAACGCTGGTTATCGAGTATAAAGTTGATCGAGTCCATCACCTCTTCACGGGTTTCTGTCGGGAATCCGCAAATCAGGTAAAAATGCATGGCGATGCCCAACTTCATGCATCGTTCCGCCGTTTCATCGACCCAACTAAGTTCAACGCCTTTTTTCATGGAATCCAGAACCCGCTGGTTGTAAGACTCCAATCCAAAAATAAGTTTGCGGCAACCGGATTTATATAACAGATCCATACGGTCGTCTTTTAGCAGGCTCTTCTCGAACTTGAGTTCGCCCGTCCACTGCACATCGACTTTCTCCTCAATAATTTTAGCCGCAAAGGTTCTGAGAAAATTAATGGGAAGCGCCTCATCGGTGAAGAAAAAATGGTTGCAGTTATATTTTTTCTGCAACGTTTTAAAATCGTTCACCACGTTCTCGGCGTAACGAACGTGGAATTCCATGTGGTCGAAAGGAATGGAACAAAATGCGCATTTCTCCCAGTAACAGCCTCTGGAACCCATCACCGGAAGAACCCGATCCGGGGAAAGATAAAGGTCCAGCGGCAGACCGTCAAAGTCCGGTGTCGGCAAGGCGTTAAGCTCCTCTTTAGCAAAAGGCCGGTTCACTTTAACCTGTCCGCCCTGCCTGTAAATCAGGTTGGGAACTTTACTGAGGTCGCCATCTCCGCGAAGGTGTTCGACCAGCCTGAGAAGCGGTGTCTCACCCTCATGCACGATGAAGCTGTCGATAAAGTCAAAAAGATGCGAACCCTCATTTTCCAAACGATCCACCAGTTTGGTGAACACGCTTCCTCCGATAGTGATATGAATTTCGGGCCGGTTCTTCTTGACCAGATAAGCCAGAGTCAGGCCAGAAATAATTTGTTCCACCGAGGTGATGGAAATACCAAGAATATCGATGTCCTCTTCTAGAATTTCCGGTAGATACCATTGCTCGTATAAATCATAAAAGAAATTTTCTTCCGGATGATTGAAGGAATCGATCACCTCTTCGGAAGAGTACGGAGAAAACCGCATCTGGCTACCAATGACAGTTAACTGCGAGGGATAATAAGGCGCAAGAATATTATCCAGCCAGACATCCATGATCTTGAGGTTTTCCATGTACTGATCGAGGTCATAGAACTCCTGACTGCGTTGCGAGGCCACGGCGGGGTCAATCTGGTCTTTCAAGGCCATGACGATCTCTTCCGCTTCTCTCAGCTTGTTAAACTTTTCCGCTTCCACCTGTGTGAGCCGGGGCCGGGAGCTCAGTTCATTCAACTCGCGGATGATTCGTTCGTAGAGCGGTTTGGTTTTTTCCCAGGTGCACAGGTCATTGAGCAGTTCAATCGCCAGATCACGCTGAACAACATCGTGCACCCCATGCATATTGAGAAATGCCTTCAGACTGGGCAAACTCAAATAGGGTTGCGAAGGATGCCAGGATGTCGGGAAAACCAGATAAATCATTTTAATGAGAACCTACTAATTCAATTTTTTATGTATGGGCACGGCCTTTATTCCACTCGCCGGGTCTGGCGGTCGCGAAGCGTCACCGCCCCATTGGCCCCACGCCTAGTGGCGGCGGTTACGCCGGTTTTGGAGCCATGAATACCAGTATGACCAGTTTATCATCGGTGTGGTTGACTACACCGTGATCCTGACCTGACGGAGCCATAGTAATCTCGTTTTGCGAAAGCACTTTTTCTTCCGCACCCACAGTCACTTTGCCCTGCCCCTCAAGCACATAATAAACCTTGTCGGAGCCTTCGTGGGAGTGGACTTTCTGGAACTGACCGGGCTCTAGACAGTATATATCACAAAAGAACTGTTCCGTATCAAACAGGCTGACTTTTTTCATCTTTTCGGGGTTGAACTCAACCACATCCCGAACATTGACCACTTTCATCACCATATTGCAAGTTTCCGTTAAATGGATTGTTATTTGCGGCCCATCAGTGGCCGTTTTTTCCTGTCTGCTTTTCTTTAAAAGGTGAAGAGGCTATCTTTCGATAGCGTACAAAAAACCCTCAAAATTTCATAGAGTTAAAGATGGTAGCATAGAAGGCGCACCAGGCCAAAAAAAACAGGTCAGGGGTTATTATTCCGTCCTATTTAATTGACATCGCCATTGCGATCCACTATTTTGAAGAACGTCCGCGATGCAAACTGGAAGCAATCAAAGCATCCCGGCATACACTCCAAGATCATTCAATTTCGGGACGTAGCGCAGCCTGGTTAGCGTACTTGACTGGGGGTCAAGTGGTCGGAGGTTCAAATCCTCTCGTCCCGACCATATAAAACAATGGGTTACGGTTTATGCCGTAGCCCATTTTTTATTATACGTTACCAATAAGTTACCAGCCTGTAATACAATTTGTTGTATCGCTGAACCTGCCCCGTAGGCATTTGGATACAAACCAAAGGTCATTGGTTGCTGGAAGGCTGGCAGTTCCCACATTTTTGTTTTTTCCTAACTATTTTTGGACGGGCTGGGCATCTTGGTCAATTGTCTGTTCTTCAATGGGTTGCTCGCTATCACCAACTGGGCTTTCACTAGAACTGGTTGTTTGTGCAGGCGTTTCAACTTTTTTATAAATTAAATCTGAATAAGTCCATACAGCACCCGACCAACCAAGCACAAATACTAACAAGTAACTCCCCACACTCCATAATTTGTTCATCGATTTTCTCCTTTTGGTATTGGACACATTGATTAACCAAACATAATCCACTATACAGATTTTACAGACTAAAGATCAAAACGACATAAAATAAACTTAAACGTGGTTCGGTCGTCTCGCTTCACATCATTTTTTTTGAGCATCATTTAACCGCCAGTCAGCCCGCTCAATTAATTGGGTAAGGCGAGCGAAAAAGTTCAATTCTCCCGCCGGCGGGAGAATTCGATGGGTTCTAGTGGGGCTATTTCTTGGTGGTGAGAATGACTTAGATTTTCGCGCCGGAGCGAACTTTCAACCCTTCAACTGCGGATCGTTGTCGATCATGTCAATTTCTTCTTGTGTCAACTCAGTTTCATGCTGACTGTCATAGTGGCGTATTATTGAAAGCCTAATCTCCCGGCGGTTGAGGTATTGCTCACGGTTTGTGGGGTTGCCGGGGATACAGAGTAAACCTGTGCCACTCTTAACCATGAATAAATCAGCAAAAACAAGATCGAGTTTTCGATTATAGCAAAGCGTTAACCTGCCCCTGCGGACAAGCTTGCCAACGTATTGCCGAGAAATACCCCAACGGCGGGCAAATGCGCTCTGTGTTATGTAGACAACCATTTTTGTCAACTCCTTGTAGCGCGTATTTTTTAACCCCTCCGGGGGACTTGTGCGAATAAAAAAAGCGAAATGTCACCCCTTTTGAAAAGGAAAAGTCTAGCGAATTCTCGCCGCCGCGTACCCGCAGTTCTCACATCCTAGGGAGTACCTTTTTACCTAAACAGTCCCTTCTTGAAACAAGATATGCCTCCCTGGGTAGTAAGCCCACATTTAAAGCCGCCCACCTGGCAATGATAAATAACAATTTGGTATCCTTCTTCATCATTTTTATCCGTCACAGTCCTTTCAGAGCAAATAAAGGGTTCCGGCTTACTATCCGCACTCACTTCCCCATGCATCAACACAAACATCAGTCCCGCACCAACTACCATCGCACCTAAACCAAATAGATATTTTTTCATTGCGGTCTCCTTTCGTTTACGTTCTTCAGCAGATTTTACTGTTCACACATGCTCCGAAACCAATATTTCTAAGATTTGATTCAATTTCATGGACGGAATTCTGAATACCAGACAAATCGCTAGAGTCTAATTCCGCATAAGCCTTGGTCGGTACTATCCACGGGTTCAATGAAATCACAAACAAACTAATCGCAATTAAAGTGAGAACAGCTTTTGTATATCTATCGATAATCATGGTTTCCTCCTGGTTAACGATTTAGGAGAATTATACCCTCACTTTCCTTCCGGGCCGGTGTGGCGGGGGAGAAACCAGACAATGGTGGGTCTAGCCTGGAACACGTTTACTATGCTAAATCGCCCACTTCTGCTATAATCCCGGTCAAATTTACAACTCGAATAAAGGCTTCACTTGCCCTTGTCATCGTCCCAGTTGATGTCGGAATGCAAATGAGAGATGTTGTCCGAAAGGGGGGTTCTGCTGAGACCCGAAGCAAATGA
>Ga0207991_1001799_pt1 | contig 12602 bp, 18 predicted proteins | sample ETN07SmetaG_FD_185786 | JGI IMG/M metagenome (GOLD analysis project Ga0207991, IMG submission 185786) | Marine microbial and viral communities from oxygen minimum zone, Eastern Pacific Ocean - ETNP2014F14-07SV275 (SPAdes) (version 2) | ecosystem: Environmental > Aquatic > Marine > Oceanic ... | reverse complement strand
TTATCTTCTCATCTACATCCTTGTGTGGATAGTCAGTCTCCAATCTTTTGATTTGTGATTTTAAATCATGAAAAGAGGTATTTGTATTTCGCTCAATGTGTTGTTGTGTTTTTTGTTCATAATTTTCAGTTAGATGATAAAGTTTCATGTTAGCTTTGGTCTGCACAAAAATAATTTCTTTTTCTAGTAAAGAATCCCTTGTTTTCTCAAATGTTGTTTTTGCCATAAACTCAGGTACGATTAGTTTTAGTAATGCATTATGATGCAAATTTGGATTATTCTTGATACACTCAAGTACAATCCTTTCACGCTCATACATCTCTAAGTTAGGCTCAAGATAACTCATTTTCACTAGGTCGACTTATTATAGATAGGTCAACTATTAATCAGTGTCGGTGCAAGAATAAAGCTCAAGAAAATAGGTTATGGAAATAATTAGTCGAATTCTTCAGGTGGTTTTTGAACAAAAATATTACAAATAAGTGCATCAGTTTTTGAATCTCTGTATTGAACATTACATGATACAAATTTTCCTTTTAGTGCAAGTTCTAGCTGTTCTTGCGTTGTTTCTGCATATTGTGGATCATCAGGATTGTCTATCTTTGCAATGATTATTTTTTCAGTCTTACCATACTCGTCTTTGTTGTCTTTTCTTACATGGCTTACAAGTAACTGAAAAGCATTATTTGTTAGAATTCCCATAACAGGACCACCAATACCATCACCCATAATTTGTAAAATTTTTTGTTCTATAATTACTTGGTGGCAATACTAATCTCAAAGTCAGGAACTAAATTCTTGTTTTTTGCCATCTCAAAAAGTTTCCTAATTGATTCCTCACCAGAATCGCCCATGTTAACAGTCACCTCATTGACATACATTTTTACGAATTTTTCAATTAAGTCACGTGGTTTTCCTCTGGAATACTGCATTGCATAGTCTAATGCATCATCCATATGCTCTAACCCAAATTCTATTGATGTTTGAAGATGTTTGTCAAATTTACAGATTATATCCATTCCTAGATCTGTCCTCATTACATTAATTCCAAGTGGTACTGGCAGTCCATTTGTTATCTTGTCCCACCATTCTCCAACATCTAAAATCTTGACATTTCCTTCTTGCTCATATGATAACTGTGTCTCATGAATTACAAGCCCCACATCAACCTCGCCACTTTTAACAGCTTTGGGAATATCACTGAAATTCATCTCTACATAATCAAATTTACCAATCATCAATTGGAGTAACAAGAAGGCGGATGTCATTTTTCCTGGAATTGCAATTTTACATTTTTTTATCTCGTCAATTGACATCTGTTGTTTTGCAGTAACTATAGGGCCGTAACCGATTCCAAAACTTCCACCGCTTCTCAAGATTGTGTATCCTGGAATGTATGCACATGCATGAACTGAAACTGCCGTAACGTCGAGCTGTGGATCAATTGCTTTACGGTTTAACTTCTCAATGTCTTCAATAACATGACTTACAGTAAAGTCGTGAGATGGAACTTTGTCTGTGAACATTCCATAAAACATGAATGCATCATCTGAATCAGGAGTGTGCCCCACAGAAATTTCCATGACTGTTTGCTGAACGGTCGTAATAAAAACCAAAACTTGACTTGAATTGTTTTTTTAATATATGTCCAAAATCATTTGAGGTTATGAATACAATTGAAGCATATGAAAAAGACATTGAACTTCAATTGGATTTTTTAAAATTATTTAGAAAACAAAGGCTACTGCCTTTTAATCAGCAAAAAAATACCATCTTTTCAGGAAGTGGTGATTCTTTTGCATCTGCAATGCTAGCTGAATCATTTTCAGGTGGAGTGGTAAAAGCAATGGATCCATTAGATCTTTACAAGAATAAACAATTGGTCAAATCTAACCATATCTACTTTGTCTCAATATCTGGAAACACAATCATAAACATCAAGGTTGCAAAGATTGCAAAAAGATCTACTGCCATTACCTCAAAGCCTGAAAGTAGGCTGGCAAGAGCCTCTGATAAAACTATTCTCCTTACTGCCCCAAGTAGTGAAATCTTTACTGCTGGAAGCATCTCATTTTTGGAAAGTGCTTTGACATGCGTTTCTTTGGTAAAGAAGATAGTAATTCCAAAAAACTCTAAACTATTTTCAAAGGCAAAAGCAGATGCAAAAAAATCTAAAGTATCAAAGAGAATATTTGTTCTTGGAAATCGGTTTACATTTCCATTGGCAATGTACTGTGCCGCAAAGTTTTATGAGATTCTAGGTTATGATGCTCATTATTGTAAAATAGAGCAATTTTCTCATATGGAGTTGTTTTCAGTTCAGAAAGGTGACACTGTCATTATCTTTGAGGGAAGAAACTCATACAATAAACAACTTGGAAAAAAGCTCAAGAAAGTTGGGATTAATGTAATTCATCCTAGTATGCCATCCGCGAAGATCTCTCAGATGATTTACTGTATATTCTTCTCCCAACTAATTGCGCTTTTTGAAGCAAAAAAGAAAAGGAAAAAAGATTGTCATTTTATTACTGCAAAAAATATTCGCAATGTTAGCAACCAAATGATTTATTGATCTTTTGCTAGGCTAAGGTTTAATAGCTGATTCCTAGGGTTTGCGGATATGGTAAAATACAAGTCAACATCTGAGGTTCTCAAAATTATCAAGAACAAGGATCAGATCCGTAACTTTGGGGTTATTGCTCATGTTGACCATGGAAAGACTACTATGAGTGATAGTCTCTTGGCATACTCTGGCATAATTGCTCCATCGGCTGCCGGCAAGGCCTTGGCAATGGACTTTGACAAAGAAGAGCAAGCAAGAGGAATTACAATTTACCAGGCAAATGTTACTTTACACTTTACTCAAAAAGACAAAGAATACGTCATTAACATGATTGATACTCCTGGACACGTCGACTTTAGTGGAAGGGTGATTCGTAGTCTTAGGGCAATCGATGGTGCTGTTGTAGTATGTGATGCAGTGGAAGGCATTATGACTCAGACTGAGACTGTGACTAGAATGGCACTTGAGGAGAGAGTAAAACCCGTTTTATTTATCAACAAAGTAGATAGACTCATCAAAGAACTCAGATTGACTCCTGAGAAGATGCAGCAACAACTAGCAGATGTTGTTTCAAACTTTAACCAACTAATTGAAACGTATGGCGAACCGGAATACAAAGAAAAATGGAAAGTGTCAATTCAGGATTCAAGTGTTACATTTGGTTCTGCAAAGGACAGATGGGCAATTAACGTTGACTTGATGAAAGAGAAAGGACTTACATTCAAAGATGTTATTGATGCTTATCAAAATGAAAAAGTTTCAGATCTTGTTGAAAAAGCTCCTTTGGCTGAGGCCATACTGGGTATGGTCGTAAAACATCACCCTCCCCCACATGTGGCAGTCAAATACAGAATCCCACAAATTTGGAAAGGCGATTTAGATTCTGATATTGGAAAGGCGTTACTTGCATGTAGTGATGATGGTCCGACAATTATGATGGTTGTAAACATGGTATTAGATCCTGCAGCAGGACCTGTTGCAATAGGTAGATTGTTTTCTGGTACAATCAAAGATGGACAAACCATTAACATAATTGATGAGAAAAGAGAGGGAAGAGTTCAATCTGTAAACTTTTTCATGGGAAATCAAAGAGAACAAGTAGGTGAACTTGGAGCAGGAAACATTCCAGCATTATTAGGATTAACTGATTGCAGAGCAGGAAACACACTGTCTTCTGTCAAAGGTATTCAGATGTTTGAAGGAGTGAAATATGTTTCAGAACCTGTAGTTCAAATTGCAATTGAGCCAAAACATCCTAAAGATTTACCTAAACTAGTTGAGTTTCTACAACAACTAACAATTGAAGACCCCAACCTAATCGTAAAAATTGATCAGGAAAGCGGTGAAACTATTATTGCAGGAATGGGGGTATTACATCTTGATGTTGCTGTCCATCGTATACAAGATGCCAAACTTGAGATTATAACATCTGAGCCTCTGATTAACTATAGGGAGACTGTAACGGGTTCATGTGAACCAATAATGTCAAAGTCTCCTAACAGACACAACAAGATCTTCATGAAAGTAGAGCCGCTAGAGCCAGAGATTGCACAAATGCTTAGAACTGGTGAAATCAGCGACATGAAAAGCAAGGAGTTTGTTGCAGACAAGCTAAAAGAGGTAGGATGGGATAGAGATACAATCAAAAGAATAATGAAACTTGATTCACGTGGAAATGTTTTGATTAATGGAACAAAAGGTGTCCAGTTTGTCCAAGAGTCAACTGACTCTATTAACACCGGTTTTGAAGAGGTAATGAAAGAAGGCCCACTTTGTAGAGAACAGATGAGGGGTTGCAAGTTTATCTTTACTCACTTTGTTCCACACGAAGATACTGCTCACAGAGGTCTGTCACAACTAGGTCCAGCATCTCGTCGAGCATGTATGGGTGCATTGTTAACAGCAGGTACTACTGTTTTAGAGCCAACTTTAGCAATTGAGGTTCGGGTTCCAACTGACTTGGTTGGAAGCGTTTCAACTGTCATTAATGGCAGACGTGGTAAAGTCCTTGACATGTCACAAAAAGGTGCAGCAAGTATTGTTATAGGTGAAATTCCAGCTTCTGAGACATTCACTTTGTCTGAAGCGATGAGAGGTCAAACTGCAGGACGTGCAACATGGAATACATCATTTAAGGAATGGACCCAAGTTCCAAAATCATTATTCCAAACAGCAATATCAGATATTAGAAAGAGAAAAGGATTGGCTCCAGATCCTCCACACATAAGTGACTTTATCGATAAAGATTAAAAATAGAATCCCTAGATTCAAAAATCAGTGTTTGGCTAAGAGATATAGATATGATTTATCAGAGAACTATTTTATTACATTTTAAAAAGAGATTTAATTAAAGAAAGGAAACAAACCAAGACAGCCAATCCTTGAGAGGTATTGGATAATCTTATTTTGATTATGTTCCGACTTTGTATAATTATTTTATGTGTGAGATTAGTAAGTTAATCTTGGTTAATGTGATAATACAATTTGGTTTAGTTTTTTTGTGTACGATTATCACTTTCAATAAATTAAAGATTTCTAGCACATGAAAATTAAAAAAAGATGAGTGATTTAGATTAAGAAACTTAAGAAATTTAGCCTAAAATCTTTAGTTACGGTGTTTTTGTAAACATTCTTTACAGTACACTGATCTGTCGGGTGCGGGTTCAAAAGGTACTTCTGAATCGGTTCCACAATCAGAACACTTGATAGGGTACATTTTTCGCTCTTCTGACATGATTTTTTAGAATTTCTTGACTATAAGAAGAGTCGTATTTTTCTAAAAAAGATAGAGATGGTGTAATAATATATTTATAATTTTACTATCAGTTAAAAAACTCAATTACTTGTAGTGTGTTACAAAAATTAAGAATCTAACTTTGCTATTCCTTCCTTTAATCCTTTGTAACGATTTCTTATAGTAACTTCAGTAACACCTGCAGCTTCTGCAAGGTCACGTTGAGTAATAGATACACCATTGTATACACAAGATAAGTATAATGCCGTTGCTGCAAGACCCATAGGATCCTTTCCAGCCGATTCTTTACGTTCTTGTGCATCTTTGAGTACTTTAATTGCATATCGTTTCGTTTTTTCTGGGATGTTTAATTTGCTTGAAATTCTTGCAATACATTGTATTGAATCTACAACAGGCATCTTTAGATCTAATTCATTATGTAACAATCTATAACATCTTGAAATATCTTTTCGTTTAACATTAGCCGCATCAGCAATATCTTTTAGGGTTCTAGGTGTTTCAGTATCTCTGCAGGCAGCATAAAGTGATGCAGAGATCATTGCAGATATGGATCTACCACGAACTAGTTTTTTCTCCAAAGCCTTTCTGTAAAGATAAGCAGCTTTTTCAAGAACATTTGAAGAAATTGCAATCTTATCTTTTAGCTTATTTAATTCACTAAGAGCTTGTCTAAGATTTCTATCCGCAGGTTCATGAACTTGACTTCGGTTATCCCAAGTTCTGAGTCTTTCAATGGTACTTTTCATTGAAGCAGCTAATGGTTTTCCTGTTGCATCTCTGTTTTGAGGATTGATAACTGTAGATAACCCCATATCATGTATTGTAAGTGATGATGGTGCACCAGTTCTTGCTGGGTCCGATCCACCATCTTTTTGAAATGATCTCCATTCTGGACCCGGTGCTTGTAATTTTTCAGAAGCCACATAACCACACTTTGAACAAAATTGTTCACCAGTATCTTGATCAGTCAATAAAGAGTTTTTCCCACAACGTAGGCATTTAGAATTAGATTTGGCATTTTGCATGTAAACCACATAAGTGTCTTAGATGACTAATTTAAACGAGTAGAATACAATCAGATTTATTGATATCGAATAAGGAAATTATTGGTTATGAAATAATTATCAACCTACCTAGAAGAGCAATAATCCAACTCTTTCTTTGATTAAAAAATTCAGAAATATAAGAAAACTAAAGAAAAGACCATGGATAATGAACTGAAAAAAACAATATCGATAAAGATTAAACGCTTAGATATGTTCCCAAACCACTTTTTTGGGATTGCAGAGATAGACAAAGAGGAATACAAGATCAATATTCAGGGACAGAGTACATTTAGAGAAAAATTAATCAAACTACCAATAAAATTTAGAGATGAAAAGGCACTATTACATCTAACAGGTGATAATAGTACTTTTTTTGAAGATATTGTAAACTACAAAGGAGAATCAGAGTGGATAGAAATTGACTCTGATGGAATTTTGTACTATTTAGCAGATCATCAAGATCAGATTAATACAATAGACATTATGAGTAGATTCTAAATTTTTGTTTTCTTAATTATATATCAAATGAAAATCAAGAAATTTTGTTAAACCACCGGAAGATTCTATCGACTAGAAAAAGAAAATAAATAATATATGATGAAACCTAAATAGTGTTAAATTGGTTCTTGTTGACAAAAAAATGCTATTAGGCGGCCTTGCAATGGCAATTGTAGGAATAATACTCACTGTAAGCATTAGTGCATCAATGCCAGCAGGTCAAGTAGGGATGAGTGAAGAAGAGGTATTTGATTTGATGGTAGCACAGCAAGAAATCCAAGATTACAATACATTGTCTGGGATCCTAATTGGAATTGGATTCTTGTTGGTACTGATTAGTTTTGGTGCTAGAAGAAGGAAGGGTAGTGTAAAAAAAGTAGAAAAAAAGTCTGCAGAATAATTCAAACCTTTTAATTTCAATTTGTACAAATTATGTTATTGATTCAAGCTGAAATCAGTATCTATCCCATAGCAACAAGAACTACTAGTGCCAGTTTTTACATTGCAAAGGCGATAGAATCAATTCAGAACATGAAAAATCTCAGATATGAAATAAATTCAATGGGGACAATTTTGGAATCAGATAGTATTGATACAATATATGATGCATCAAAGAAGATGATGGAAACAGTTCACAATCTAGGGATTGGTAGAGTTGAAGTTGTGATTAAGGTTGATTCGAGAAGAGACAAACATGTCAATATGGAAGAAAAACTTGAATCAATCAAAAAATATTTGAACAAATAAAGTATAGAAAGATCAAAAATTACTAAATGTTAAATATTTTAGAAAAATGATTTTAAAAAAAAGCTATAGCCCCATATTGGAGTTAACCCAGTTTACTATAGTCATGATATTTTTGACGTTGCCAAATTCTTCACCTTCAAGACTCACAAACAAAAGATGATCATTTGGCAGAGGTATAGTAATTCTCTTTATTTTGTCATATGCAACAATTGCATATTTTCCATTTCCAATCTTGGCTGAGAATTTATTACGCTCTTTCCAAGTTTCAATAGATCTTTTCAATGATTCCTTGGTTTCATCCATAGTGAGATAACTAGTTGTGTTGTCACGAATGCTATTCCAAAGAATATTTCCATCATGATCACAGATCATTGCAACTCTTGAACTAGGAATTTCACCTAAAATCATGTTAAGGAGCTTTTCTTCATGTTCACTGACGCTTTGGGACATAGATAGTACTCTTGAATATCATAAATAAACATAATCTTAATGTTTGATTTTCTTTAGAATTGTTTGAAAATTTTAAACATTTTTAACAAATTTTAGGAAGAAAATTTACAAAACTAGAATTGTTTTAAGATTTTAAAGTGAGTGCTTCTCTGAGCTGGAATTCGTCCAATCTCTTTTACCATAGTTGCGAGTTCTTCAACGGATGATGCAGTTGGCTTTCCTGCAGCACGATAAATCTCTTCAGAGAATGCTGTCCCTACCAAATCACTTCCACCATTTGATAGTGCAACTTGTGCTAGTTTCTTTCCGTATGCTACCCAATAAACTGAGATATTATTTAGTACATTTGCAAGCATAAGTCTTGACAGTTCAATTATTCGCAAATCATACACAGATGAGCATTCATTATTTACTAAATGTTCTTGTTCGAGTTCAGTATTATCTAAACTAAACTTTAATGGAATCAACGTGATAAAACCATTAGTCTTTTTTTGTAGTTCACGAATTTTTATAAGATGATCAATAATATGTTCTGGTTTTTCTATATGTCCATAAAGCATTGTAACATTGCTTTTAATTCCCATGTTGTGTGCCTCTTCAATCACATCAAGCCATTCTTGTCCTGTACATTTTCCTCGAACAATCTTGTTTCTGATTTCTGGATGAAACAGTTCTGCACCGCCACCAGGCATTGAATCAAGTCCGGCATCTTTTAGACGAGATAAAATTTCTTTGGTAGAATTTTTTGTTAGTTTTGATAGATAGAAAATCTCAGCTGCAGTCAATGCTTTGATGTTAAGTTGGGGGTGATTCTTTTTGATAACTTTCATCATATCTTCATAGTATTCTAGTGGAAGCTTTGGATGAAATCCACCAACGATATGAACTTCGGTAGCACCCATCTGCTTTGCAATTCCAACTCTTTGTTCAATTTCTTGCGGAGTTAGTGTGTATGCATCATCTGCACCTTCTTTTCGATAAAAGGCACACATCTGGCAACTTGCAGCACAGACATTTGTATAGTTCATGTAATAAGATGCTGCAAAAGTAACAGTATCTCCAACTAGTTTCTTTCTTGTATCATCTGCAACTGCCCCAAGTAGATGCAAATTATCATAATTCATCAGCTCAAGACCATCTTTGTAGGATAGTTCTTCTCCTGCAATTGCTCGATCTAGCGCCTGAGAGTCTCTGACTAGTTGTTCTAGCATATTGTATTATTTGTTCATCTGGATATATTCGTTATAGGCTCAAGAAATAAGTAACCAATCATACTATTCCTATTATGGTACTTCCTCTAGTTGACGAGCACAAGCCAAAATGCTACTTGTGCCATGAGGGTTTTGAGAATCTGGAGGATCTGAGGGATCATCAAAATACTAAACATAAAGACTTCCTTGAATCAAATGAAAAGCAGATTAATCGAGAACCGGCACCTGGCGACGTTACCGTGTTTTAGTTTTCTTTTCTTTGATTGACTTTAATAGTTCTTGAGCCATTTTCTTTGAAATGTTTGCCAAGTCATAATGATTGTCAATTGATAGTGCTTTTTTGAAATGTTTTATTGCATCTTGTAGTTGTCCTGTCTCACCTAATGAGAGTCCCTTGTATGCAAGTGCCATTGCGCATTTTTTGTCAATCCTCAAAGCCGCATCATAACACTCTATTGCTGTTTGATATTTTTGGTCTGAATGCAATGCTGATCCTTTGTTTAGTAATGCATCAAGATTATTCGGAGATACGGCAAGTGCCTTGTCATATGAACGAACAGCAAGTTTGAATTTTCCCATGTTTTGTAGAGTTGCTCCTTTGTCAACAAGTGCACTAATATTATCAGGCTCTTTTTTAAGTGTCAAATCATAGAGTCTTAATGCATCAGAATAATTTCCATCCTCTGCAAACTCAAACGCCTCTGCTAACATCTTGTCTACTTTGTTACTCACAGTATTAGATAATATTTTGTTAATAATGTAGTTTATGTTTACAAGATATTAAGGCATAAATCTATTGATTCTACATCAAAGGCTATTGATTTTCTATTTCTTTTAAAGATTTTAAGGGTTATTCCATGTCCTATCTGAAATCACAAATAAAATGTCTCATCAATTAAACAGTACAAAAAAATCATTTTAAAAAAATCAGAGGCATTTCCACATAATTTATTCTAATATTTGATTAGTTGGAATACTAAAAGAAAATAATGCACCATGTCCCAAACTACTCTCACACCAAATTTTTCCATCATGTCCTTCTACAATTCCTTTACAAATTGCCAAACCTAATCCAGTTCCACCATGTTTTCTTGTAAGTGATGCATCAGCCTGATAAAAATTTTTTGAATAATTGTTTTTGAGATTTCTCAGACATTCCAATTCCATTATCTTTTACATAAAAAGTAGTCAGACCATCAGATTCAGTTACACACAAATCTGTTTTTCTACTGTTTTTAGGTACAAAATCAAGAGGCATTTTTATCTCTAGGATCAATCTTTAATGATTTGTTAAAACATTCCATTGCTTCCTCGTATCTCCCCATACTTCGAAGTACTATTCCCTTGTGATTCCAAAGATCAGGGTCATCCTGATTCAAAACAAGTGCTCTTTCAAAAAAATCAAGGGCTTGATCAAATTTTCCATCTTCCAAAAATGATTTTCCCTTTGCTACAAGGTCTTGGATTTCGTCCATAAATTACAAAAGAGAGCATTTGTATTAAATCTGAAAAACTAATATCAAAAATTATTCAATTAAATTGGACAGATTTTCATATATTCACTGAAAATTTAAATAATTTTTTTGGTGTTATGAAGTATGAAGATGGATGAGACAAATGAGAAGATTCTCAAAAACTTAATGGTTGATGCAAGGGTATCAGCTAGACAACTTGCATTAAAACTTGGAATGTCAACTGTTACAATATTATCTAGGATCAAAAAATTAGAAAAAGAGAAGATTATTCGTGGATATGCCGCAATTATTGACCATGAAAAACTCGGATATGAACTAACTGCAATTATTGAAATTATAGCTAACAACGATAAAATTGAAGGAATTGAAAATGAGATATCAAAATTTGAAAATGTGTGTGCGGTTTATGATATTACGGGTTCTACAGATACTGTAGTCATAGCAAAATTCAAGGAGAGAAGTGGATTGAGTAGGTTTGTAAAGGGTTTGGCTGCCATCCCTAACGTGAAAACCACCATTACTCATGTAGTTCTTAATACTACAAAAGAAGATTTCAGATTAACATAGGTAAAAGAAAATTGAAACAACTAGATGTTTTTATAATTTCTATGATTATAATTGGATCGTTACAAACAACATATGCACAAACTGATGAAACAGATATGCTGCTTGAAGTTTCTGATGAAGAGAAGATAATACTCTTTGCCAGTTTTGCAATTGCAGTCATTATAATCTTTTTATTTTTAGCAAGGGACATCATACTTAGAAAAAAGACATCATATGACAATGAGAAATTTGAATCAAAAGAAGATAGGACATATGAAAAATATCACTCTGACTGGGGAGACGATTATGAAGAAATAGGAACGAGAAAAAATACAAAAGAGGATAGAGAGTTTCGTAATGCTGCAAAAAACAATGAGCTTCCAAACTACTATGAGGAACTAAGTATTCCAAAAAATGCAACACAAGAAGAAATCAAAAATAAATTTAGAGAGCTTGCAAAGAAGACACACCCGGATAAAACTAAAGAAGATTCTGAAGAAGCGATGGTAAAATTAAACAAAGCATACGAAGTACTTTCTGATAAAGAAAGCAGAGAAAAGTATGATAGATATTTAAAAGTCAGTTAGACAGATTTCAGTTTGACTATTATCATGCTAAGCTCAATAGAATTTGGGGTCTGTACGCTATTTGTGAGATTGGTAAAGATTTCAAGATTCATTAGTTTTCCATCAAATTCTATTTGAGTTGAGATTTTGAGCTCACTAAATTCAGTGTTTGGTCCAAGCATTTTTTTTGTCAGTAGTGGAACTACAGTTAAGTCGTCTATCGTTCCTTTAATCTTGTAGGCAAATTTGTCTGAAAAATATGCACCTCCACGAGTAGTAGGTTCATTAACAGGAATAGGTGAATTTATTATCGATACACAAGTAATTGGAAAAGTATCATCATTTAGGTAAAGCAGATACTCTAGAGAGTTTTTTTCATTAAACTCCATTAAAATTTCAAGTAAATCCATGTTCAGTGACATCTAAAATTAGCCAAACCATAATTCTATTGAGTGTTACTCAAAAACAATTAACACACAAAGACACTCTAGGTATGAAATGAAAAAAGAGTTTAGAATCTAATCTTGACAATTGCAAATCCCAATGATTCAATGAATAAAAAAAGAGGTTTTGAGAATATCTAAAAATAATCATGTTTAAAATTAATCAAACTAAATTAATCTAAAATCTTCTACTTTTGGTGTGATTTTTGGTAACATTCTTTACAATATACTGGTCTGTCTGCTTTTGGTTCAAAAGGAACCTCAGTTTCTTTTTTGCAGTCAGCACAGGTACATTTGTACAT
>Ga0207991_1001796_pt1 | contig 12610 bp, 20 predicted proteins | sample ETN07SmetaG_FD_185786 | JGI IMG/M metagenome (GOLD analysis project Ga0207991, IMG submission 185786) | Marine microbial and viral communities from oxygen minimum zone, Eastern Pacific Ocean - ETNP2014F14-07SV275 (SPAdes) (version 2) | ecosystem: Environmental > Aquatic > Marine > Oceanic ... | reverse complement strand
AATGGAAAAAATATCAGAAGAAGAAAGAAGAATGAGAATAGACTTTCTCACTTCAATGATAAGAGAAAATAGAATAGATCACGCAAGATTAGAAAAGGAACTTAAAGAACTGTTAGAAAAATATTAAATTTACATTTTGCTTGTTTGTTTTTGCTTGTTTTGTATCTCCTAGTTATTTTTAATTATATAATCAGGAAAAATATAATCTTCTATTGTCTTTGATATCTTTCCATTCTTTCTAAATATCCCACGTCCTTTGTGAAACTTCTCAATAATACATGATGTGGTTTTGTTATCGTCTTGTTTGTGAAAATAGATTAAACGATATTGTTCTTTTTGTTTTGTAGGCTTTTTGATATTACTTCTTGATCTATAATGATGATCTCCTAGATCTTTCTTATCCATTCTAGGTGTTCCCGTATTACCACACTTTGGACATTTGTTTGTAAATTGTATTATGGCAGGAACACAGCTTTCAATAACCCATTCTTTAGGAAATGGTTCTTTTGATATGATATCTTGAGTTGCATAGATGGGTTTTCCTTTATCTTTTCCACTAGTGTATACCCCTATCTTATCTTGAATTGATACTTTGAAGAAATATGGAACTTTTACTTGAGTGACACAACGGTCTTGTTGTAGACCATCAGTACCTATGGAACTTGTAAGGAATTTTTTAGCTCTCTTTTTCTTAACTTTCCTTTCTGTCATGAATAGAATACCTGTCAGCCCATTTAACTAATTTACAATCGCTGTGCATTAATGCAAGTTGTTCATGATGACCTTGATGGACTTATTTTGCCTCTAAACTTGGGTTTATAGTGTGAAAATGGACGACATCTAAATGATGTCCACTCGTTGTAAAGTTTGTAATAGTTCTAAAAATGCACCACAAGAAAATTCTAGTGTAAATTGGGAATGTGAGAATTGTGGTAGTTTACTTGATTCTAAAGGTAATATCGCTACTGCTTAATGATTGAATTAGATAATACTGCCTACTATTAGACACAAAATTAATCCACAAAAAGATTTCAGTTTATGTCTGTAAATTATGCCTAAATTGTATTAGTAGTTTTTCTTGACGTAGTTTTAACATATTAGAAATTACTTAGGATCTAATTAGAAAAGAAAGTAAACTTTATGATAAACAAATTTACAACGTAACCATTATTCATTCATTTTTTTATTCTATTTTTGGTCGAATAATTATTTGCTGTTTAATATTTTCCAATTTTTCAAGTAGATTGTCGATAGTTTCTCCTTCATTTGCAACTAAATTCACATGACCAAGTTTTCTTAGAGGTTTTGAAATTTCTTTGCCATACATTTTCAAAAATACATTTTCAGAATTTATTGTGAGGGGGGCATATTCTCCTTGAAATTCTTTTGAGCCTAAAATATTATGCATTACCGTATTGTGAACTAATTCTGTATTGTTTAGTTCAATTCCGAGTATTGCTCTTAAGTGCTGTTCAAATTGTGATGTATTGCTTGATTGTAATGTATGATGACCTGAATTGTGTACTCTTGGGGCAATTTCATTAATTGTTATTTCATCATCATCTGTCACAAACATCTCTATTCCAAAAATACCTGCTCCTTTTAACACTGACATAGTTTTTTCAGCAATTGTTGATGCATTTTGTGCAATTTTTTTTGAAACTCTTGCAGGGGCAATTGTTTGTCTGAGAATATTTTCTTCATGAATATTTTCCACGAGGGGATATGTTTTGATTTGACCTTTTGTATTTCTTGATGCAATTACAGATACTTCCATTTTAAATGGAACATGTTTTTCAAGTAATAATTTTTGACCTTTAAAATAATCAAATGCTTTTTGGATTTCATCTTCTGAATTTATCTTAAAATTTCCTTTTCCATCATATGCATCACGTCTTGCTTTTAATAGTGCTGGATATCCAAATTTTTTCAATCCATTTTTTACATCTTCTATATTTTCAATTTGTATAAATTCTGGAACGGGTATGTTGTTTTCTAATAAAAATGATTTTTGTAAAAACTTGTCTTGAATTATTCTTAATGTCTCTGGAGATGGATTAACCTCTGCATTTTTTTCTACAGATTTTAAGACTTCACTATCACCTGACTCGATTTCATATGTGATGATGTCCACTTTTTTTGATAAATCTATGATTGCTTCTTTATTTTTAAAATCTGCAACAATTTGTTCAGCTCCAACTAATGATGCTGAACAATTTTGATTTGGATCTAATACTATAATTTTTGATATGTATTCTGGCATTTTTTTAGCTGCTTCAGTAATCATCATTCCAAGCTGACCCCCTCCAATTATGCCCAAAATTTTTGTCATTAATGAGTTAATTCAAAAGGAGTAAAAATATTTAATCAAAATGGAAATTTGATGGTTAAAATCGACTATAAAGAATGAAGAGGCGTAAGCCCACTATCTGCAGAACTCTGAGAGATTTCCTCTCGTGGTCAGGAGTCTAAACACCTGATTGCCTTTTTCGTTCTGCGGGGCTACGCAGTTTATTTGTTAGATTTTATAACTAACAATGTATTATTTTATAATCTATACATGTATTTAATATTATTATAAAATTATTTCAATAAATAATTTATTTTATTATAAATTTTATACTTATGTGTATAAAAAATTGTTAATTTAATAACGAAATGAATCTTTTGTACCGTCTGTTGGCAGAATAGACTTTACCCATTTTTTATAATCTTCTTGAGATGTTTGACATTCATTAGATTCAGCTTCACGTATTATGAAATCTTCCGAATCTACAAAATTTTTACATTTTTCACATAACCATAATGTCTTATTTTCTGGCTTTATGGATTTAGGCAATCTCCTACTGTTACATTGTTTACAGAATAACGGCATTACTTACAATATTTCTTGTATTATTTATTTAGTGAAATTTTATTTTTTCTTAAATATGGTAAAACATGCTTTTTCATGTTCGTATTAACTTAAACCGTAATCATTAATTATTCTCTATCTTTTTCTATGGTATTGACTTATTCAAAAAAACCTCTAATTGGAATTATTATGGGATCTAGTTCAGATAGCAGAATAATGCAAAGTGCAGCAGAAATTTTAGATGAATTTAAAATTAAACATGAAGATCAAATTGTTTCTGCACATAGAACTCCTGTTAGATTAGCAGAATATGCAGAACATGCAGAAAAAATGGGGTTTAAGTTAATTATTGCAGGTGCAGGAGGGGCTGCACATTTACCTGGAATGATTGCATCACACACTACTATTCCAGTAATTGGAGTACCAATATTGGTCTATAATGATAAACATCCAAAAAAAACTGATACATCAAAATTCTCGGCTTTTGGAGGACTTGATTCATTATTATCAATTACAGAAATGCCTTCCGGTTCTCCTGTAGTATCTGTAGGTATTAACAAGGCAGGAAATGCTGGAATTTATGCAATTAAAATTCTTGCAAATGAATTTCCAACATTAAAGGAAAAATTAAAACAGTATAAATCTAATCAACATAATTCTGTTCTAAAAGAATCTGAACAAATGAAAAAAGAAGGTCTTTCAAAATTTGCAAAAAAGAAATTTAAATAATCTCGTCATGTTTAAAATTTTAAATTAAAAAAATAATATTTTGCAGAATCAAATTTGTAAAGTATGAAGATGTAGATTATTGTTCATCAATACTGCCACCTTGTCCAAAGATAACAGGTAATGTATGACTATCTACAATCTTGATTTTACGTAATTTTGATACTGCAAGATCTAATTCATCAGGAGTCTCAGAAGATATTTTTACAAAGATATCATATTTGCCCATAATTCCATTTACTTCTTTGACTTCTGGAATAGATTTGATCTCAGATATTACGTCTAGTTCAGAGCCAGGATGACAATTGATGAGTACGTATGATAACATGTCTAGTAGAATGAAAGTGGATTAAAATATTTTGTGAATTATTTTAATTGATATCCTTTTTGTAATGTCTGATAATTTAGTCATGAAATTAGAGATGTATGTGATTATCAAAATATAATATTGAAATTAAACAAATTTTCATGTTTCTAAAAGATCTTTTTTATTTCATGTATGTATAATTAATCTTGATAGTAATTTACAAAGGAAACATCAAAACATGCAAAAATTGATGAGTGGGGTCATTGGATCAACACTTGGTTTTGTATAATTACTATCAAAATCACTAATATGGTTAGGGAACCTATATTCAAAAAAAAATATTATGAAAACAATAATTATTCATGTTCAAAAAATGTTACCATAATGGATGGAGAAACAGGGGAATTATTTTGTGAAAATTGTGGTGTTATCCAAGGTATGATTTTACAAAATAATATGGGCGAAATATTTCCAAATTCTGATTTTTCTTCACATGCGGGAAATAAAACATCCCTTCGACTTTATGATATGGGGTTATCTACGTTTGTTGGCAAATTTGATCACGATTGTACAGGAAAATCTTTTGATTATAAAATGAAACCACTAATACATAGAATGCGATTATGGGATTCAAGAAGTAAAATAAAACAGTCTTCAGAGCGAAATTTAAGAACGGCTTTATTGGAAATTGACAAGTTAAGAGAAAAATTATCGTTAACTGATCTTGTGCTAGAAAGATCAGCATATCTATATCGAAAATCTGCTAAAACTAACTTGGTTCGTGGGAGAAGTATCAAAGGAATGGTAGGTGCATGTGTGTATATTGCATGTAGAGAATTAGATATTTCTCGAACTATTAAAGACATAGCAGAAAATCTACAAGAGGATAGAAAATCTATTGCAAGAAACTATCGATTCTTATTTCAAAATTTATCATTGACAGTTTCCGTATCAGATCCTCTCAAACGTATTGTAAAATTTAGTAATAATCTGAGATTATCTGAAAGCACAAAAAGAGAAGCCATAAGAATTTTTGATAAATTACAAGAACTGGGTGTAACTGCAGGAAAAAATCCTGATGGAGTTGCATCAACTATAATTTACATGGCAAGTATCAAAACTTGTGAACATATCTCTCAACAACAAATTTCAAAAATTTCTGGAATCACTGCAGTTACAATCCGTAACCGTTGTAAAGAATTTCGAAAATACATTAACTTAATTTAAATTTTTTATATTCAATTAAATTAAAATTTAATGGATAAAATTCATCTTTTTTCCTAAAAATGGTTTAAATCCTTTTTTATTCATTTTCATGAATGATAAATAACATAATTTTGATTTACATAAATCACATATCACATCATATGATATATCCCTACAACCACACATACAAATACAATATTGTAAACTCACACTACTCTCAACTATTCTATTGGGTCAGGATGCCCTTTTCCACGTAGTGAAAACAATATTATTGCAAGTGCAATCCATACTCCTGCAACTGCTCCATATGCTGCCATTCCAGCTTCTGCCATATTCTACATAAGATATAATAAACAATAAACATTATTTCATAAAAACTATAAATTCTTTTAAAAAATTACTATTAATTTTAACATATTTTTATTATTTGTAACATTACTTTATTGAGGATCTAGATGTATTATATTTAGATTGAATATCTATGATACAAAGCCATTAGCCTGTAAAGATTGTGGTAAAATAATAGGAGAAATAGATTATGATGCAGAAGTTATTTTGCCAAAATGTAGTCAATGCTCAAATCCCACACCTCACATTAATGATAAAATGCCTTATTTGATTAAACATTAAAAAAATATGAATTGTAATAAAACTCAAAACAAAAATTTCAATGATCAATACATGTTTGAAGTAATTGGTAAATGGTCTGAATTAAAAATTACAGATAAGTGCTGTAAAAAAATCCCATTATTTGTTGTAAATTATGACGATAAAAAAGTATGGCTGGTATGTAATGAACATTTTAAAAAAATACAATTTCGAAAACATATCCATGAAGTTATTCCAATAGAGAATCCATCTGAATTTGGTTTATGATTGTAATTCTATATCATTTCTTTTGATTTAATTAATTGTAAAATTTTTCTAATAATTTTGTCATGGTCTACTTTAACATCAGTTCCAACAATTAACAATTTATGACTCTTTAATGGAAATGTAATTCTTTTAATTTTCTCATATTCTGTTAGGGAATATTTTCCAGGACCCAAAAAAGGATATAATAATTCACGAGATTTCCAACGTACAATTGTATTGAGTATAGATTTGGACATTTCTTCTCTTGGAAGATAAGATTTTACATCCTTTTGCATTCCACCCGTAATCAAATCTCCATTACTATTATACACAAACACTCCTCGAACTTGGGATTCAATTCCTAAAATCAAAGAGCATAATTTTGTATAGTCCATATCTAAATGATTATTACAATAATTAAATTCAACATAGATTTTAGTGTCATCTATTTTCACACCTTGGACATTTCAATCCATTTGTTGTATCTCCACAACGAACACAATTTATGTTAAATTCAATATATTCATTTTTTGTAGTTTTAGAATATTTTATTAGTAAATAAATTACTAAAATTATCCCAAATACAATTCCAATCCATAGAAGAACCATGATTACTTTAAGTAAGATTTTATAAAATTTAATGTTCTAGATGTAAAAACATTACAAATGTAAAATTTTTTGGACTAAACTCCAATAAACATTAAAATTTTTAAACAAATGTTAAGAAAACATTCATCATATTTAATTTCTATTTTGCTATATTATTTTTATGAATGAAGATTTTGCAGAATATACAAAATGTTTTGAATGTAATGTTCCATTGTTATTATGTGATTGTAATTGTCCAAAATGTGGAAAACGAGAAAATTGTATATGTAATTTAAATCCAATTAGATGGAAGGATTTAGGATATTCAAAATAATTATTTTCTATAAATTATTAATTTTAAGAGTTTTTTTAGTAACTAACAATTCAATTCAATATACAAAATATCATTATTGAATCAGGCATTAAACATTACAATATGATTGTCAATCTTGATAATTACTAAAAATAAGACAATACGATCACTCAGGTCAATAAAGTAAATTGAATATTTTTCTCTCTTAATTTTTCAATCAGTTTATCTGCTTGTTCTTTTCCTTGAGTTTCAAGACTTAATGTTACCATTACCGAACCTGCATTTACTTTTGAACTTAATCTATCGTGAGCAACTTCTACAATATTTACATTGGCCAAAGCAATTTCATCAACAATTTCTTTAAAAATACCCGGCCTATCTGGTAATTCCATTGAAACAACTAACAATCTACCCATAGATTCTAATCCTTTATCTACAATTTGTCCTAAGAGATACATATCGATATTACCTCCTGCTAATATTGCTACTACTTTTTTACCCGGTGATGGTTTTTTTGAAATTAAATATGCTAAGCTAACTGCTCCTGCAGGTTCTACTACAAATTTCATTCTTTCCATAAGCAAAAACATTGCTTTTGTAATTTCAGAATCATCAACTAATACAATTTCATCAATTAATTCTTTAATTATTGAAAATGTTTTTTCACCAGGCATTTTGACTGAAATACCATCTGCAATTGTTCTATCTCCACCACATTCTGTTAACGAATTATTTTTTATTGATTCATACATTGATGGAAATGATTTTGATTGTACTCCCACAATTTTGATATTTGGGTTTTTTTCTTTTATTGCAATTAAAATTCCAGCTGCCAAACCTCCACCACCGATTGGTACATACACTTCATCAACGTCTGGCAATTGTTCTAATATTTCTAAACCTACAACTCCTTGTGCAGCTATGACTTGAGGATCATTAAATGCATGTATGATTGTAGCTCCTGTTTGGCTTGCAATTTCTTTAGCTTTAGACGATGATTCCTCATAGTTTATTCCTTCAAGAACTACTGTTGCACCATATCCCCTAGTTGCAGAAACTTTTGCAGGTGATGCGTTTTTTGGCATTACGATTGTACAAGGTATTTTTTCTAATGCAGATGCAAAAGCAACTCCTTGACCATGATTCCCTGCAGATGCTGCAATAACTCCGCGTTTTTTTTCTTCATCTGACAATGTTTTTATTTTATAATATGCACCTCTTATTTTGAATGAACCAGTTCTTTGTCTAAATTCAGCTTTTAGATATATTTCTGATCCTGTAATATCACTAAATGTTGGAGAGTGAATTAGAGGTGTTTTTTTAATTTCATTTCCTCTCATTGAATTTGCTTTTAGTATTTCAGCATATGTTGGATTCATTGAAGATGTTGGTATTAATTTGGTGTATTTGAGTTCATCGATAGAATATATGTGATATTTTTTATTTTTATGCGTAATTTTTATGGGATGTGTAAATGATTGATTTTTTTGTTTATTAGACATCAAAGGGGACAAATTTTTCCTTTGATAGAAATTTTCATTTTTTGATTCCTTGGTTAAAATTTAATTATTTCTTCTAGATTATCTAATTTTTTTAATATATTTTCTTTAACTGTATTTGACATTTTTCTTGGATCAAATAATCCTTCACGATTATTATTTTTTATAAATTCTATATCTAATGTACATAAACAACCTTCTTCTCCTGCAACTAATCTTGTATCATCAATTAATACAGAACTTGTTTGATATGTTTCAACTAATAATGAATCTAATTCTTTAAACAATTCATTCTTTTTTTCAGTCAATTTTTTAAATTCTTCTCCTGCATCTTTTTCAATTTCAGCATATACTTTTTTACTAAATTCTTCATCTTCATAAAATATTTCAAATAGTTTTTGATGATCAAAATCTTTGTAACCCATTTCTTTTAATTTATTTAAAACAAATTGATCACTGTTATCTGATAATTCTGTTTCTTTATTTTTTGTTGTATCTACAATGTTTGCTAATTCTTTTTGACAATCAATTACTCTTTGAAGAGGTTTGTAAAATAATAACACATGAAATTGTAATGATATGTGTCCTGATATTAAATAATTACCTTCATTAATTTCAAATTTTGTAAAAATTCTTCTAAGATCTTCGTTGTTAGTGGTGGATACATCTTGTAATGACCACTCAGTCAATTTTTGACTAATTCTTTCAAGATAATTTGTAACTTGTTTTGGATCAAATGTTTTTTGTTCAGTAATTGTTGAATCACCCATCATGACCTTCACGTTAATCATTTTTGTTAATTCTAATATTTTGGTTAAAAGTTCATTCTGAATTATTTCATTCTTTTTATTTAATAATTGAATAAATTCATTGGGTGATCTTGAACCTAATCGCATAAAAAATTCTCTTCCATTACTCTCCTTAAACCTTCATTATTCTATTACTCTAAACTCTTTGATTTTGATACAAATATGCAATTTTGACAATCTCTAAATAGATTAATTCTTATTTCTAGGCATGGAAAAAACAAAAATCTTATGTGATAATTGTAATAAAATCATTGTTGAGTATTATGATTATAATTATAAGGGAAATAGAGGTAAATGTACTACCTGTAAAATTGATTTTCCATTAGAATAAGGGATTAAAAATGGATGAAAAAATTAACAATATTGAAACTTCAGAACAAGACAACACCGTAGTTGATATGTTACTTAGTAGGAATGTTGAAAAAACATTAGATTCTGAAACAATGATTCTGGAAACTCAAAAAAGAGTTTGGGGCGCTTTAAAAAAAGGATATGAATATTTGGGAGTAGTAGATGAATCTGACCAATTTCTTAGAAAACATGTTTTCTCAAAATTAGATATGGTTGTTTTGTATGTTGATTTAGTTGGTTCTACAACAATGGCTTTAGAACTGCCTTCAGAAAAAATTGCAATTATTATGAGTTCTTTTGCACAAGAAATGGCTGCAGTGATTAGACAAAATAATGGTTATGTGTTAAAATTTGTAGGAGATGCAGTTATTGGATATTTTGTTGCAGAAGGTAATTCGTTACTTACATCTGATAATGCAGTTAACTGTGCAAAATCTATGATTACTGTAATTCAAAAAGGAATAAACCCCATACTAAACCAATATGATTATCCGGATTTATTGGTAAAAATTGGTGTTGATTTTGGTCAAAATATTGTTGTCAGATATGGCTCTGATCAAAAAAATTCTCATGTAGATTTAATGGGACCTGCAATGAATATAGCTGCAAAAATTCAAAATATGGCAAAACCCAATCAAATTTTAATTGGAGGTGATGTCCATAAACGAATTCACCCATCTTCTCAAAAGAATTTTCATGAGATTATCTGGAGAAATGATGAATGGAAATATCGCTCAAGATTGACCGGACAAATTTATCAAGTATTTGAATTCAAAGAATAATCCTATTCTTAAGTGATCTAATTATACTGTAAATTTTTCTGGACATTCAATGTGTTCATAGTGATGTTCTGTAAATTTTTCTTGAACTACAAACATTACAATTTTATGTAATTCTTTTCCTTTGATGTCTTTTTTACATCTTAGACAAGATTTTGTTAATCCATTCATATCTATTTTCAATTAAAATAAGCAATCTATAAGGATCAGCGATCAGATCAAATTGAGCTATACTGACTAAGATTAAACTAATTGTTATATTCAACACCTAAAGTAAGCCACAAATATAGCAAATTAAGACAAATATCATGGATAATATGGTAATGAGACATCTTCTAGACCTTTATGGTTTAAATCCAAACATACCTCACATGGCATTTCAATTTCCAAGATTGCCTCCAGGATTGAATCATCCATTATCATCAATACCTCAAAATCAAATGAAACCACAATTAACCCAACATAATGAAACAATTAATCAAAAACTCCAAGGATTTCAAAAAATGTATCAAGATTATGCTTCGGGATTATTATCTAAAGAATCTCCAATAATCCCACCGGGACATCCATTATTCACTAGTAGAAATTCTGTTCAGACATTGAAAATTGAAAATGAGAAATTAATTAAAGAAAATTTAGAATTAAGAAAAAAATTAGAAAATAAGCCTAATGGTAAACACAATCCATAAAAAATTTAATTCTAAAATTTTAAAATAAGAATAATCCTTATTAGATTCTAAAGTACCTTTTTGGTATGGTTAAAACTCCTGCAGATAAATGGAGAGATGCAATAAAAAAATATAAGATACAATGTCAAACTATTCTAAAATTATCTCGCCATATTAGATATGCTGGTGCGATAAACATCTATGGTAAAACGTTAACTGGTGTAATTCAACCAGATCTAAAACCTTTGTTAAAATCAGAAGAAATAAAAAATGAATTTTTCATAGTTTCTACATTAATTTCATTACGAAAAGCAAATAATAGCTCAATTGGGAAACTAGATCATATAATTTTTAAACATTCTAAAATCAATATTGTTGTTTTTCGTAAAAAAGAAATTACATTTTATGTTTCAATAAGTAATAAAGAAAAAAATTTGGATAAACTTATCTCTTTGATAAAAAAGTAATTTCAATTTGTCATAAACTATTCTTTTTAAGTTGTCAAAATTGACAGTTTAATTCTTTTTAATTAAATATCTTATAATTATGAAATTAAAATCGTCATAAGATAGATAACACTTATTGAAATTACTTCGGAGTGATATTCATTACAATTTTTATTATCTACCTGAGGTTGTCAAAATATTATATTAAATCAAGAATAAAAATTATGTCTAAATTATAATTAAAATTTGTCCATAATTTTCTTAAAAATTTAATAAAAATTAAGAAAGTTCACAATTAAGGTTATTTTTAATATATTCATAAAAAAATTAATGTATGAAGATACTACCCATCAGGACATAATTCATTTGGAAAAGGATATTTTACATATTGAAGATGCATTACTTGAATTTTTAAGCCTAAAATATGAAGATGGAATTAAAAAATCTTTACAGCAATTAGAATCTAATTTGCGATATCTTAGTATTCTTGCAAATGGCGCACCCATTAATAAAAAAGAAGATAGAAAAATAATGGATTTTCTAAGAATTCATTATGATTATTTACAAAAATTATCTGTACCTGCATAATCTATTTTTATTCAATAAAATATTCATTGAGTTTAAATTCTAATTATAAAATAAAATTTGTATGGGTGAAGAATCTAAAATGGAACAAAAAGCACTAGAATGTCCTGTTTGTAAAAGTGATAAAGCAATGATTGTAGGAGAAAATGTAAAACTAAGTGGAAGATTTGAAGACAAAGAATTTCTAACTACCGAATTAACCGTTTTACGTTGTACTAAATGTGGGTATTACATGTTATTTGATAAAATGGCTCAATTCACAACAAAAGAGTAATTGATAATGACCTCTTTAATACGTCTGAACCATAATTCTAGGTATGAGTTACCTCGATGAGTCATATCTAACTGAAACACTAACAGAAAAGCAACTATACGAATTAACTTACAACAAAAGTAAATCATTAGATTCACTGCACAACTTACAATCATCATTAAATACATTTGAATGTTTTACTCAAGATGAATTTCAAAGAAAGAAGGAACAGGTTCTAAAAGATTTAGTAAAAATATACAAAAAGAATAGAGATACAAAATCTATTTTAATTTTATTGCAGAAATTCAACAATTAAATTAAAATTCAAAATCAGTAATTGAAATTACGTCTGTATCAACATAAAATGCTTG
>Ga0207991_1001790_pt1 | contig 12674 bp, 8 predicted proteins | sample ETN07SmetaG_FD_185786 | JGI IMG/M metagenome (GOLD analysis project Ga0207991, IMG submission 185786) | Marine microbial and viral communities from oxygen minimum zone, Eastern Pacific Ocean - ETNP2014F14-07SV275 (SPAdes) (version 2) | ecosystem: Environmental > Aquatic > Marine > Oceanic ... | reverse complement strand
GGTTCGCTGTTTTTACAAGTCAGCTATACCCAACTTCGTTCTTTTCATGCAGTTGCGGGTACAGGAGGTTTTACTGCCGCCTCCAAAGTACTCCATGTGGGACAACCCACCATAACCGGGCAGGTACGGGCATTGGAAGATTATTATGGAGTTGAGCTGTTCCACCGCCGCGGCCGCAGAGTTGAGTTGACTGAAACAGGAATGGAACTCTATGCTGTCACTCAACGCATGGAAATATTGGAAAGAGAAGCCCAGGATGTACTTCAGACTGCAGGAGGATTTCAGAGCGGTCATCTCAGGGTTGGAGCCGTTGGACCTTATCATTTGACGGAAATGCTGGCTGTTTTTCGTGAACGGTTTCCATATTTGAAAATCACGGTCACAGTTCGAAATTCAGAAGATATTTTAGAAAACCTGTTAAATTTTGAAGTAGATGTTGCAGTACTTTCACAAACAGAAACCGATTCCAGAATTTTAGCAGTTCCGTTTTGTCAGGAACCCCTGGTTGTTTTTGTACATTCAGGACACCCCTGGGCAAGTCGGGAGACTCTCCGGATCGAAGAGCTGGAAGGTCAGGATGTTATATTACGTGAACCTGGTTCTACAACACGTCGCGCTTTTGAAAAAGCATTGAAGCAGACTGGGGTCACGATTCGTCCGGTAATGGAAATCGGCAGCAGGGAAGCAGTCTGGATGGCCGTGGCCAGGGGGTTGGGAATCGGAGTGGTCTCGAATCTGGAGTTTATGCCGCATCCTAACTTACGAAAATTAAGTTTTGTCAACGCGGATGTGCAAACTCATGCACATGTCGTTTGTCTGCGTGAACGTCGAGATTCCCGAATGATTAACGAGTTTTTTCAGATTGTGGAAGAGCTACGTCAAACTTGATTCCTGACTGTGTCTTGCGTTATAAACCTTACCGCCAAGATCAACATAAAGCTGCAAAACAGCTCGGCCTTCATTGCGTAGTAATTCAGGCACAATTTTAATTCCCCTTCGTTCAAGCTGCGCGTTATAATCCGGGGGGGTAGGGCCTTCATCAAAACCGGCAATCTTTTCCACGTCTTCCGGTTCTGCAGATGACAAAACCTCACTGACTCCGGACCAGCAGACATTCCCCAGGCACATTGCACACATTTTCCCACTTGTTACCAGGCGGTGTCCTGGAAAACCGTCCGCACCCAAATCAAAGTGTCCCAACTCTTTTTGCGCCAGCATCAGCGCCATCATTTCTGCATGCGCAGCAGAGCAGTTTTGCCGGACAACTACGTTGACCCCAACAGATACCAGCTTCCCGGAATCCCGTTCAAAAACAGCAGAACCAAATGGTCCGCCTGTTTCCTCACGTATGTTACGCTCTGTCAAGGCAAGGACGAAGCGCATTTGTTTTTCCGGATCAGGAATTATTTTTGGATATTCATTTAAAAAAGAATTAATCCAGTCGGGAAGACTAAGGTTCAGTTGGTTCATAATTTTTCAGGTACTGGGTTACGAAGATGTGTTTTTCCGAAAAGTTTGTCCCGCTCATAAAGCAGTTGGGCGGTGATACTGATGGCAATTTCCTGTGGATGATTTCCTCCCAGTGAAAAACCGATAGGACAAACAAGACGCTTAGTTTGTTCTTCGCTGAGGCCCTCTTTTTTGAGTTCCCGTTTCAAAGTAGCTGCCTTGGAACGACTGCCGATCACTCCTAAAAACGGTAATTCTTTCCGTGCAAGAAATCGTTGTGAAACGTAAAAATCACTTCTGTGACCCTGTGTCATTATCAGAACGAAAGCTTTTTCGGAGGTTTCTTCAACACTTTCCGGAAGTGATTCTACACAAAGTTTTTTTAGTTTTGGAGTTTCAGGTAATTTGCTCAACCACTCATTCCTGGTGTCAAGGCAAGTCAGTTTACACTCCAGAGTCAGCAGCAGCGGTATCAGGGCCTGAGCAACATGACCGGCCCCAAAAACAATTATTTCCCAGGGATTAGCATGGAATCGCTCAAAAAAGAGTTTGACTGAACCGCCGCAACTCATACCTGCATCACGATTGAGGTTCCATTCAACAAATTTTGTTTGCTCTGCGGGATTGGTTTCTGCTAATAAATCCTGAGCAAATTCCAATGCCTTTGCCTCAACCAGTCCACCTCCAATTGTACCGGAATGCAGCCCTGATGAAGTAACCAGCATCCGTCCGCCTTGAGCACGTGGTGTACTTCCTTTAATCTCAACCAGTGTTGCAGATACAAATGAAGTTCCTTCTTCCAGCAAGGCCTGCATTTTTTTGAGATGATTTTCCATATCTGTTATTTGACTTAAACCAATACTGTTTCAAAAAACAATTGAAAACGGCGGTTCATCAATTGATGAGGATTTTCCGGATATGCTATGTCCGTCAAAAATTTAACTGGTCCGTATTGGGAACTTATTCCAAGATTTTCACTTGATGAGTTCAGTTTGGCGTCCATCCATTCTGTATATCTTGAATTGTAGTCAGCACCTGTCAAGTTTTCCTTTGCCAATTCAAGTACAGATTCTACAGGCATTAACACAGCCGCATGTTCAGTATTCATTTCCTGCAGCAAATTAGCCAGATAATCTTGTGCCTGCTGTCGTGAGGGCAGATGAATTTTTCTGGATTTTCGTTTTCCTTCACCTGTAATGCATAATCCCGTAACTTGTGTGCCTTCCGGGATTATGTCTACTGCAAGAAGAACCAGCACATCCAGGAAATGACGCAGCCAGGCTTTGTCTTTACTTTCGCGCTCACTGAAGTAAATGACATACCGGTTACCGGATTCATCTGTGTACCACCATTCCGTTTCTCCTTGAATTTTGAAGTACATATTTTCACTGTCAGACGGTTCCGGGTTTTCTTTTTGGATATTGACGGCCGGCAAAATTCTATCTGTGCCGGTAAGTCCTTCATTAAATTTTCCCTTCCTGACTGCACCAAAATAAAACTGGCTAAGATTTTTTTGCAGGCTGTTCCAATCAGTTTCGAGTACTGCAGTGAGTTGTTTTTGCCAGTTTTTAAGAATCCGCAGGTGCCGGATCTGCATTGCTTCTCCGAAAATGCCGGTAGGCATTTCTCCCTGCAGTTCCATGCGTTGCGCCTGAAGTCGATATAGCTTCTGCCACTCCGGATGTGATTTCTGCTGTGAACCTTTTGCAGGCACATTCAAGCCCATGTTCCAGACTTTCCGGAGCAGTAGCCATTCGCTCAGCCGTACTAAAACAAGAGGCTCATCAACTTTTTCACTTACATCTTCTTCATCTTCAGCAAGGCCCAGCAAATGACCGGCAGTGGACTGCAGCGGAGATTCAAGAAATTTTCGCAGCCTGGAAAATGCAACAGACGAAAGCTGTTTTACTGCTACAGATTCTGTTGCTTTAATACGAAACGCACCTGCTGTTATGGGCAGCATAACTTCAGGAGAAAGCCAGTCCGGAGAAATACGCTGAAATCCGCCGGAAGATCCGGAACTGGGAAACTCCTGATCAAATAACTCCCTCATCCTGAATGCCCGTGCCTGATAAAATGCAGCGGGATCGTAATTTGGGTAATGGGTTTTCGATGCAGGATTTTGATTGTCGGCAAAGTCTATTTGTTCCGCAGATAGTTCCGGAAAATACTCTAGAGAATACGGTTTCAGCGGGTGTCGGCTTATCTCGTATTTTGCTTTCAAATATCCACTGTCCAGTTCATCGATTAAAGTTTGAATGATTGAGGAAGGATTGAGCTCATCATCTGTACGGTCGTTGCGTGAAACGTAACTCAGGACAAGATGTTTTCTCGTAGAAACCAGCGTTTCCAAAAACATGTAACGGTCACGCTCTGTCACCGAAACGTCACCTAATCGACGCTCCCGGAGGGCCTGTCCCTCTACAGCTGGATTTAGGTTTACGGGAATGTGTCTTAAATCCAGGTTGTCGCGCCGGTACGGCGTTGGAAACAACCCCTCGCCCATCCCTAACAAAAATACTGCCTTGAAAGGAATCGGACGCATTGGCTTAAATGATGAGACAGTGACTCCTTCTGCTAAATAATGCCCGCGATGCACAGTTGCAGACTGCTGCTTTTGCTTGAAAAATTCGAAAATAGTGCTGAAACTAAACTGGCGTGGACCGCTCTCATCTCCTAAATCCAAATCACGAAATGCAAGCACATTCCTCAACAAATTCTGGAATGCTTCTTCATCTGCTTCTTCAATTGGCCTGAGGTATGTTTTGAGCAGAGTCTGCAAGTAGCGCCCCCAATCTTTTCCGCACATTTTCCATTTTGGCAAATCCCTGGTATCGGCAATTAAAGAGCGCACTATCAACATAAAACGTGCGGCTTCTGCACTCCATTCTTCTGCTAGATCAACCGGCACAATCTGCTGATCGCCATTTGAGAAGATACCGTTTCCTTCTTCTGCAGACACCATTTCGCCCAACGTCAAACGCTGAAAAGCCTGTTCCCAGTGGTAAATGTCATGTTCTAAATGAAGGTAGCCCTGCTCCTCCTGCGACTTCCTGTCGATGCCGTAAAAAACATTTAGCTCATCTGCCCATTGAAGCCATTGCTGGATTTGCAGCGGCTCACCATATGAATTTTTTCCTGCTGAGACTGTATCGTCAAATTTCTGCAGAAAACAGGGATTGTTGATTAAACTGAAAATATCCCGCCGTGTGTATTCCGTGAAGCATAAACCCAAAAGGGAGTTTGCTGCATCCTCCAAACGGCTTGCACTTCCACTGATTCCGTCTATCAAGTGGTAGGGCAAATTGTAAATGCTTTCAAATACTTGTTCAATTTCATGTTGATAAAGCTCCATATCATGCACAATGAGCGCACATTCATTTAGCTGCAAATCTGGATCACGGCGAATCCAGTCCCAAATCAAGCTCGCCACTGCTTCAACTTCACGCCTTGGATTTGCGCAGGCGAGAACAACTAAACTTTCATCCTGCTCCAAATTAAGCGGTTCGGCACGACGCGGTTCCCTGAATAAAATATCCTGCTGTAATTGGTTGAGTACGCTTTGCTGGGGTTTCTCTGAGTTTTCAGTCTGTGCCGCCGATGAATCTGCGTCCGCAAACCATGGTTCAAAACTCCAGGCACTCCATTGATTCAGCAGTTTTATATTTTCACGTCCGGGACGCCCCCAGGCCTGTAAGAAAGGATTATCCTCTTCATCCTGAAACAACTCACCCATTTCAATTTCTGTCTCGGACAAAACCTCATATTTTTCAAAACGTTGACGCTCTGCTTCCAGGGACCGCCGAGCAGCGGCTTTAGATTCTCCAAAACTCTGCACATCCTCCCAAAATTCCATACATGGATTGAGGGTATAGACATGAATATCACGCAGGTTCGCCAGCTGTTCAGTAAGTGCTTTTTGATGAAAGCTGGAAAGATATGAAACACCAAAAATATGCAGAGGTTTTAGTTTATTATTTGAGGATTGAGAATAAAGAATAGAATTTTGCTGTTTTGATTCACTGCTATAAAGCCGGCAAAGCTGCGGTAATGTATAAAGTTCCGGCTGGAATTCTACTGATTCTGATTGACGGGCACTGCGGTTATGACGAGTCACTTTGCCTTCCGGACCAAAAAGTTCGCTCCAGAGTTCCCTTTGCCAGCTTTCTGTTCCGAGAGGACCTTGATCAAACGCATTTCGTCCAGCCAGCCAGTGAGTTAGAATTTCGTCGTTTCGGGAAAGTTCATATTCCATGAACAAATGCGTTAAGCGTCCGGCTAACTGATATAGTCGATGTTCTCCTGCTTCCGGACTTAGTTTTGTTTTTGGTGTAATGTAACTGCGAACCGGCAACCAGAGAGGATCTGAAGTTTTTAGCTTTTTACGTAATACTTCCAGCAGCAGGCACTGCGTGGTTTCCAATTTAAGCAGGGCGTAAAATCGGCCGCTCAATTTTTTTTGCAGACCCTCGTTGATGGCCTTTTCCAGCGTGATAAAACGCAGGTTTGCGGCAATTCCCTGAAATTGTGCGAGTTTGAGAGAGATCCATTTTTCCAGGCTGAAATTCGGCACCACTATCTCTGCCGAATCAAAAGGATCCCGTTTTTCCAGCTCTTGTGCCAGAGGCACAATTAGACATTCCAGGCGGTTTGAATAGTGAAGGAGAGGCATTTTTCAATGATCAGATACCGATGAACAATGATCAAGCTGCTATGATCAATGAACAGTAAACAAAAATCAAATTGGAGAGAATTAAACCTCAGGCACCAGGTGTGCGGAACACCGGATTAATGACCTCAATCGATGCAGAATCCCGCAAGCGCTTCAGTTCCTTACTGAGCAGTGCCTGCTGCAAATTTTGACGGAGCTGTGCCCTGACTTTGTCTTTCTGCTCATCTGCATTTTCTACTGCAAGAGTACGTTTTTTAAAGTGAATCAGGTCCGCACGATTTTCATTCAAGCTTAAGCCGAAAAGTTGATTTTGATTTAAATGCAAGCCCACTTTACGGAATTCTGTATTGTCACCCACTCCAGGCAGGAATCTAGTGTTTGCGGTAAAGGCTAAAGTTTCTGTTTTTAGTCCAAGTTTATCTGCAAGTCTTTCAATGTTCTCACCTCCCTTAACTTGAGTCAAAGCGGTTTTTGCTGTTTCAAGGGCCAGTGATCTGGCTTTTTCAAGACGTACTGCAGTTTCGACATCCTCCTTTGCCTCTTCAAAGTCACGTGTGACCGGTTCTTTTGCTTGACTGAGACGGTAGACCACATGTCCCAAAATAGGATTACGTCTCCAGACACCCATTTCTCCAGGTTTCCGACTCAGTAACTCTGTAACAAGTCCTGAAGCGGAACCAAGTCCGGGTATGACCTGAGATTTGTCAAACCACTTTGAGATTTGCACCTCTTTGCTTAATTTCCGGGCTTCCTCAGTAAATGACTCTCCGGCAAGTCCTGAAAGTCTGTCCAGGTCTTCATCGAGTCGTTTTTGTGCTCGGCTTTCTGCAAGAATACCCGTTATTTCATCTCGTGCTTCGTCCAAAGATTTTGTAATTTCCTCTTTAAGTTCATCGACTTTAATCAGGTGCAACCCAAATGGAGACTGTACAATATCACTCACTTCTCCTGCAGCCAGGGCAAAAGCAGCGGTTTCAAAAGCCGGCACCATTTCTCCGGGCTTAAACCAGCCCAAATCACCACCATCTGCGGCTGTTCCATCTTCAGAATGCTCTCTTGCCAACTCCTCAAATGACGTTCCAGACTTGATTTGCGTCAGCAGTTTTTCCAACTGCTGCTGTTTTTCAGTAAGTGTTTCTTTCGGAGAATCCGGAGGAAGTTTCAAAAGAATGTGACGAGCCTTTATTTGCGGTGGAGTAACATAACTCTCAGTATTTTTCTTGAAGTAACGGCGTACTTCACGTTCACGAACCTTGACAATATCTTTGTAGTAATCTGCTGAAAGAGTATAAAACTCAATTTTGAATTGATTCAGAGTCTGGAATTCATCCGGATGTTCCTGATGGTACTTTCTAAGATCCACTTGATTTACTGTTGTTTTGTCGATGAAAATCTGTGGATCAAAAAACACATACTCCACTTCAATTTCCTCAAAGTCCATGCGGTAAGCTTGTTCGACCTCTCTTGAACTGATCACCAGACCTGTACCAAGCAGCTGTTGTTTTTTTGCAAGTAAAAGGTCTGCCCTCAGAGAACCTTCGTATTCATGTCGCACAATCCTGTTTTGACTTAAAACAGTTTCATAAGTATCATAATCAAACTGTCCATTTTTTTGGAAAAACGCCTGCCGGCGGATGTAGTCCTGAAGTTCCAAATCTGTTGCCAACAGGTTGAGTTCAGCTGCATCCGTCAGTAGCAGGTGCCGGTCAATGAGCTGATTAAAAACTTGTTGACGCAGATTCAGCTGTTCTGCAAATTTTTCTGCATTTTCTCCAAACTGTTCCTGGAAAGCACGCATCCGGTTTTGATAAGTTTCACGGTATTCCTTGAGTAAAATTTCCTGATCGTTCACTATGGCCACAACTTCCTTGCGGTCACCAAAAAAACCTCCTACTCCAAACGATAAGACAAAAGTGATGGCAATAACGCCCATGAGAAGTTTGAAAAATAAGTTATTTGAATATTCTCTTAATTCCTGAATCATCCGAGTCCTGTTTTTATTTTAGTTTTTAATGTCAGCTTATTAGTAGTATGAATCAACCTCTAATTAGATTAGATTTTAATCATTCTTGCAAGTCAAACTCAGTTTATCCAAGGAATATTTCAGAATAAACGTTATTGTCTTCAAGGGCAGGAGTGTTATTTTTAGTTCGTTTTCAAACGTGTGTATGATAAAATAATTGTCCCTGGTAACAAGCACGATTTCACGATCCATGTAATCAGTCTTCCGCAGTTAGAATTTGCTGAAGCCCTTCAAAACCATTTTTATCGTTTTATGCAAATCGCATGAATGACTTAAAACAGAAAATCCGTACGATTCCCGACTTTCCGGCACCCGGAATTCTATTCCGGGACATCACAACCCTGCTTGCAGATCCGGGAGCTTTTAACGACGTTATAGAGCGCTTTGTTGAGCATTATCAGTCGGAACCGCTTGAATCGCCCAATTTTCACTCTTGTCAATTTTGAGGGAGAATGAAACAGGTTGCATCCAAAACAGGGTTTACTGACTATAAAATCAGGCCCTTTGAAACCATTGCCGAGCAAGTCCGGAAATGGCGGGAAGAGGGCTGGAGCCTGGTTTTTACCAACGGCTGTTTTGATTTACTGCATGCAGGTCATGTCAGGTATTTGCAAACCGCAGCAGACTTTGGTGACATTTTCATCCTGGGCCTCAATTCTGATACGTCTGTCCGGAAATTAAAAGGCCCAACTCGTCCTATCATGCTGCAGGCAGATCGTGCGTTTTTGCTTAGTGCACTGGAAGCAATCGACTGTGTTGTGATTTTTGATGAAGAAACTCCGGCACGATTAATCGAAACAGTGATTCCGGATGTTTTAGTAAAGGGAGGTGACTATATCGCAGAGGAAATCGTCGGATATGACACTGTTACAAAAAATGGAGGCAGGGTGGAAATAGTTCCCTTTTTAGAAGGTAAATCGACATCCGGCATGATCAACTTAATAATGGAGAACACATGATTGTTGTTACGGGCGGAGCCGGATTTATCGGCAGTAATATTGTCAAGGGACTGAATGATGCCGGAGAAGAAGATATTCTGGTAGTCGACAATTTGAGTAACGCGGAAAAGCACCTCAACCTGAACAGCTTGTCGATTGCAGATTATCTGGACAAAGATGATTATTTGAACAGCCTCAACAAGTTTCAGAACGTCAGTGCAATTTTTCATCAGGGTGCCTGTTCATCTACAACAGAGCAGGACGGCAAATACATGATGTCCAACAATTACGAATATTCCAAAACGCTGCTCAACCATTGCCTTAAAAACAAAATTGATTTTCTTTATGCTTCCAGCGCCGCAGTTTACGGCAATGGAGAAAAAGGATTCGTAGAGGAACGTGAATCTGAGTACCCGCTGAATGTTTATGGTTTTTCCAAATTTGCCTTTGATAATTATGTCCGGCTCATTCTGCCAAAAGCCGAAAGCCAGGTGATGGGACTGCGTTATTTTAACGTTTATGGTCCGCAGGAAAATCACAAGGGCCGGATGGCATCAGTCGCTTTCCATCTTTTTCATCAGCTTCAGGAAACAGGAAAAATGAAGCTTTTTGAGGGTAGCGGAAATTTCCGGCGTGACTTTATTCATGTTGCAGACACAGTGAAAATCAATCTCCATTTTTACGAATCCAAATCCAGCGGTATTTTCAATGCCGGCACCGGAAAAGCCCGGAGTTTTGAGGATATTGCCACTACTCTGCAACGCCTGCACGGCAGCGGTGAACTTGAAACTATTCCCTTTCCGGAGGATCTTCGGGGTAAATATCAGGAGTTCACGGAGGCCGGACTGAATAATTTACGCAGTGCGGGTTATACGGAGGAATTTATTTCCCTGGAAGAAGGGGTTGGGAAATATTACGAGCAGCTTTCCGCCACCGGTGGCAGGTATATTTGATTCGTGTGAGACTTTTGAATTTTTATGGCATAGTTCAATTATTATGCAGAAGCATAGTGAATTATTTGAGAACAGCCCCATGATCTATGGTTGACGCAGAATATGTTATTTGAGAACTATAGTGGACCCCACTAATTTTTCACAGTCAGACACCCTCCACAATCTTCCCATATTTTTGTAAAATCTACCAAATGATGGTAATGTTGCGTTCTCCTAAACCACTTATAGGAAATCAAGTGAAACACCAACTCATTTTACTCTCAATCCTTCTTCTTTCTTCTCCTGTGAATGGTCATCCAAAAGGGAAACATACTTTATAAAGATGGGAAACTTCTTATGGTTATAAATGGGTTAAATTTGGAGAAAAAGATACTCACCCACACTCAAGGTGATGTTGAGAATGGGAGACCAAATGGTGTTCGTATTATGACTACAAAATATGGGGAAAAGTATTTAGGGAAATGGAAGAATGCAGCCCCAAATGGTCAAGGAACACTCACTGTACCTAATGGAAGTAAGTATATTGGTGAATGGAAGGATGACAAAATGTGGAATATTACATTATACAACAAAGACGGAGACATCTTTGGAAAGTGGGTTAATGGAAAACTTTTGAATATTTAGGAAAGGTTGTAGTTGCGATTATATTTAGAAACGATTTGTGCAAAATAGTCTAATAATTACAATGGAATAAATATTAATATTGTTTATGTATAAAATTAAAGATATTGAAGAATAATGACTAAAACCACAGTAAATTCACATTATTCAAAAAGTGATTTATTTATAATTTTATACGTATCTGCATATTATCTAAACGAATCTGAGAAATGGATAAATATTATCTCATCATCATTTTCATTAATTATTCTAATTCTCTGCCTTTTACTTTCAAAATATAGAAATACATTATTTTTAGTATTTTTATTTTTTTCAACATATTTTATTTTTGATAAATACCCAAAAGTTTCAAATCATTCTACATTAATATTATTTGTAAATATCTATTTAATATTTTCACTATTAACTAAAAAATTATTTCAGAATAAAAAACTAATAATCAGCAATAATGATTTTTTAGTATTAAGATGGACGTTAATTATTGTATATTTTTTTACAGGATTCCATAAACTGAATTATGATTTTTTATTTTCTGAGAACAGTTGTGCGAATTGGTTCCATACAAAAATATTTTTTCTGTTTACAAATCAAATTATAAAACCCTACCCAGATATTATTTATTTAATTAGTCCATTTATAGTGGTTATTTTAGAACTTACTGAAAGCATCGCATTAATGTTTAAGAGAACTCAACTTATTGCATTATGCAGTTTTATTTTATTTCATTTTTATTTATCATTAGGTGGATTTATAGATTTTGCTGCTGTGTGTATTTCCCTAATGATTGCATTCATTCCTTCCAAAAGTTTCTTAAAATATCAATATGTATTCTCACAAAAAATAAATTTTCTATCTGTAAAAATAGATCGATTATGCTTTTATGTAATAGCTTTGATATTCATTGGGATAATTGTATATATTGAAAGAACTTTTAATATTCTACAAACAAATAATCATGGATACATAATTATTATAAGTGGATTATTATTTATTATTAACATAATATATTTTTCTTGGTTTTTTATAAAGAAGCTATATAATGAGAAAAAGTTTGTATGGGAATCTGAAAACTTATTCTATAATATTCCGATCCAAGTTTATCCTTTCATGATCCTTTTATTATTTCAAGGTTCTCAAAATTATCTTGGTCTGAGCACTGCAGGTACTTTCTCAATGTTCAGTAATTTAAAAACTGAAGGAGGTTCATCTAATCATATACTACTAAAGAATAACCCTATAGAAGTATTCTCGTTTCAAAAGGATCTCGTTTACATTAATGAAATAATTCCTCCTGATAAAACAATTAATTATAATATTAAAAATAAAATACTGCCGCGTGTTGATTTTGAGGGATACCTACATTATTTAAAAAAATTGAAAATACCCAAACTAGATATTGTATTAGAATATAATACCAAAAAATATTTAGAAAAAAATATATTATATAATAGTAGTTGGACACCAAGTACACTTGAATTAAAGCATAAATTTCTATATTTCAGACAAATACATTTAACAAATGATGTTCAATGTGTATGGTAAGATATTTTAATTTCATTAAACAAACCCCTTCATCACCTTTGAATTCCACGCACTAATTCTATAGTGGACCTCATAAATGAGACAATGTGCTAAGGTGTATTTTCAATCAAACGGAGGTACCAAATGGGCAGAAATAAGACACTGAGTATAAGCCGGTAGTGTGAACTGCTGCAACTGCTTCGCTTTTCATACTACAGACCCAGATCGTCTCTTGCCAAAGGTTCTGACAACTTGGAACTCGTGAGGCTTATCGATGAAGAGTTGCCGAGACATCCGTTTTATGGCAGCCGCAAGATGACGGCCTATTTAAACCGCAAACGGATCCAACGCCTGCAGAGATTTTTTGGGGTAGAGAAGTTGCCAGGAAGGCAGCGTGAATAATACAATGATAAACAAACTTAAAGTACACCTTAATTCATAAGAAACACTGAACTTGTCTTGGGGTCCACTTCAAACAGCACCATGATCTATGGTTG
>Ga0207991_1001784_pt1 | contig 12705 bp, 9 predicted proteins | sample ETN07SmetaG_FD_185786 | JGI IMG/M metagenome (GOLD analysis project Ga0207991, IMG submission 185786) | Marine microbial and viral communities from oxygen minimum zone, Eastern Pacific Ocean - ETNP2014F14-07SV275 (SPAdes) (version 2) | ecosystem: Environmental > Aquatic > Marine > Oceanic ... | reverse complement strand
GACTGCCAAGATGGCGCTAATTTAGAATTCAATTTCACTCTGATAATCTGCCTCAAAAAATTGCCAAACTAAGCTTTAGTTATGTAGTTCTTGTGAGCCAAATTAATACAATAAATCATTAAAGCTTGTATTATTAACACAAACAGGGTCTACTGAACGATTAGTTTTTTTAGAAAGTTTTTTAATTTGAAGACATTTAACAATGAAACGCACTTTCCAGCCAAACAATCGGCGACGCAAAAAAAAGCACGGTTTCAGGGCTCGCATGGCGACTCCTGGAGGTCGAAGAGTAATCAAGCGTAGACGCGCTAAAGGCAGAAAACGTCTCAGTGCATGAGCATAAAGGAAACTTACCCGAAGACGATCAGGCTACACCATAGTCAAACTATTCGGGAGGTGTTTGTGCAGGGGATCTATCAGTCTTTGGGGCCGATTGGTGTTAAATATAAAATAGCAGAAGCTGAATGCAGCCGTTTTGCAGTCTCCGTTAAAAAGAAGGTCGGGAGTGCACCTTGCCGAAATCGTATCAAACGTTTGTTGAGAGAGGCGATTCGTAAGGAACGGTTACGGTTGAATTGCGCATACAACATTTGTTTTTTTATAACGAGCCCGCCCAAGAGTCCCTTGGACTCATCTTATGTCTTGTGTCTGGTCAGACAGTTTTTCAAAAACTTAAACAAGGAATCAAGTGAGTGAGCCTGCTAACGCAATACAAAGTCGGGTAGCACCAAGTTTTGAGAATTGTTGCAAGAAATCACCGAATAACGAAAACAGTAATATTTTTCTTCGTTTCATCCTGAGCTTAATCAAGGTTTATAGATCTTGTGTATCTCCTTTTTTGCCTGCTTCCTGCCGGTTTTATCCCACTTGTTCGGCATATGCTCTGGAATCTTATCAAACTCTGGGTTTGATGAGAGGTACCTATCTGAGTTTATGGCGGATCTTGAAATGTAATCCGCTGCATCCCGGAGGTGTTGATCCGGTTCCAGGAAAATCTGGCCCAGAACCAGCTGATAATGCGGTAATTTCTGAAAGAAACTTACACAAGCTTAAAATTTATGGATAAAAACACTTTACTGGCAGTAGTACTCTCAGGTGCAATTATGGTTGGATGGTATGCCATGTTCCCTCCGCCGGATCCGCCTCCTCGAGAGATTGAAAATACAGTAGATCAGGAATTTACAGACAGGACCAAAAATTCGGTGAGACAAGAATCTGCTGAACTTAATGTTGAAGATTCTACCATTTCTTCAACTGTACCTTCGTCATCAATTAAGGAGGTTGACAGTAGTTTACCATCAAAGGAAGTAACCATAGAAACAGAGAATTACAGGTTGGTTATAGACACTAAAGGTGGAATTGGAAAAAGTCTGCAGTTAAAACATTATAAACATACAAAGCCCAGGCTTACTTTGAGTACCTGGTTCCCATTTCTTACCAGCTTCATTGGTCCAGATTATCTTGATGAAGTAACAGTGGACAACCGTGTACAAATGTTCGGGAATCATTTGGAAGGAGTACCGGCTTTTGCTCAAGAGTTTAAGGGAGATGCAAAAACCACTGAAATGTTTCGCAATACTGTATTTTCTGCAAGTCAAGATCATGTTGTGCTGGAAGAAGGACGCCTGAATACTACACTCACTTTAACCTCACCTATAGTGAACGGGCTCCAGATGGTTAAAATCTTCGAAGCAAATCCTGATAGTTATATTTTAAATTATCGTATTCAGTTGATCAATCGCTCCAATGATGTTCGTCCTTTGGAAGTGCTTTATTTTTTTGGAGAACAGCGGCTTTCAGACAATGGCGGCGGAATGCAACAAGTTTCTCATGAAGGTCCAGTCTTTTTTTTCGATGAGAGTCTGCAGACTGAAAGCACTGAAAACATAGAAAATGAACTGCCCGTAACGCAAATGAAATGGTTAGGTGTTGAGGATCAATATTTTATTGGTGCGGCAGTTCCAATGACTCCGGTAAAGAACGGTTTTTTTAGAGCAGGATCATACATTTCTGAACCACAAGCTAATCAGTTGGGAGAGAGAAAATTGTCTCCATATTTTGGTGTAGCTCTACCGAAGACAAATTTACAGCCAAATCTTCTCGTTGAGTCAGATTTTAGAATGTTTTATGGCCCAAAAGAAGATCAAGAATTGCTGAAATTTGGGCACAATCTGGAAATGTCTCACGACATGACTCTGGAAATTCTGGCAGCACCACTGTTGGATTTACTACGCTTGATTTACGGTTATGTTGGAAACTACGGTGTTGCTATTATTATTCTGACGATTATAGTTCGTGTAGTTTTGTTTCCTCTGACTTTCAAGGGCATGAAAAGTATGAAGCGTATGCAGCAGTTAACTCCGAGGATGAAGAAACTACAGGAAAAGTATAAAAAAAACAAAGAAAAGCTGAACAAGGAAATGATGGAGCTGTATCGTAAAAATAAAGTCAATCCGCTTGGTGGTTGTTTACCAATGCTGCTCCAGATCCCCGTGTTTTTTGCGCTTTATAGCTCACTTTCAAGTGCCGTTGAATTGCGACATGCACCTTTCATCTTTTGGATTAGTGACTTGTCGCAACCGGACGGATTGGGGATTACGCCCTTGCTGATGGGGGCATCTATGTTCATTCAACAAAAATTGACCCCACAAACCGCAATGATGGACCCCACACAGGCGAAAATCATGCAAATGCTGCCCTTCATTTTTACTATTTTTACCTTCACTTTCCCATCCGGATTGACTTTGTATTGGGTAACGAGCAATATCCTTTCGATTGCCCAGCAGCAAATTATCAACCGGATCAAAACACCCGAGTTACAACACTGATCAGCTGTTCTGTTTTTCAGTCTTTTCCTTAAAACTCAATTTTCCTGGTTAGAAGAGAACTTGATTTTGGCCAGAATTTCTGTTCTTCTCTATAAGTTATAGTGTCAATAAAGGATCATTCATGAGCGAAAAGCTTTGCCTACTCATGATATATTTTGACTTGTTTTAATAGTTGGTTGAATAAACCAAAAGAATAAAACCATAACTTCATAAAGTTTAGTGCAGAGCTTTTTATAAAGTATAATTTTAGTTTCCTATATGTATCAATATCCTGAAAAACAAGGGCTTTACGATCCTCAATTTGAGCACGACAATTGTGGTGTGGGATTTGTAGTTCAGATAAAAAATCGGCAATCTCACCAAATTGTCGAGCAGGGACTGAGTTTACTCTGCAATCTGAGTCACCGGGGAGCACTTGGCGCAGATCCAGATACAGGAGATGGTTCTGGAATTTTGATTCAAATTCCCCACCAGTTTTTTGTTGAAGAATGCCAAAGTTCCGGGTTCCATTTGCCTGAATCCGGAGAGTATGGGATTGCCTCCATTTTTCTTCCTCAAGATCCTTATGCCAGAAGACATTGTGGCGAAGTGATTGAAAGTCACATTGTTGAAAAAGGGATGGATTTGCTGGGGTGGCGTGATGTTCCGATTGACAGAGGATACATTGGAAAACAGGCTCTTGCCACAATGCCAGCTATGCGCCAATTGTTCATGGGGCATCGCAGGTTTGAAAATTATAATCAGGACCGCTTTGAAAATAAATTGTATGTAACGCGTAAAGCCATACGTTCATCACTGCAGGATGTTGAAGGTTTTATGATTATCAGCATGTCTTCACGTACCATAATTTATAAAGGGATGCTGATTCCACATCAGATGGGGAAATTTTTCATTGATTTATCTGATAAACGCTTGAGTAGTGCTTTGGCGTTGGTACACACCCGTTTCCCGACTAACACCTTTCCGCGCTGGGATTTGGCTCAGCCTTTCAGAAATTTGGCTCACAATGGAGAAATAAACACACTGCGTGGTAATATAAACTGGATGCTGGGCAGACGTGCGACTTTAAAGTCACCATTGTATGAGGATATCAGCGAACTGCAGCCCATCATTATTCCAAGAGGCAGTGATTCCGCCTGCATGGACAATGTTTTCGAATTCTTGATTCAATCCGGCTATTCTCTCCCACATGCAATGATGATGATGGTGCCGGAAGCATGGGAGCAAAACCCGGAAATGACTCCTGAAAAACAGGCATTTTATGAATACCATGAACATTTAATGGAGCCCTGGGATGGTCCGGCATCTCTCACTTTTACAAATGGTGTTCAAATTGGAGCGACACTGGATCGTAACGGATTGCGTCCGTCGCGATATGTAGTGACAAAAGATGATCTGGTCATTATGGGCTCTGAAGTAGGAGCCGTCGAGATTCCTCCGGAAAATATCAAATTTAAAGGGCGTTTACAGCCGGGCAAGATGTTTCTTGTTGATACCAAAGAGGGAAGGATTATTGATGATACTGAATTGAAAGCTAATATTTGTGACGCTCAACCTTATTCGCAGTGGCTGAAAGAGAATATGCTTGAATTGTCTGATTTGCCAAAACCGGATCAGGTACCGGAAACGGATTTTGAATCACTTTTATTAAGGCAGAAAATTTTTGCTTATACCACCGAAGATATAAATTTATTATTAACTCCAATGTTTACAAACGGTGTTGAAGCTTCAGGTTCAATGGGTGACGATACGCCGTTAGCCGTGCTCTCAGACAAGCCGCGGCTGCTTTATGATTACTTCAAGCAAATTTTTGCACAAGTTAGTAATCCTCCCGTTGATGCAATCCGGGAAGAATTGGTGATGTCACTGACAAGCAGGTTGGGGTCTGAAAGAAATATTCTTGATCCCGGAGCAAATCACGCAAAGATGTTGAAACTCTTTCATCCAATACTGAGCAATGAAGAGCTTGCACAAATTAAAGCACTCGATAAACAGGACTTCAGATCGAAAACTTTAAGTATGCATTTTGATGCAGCTTCAGGTGTTGAAGGGTTTACCAGAGCGCTTAAAGAACTTTGTGAAGAAGCAGAAAGTGCAGTGAATTCCGGTACAACTTTTGTGGTTTTGAGTGATCGCGGTACAGCTAAGGATCAAGTCCCAATTCCTGCCTTATTAGCAGTAGGGGCAGTTCACCATTACCTGACTCTCAAAAGGGTACGCTACAAAACGGGTATAATTGTGGAAACCGGAGAAGCGAGGGAAATTACACATTTTTGCTTACTTGTAAGTTATGGTGCAGGTGCGATCAATCCGTATCTGGCTATTGAAACTATAGAACAAATGATTCAGCAAAAGGAGTTGCCTGAGGAATTAACGCTGGAAAAAGCTAATCAGAATTATTGTAAGGCCATTCGTAAAGGAATGTATAAAGTTTTCTCGAAGATGGGAATTTCTACCATACAAAGCTATCGTGGCGCTCAAATTTTTGAGGCGATTGGACTGGATGAAGAACTGATACGGGATTATTTTACAGGAACTCCATCCAGAATAAGCGGTGTTGGTATAAGAGAAATTGCCCAGGAAAGCTTATTGAGGCATGAAACGGCTTTGGAAAAAACTCCGGAAACTAGAGAAATATTGTCTGGAGGAGGATTATATCATTGGCGCAGAAACGGAGAATTTCATCAAATTAATCCGGTCATGACAAACACTCTACAGAGAGCTGTCCGCAAAAACAGTCAGGACGCTTATAATGAATTCTCACGTCTCGTCAATGAACAGAAACAGCGTTTTTCTACACCGAGAAGCTTGTTTGAGTTTGCAGAAGGAACTCCAATTTCGCTTGATGAAGTTGAACCTGCTGCGGAAATTGTAAAGCGATTTGTGACTGGAGCGATGTCACTTGGATCGATCAGCTCTGAATCACACGAAACTATGGCGATTGCCATGAATCGCATCGGTGGAAAAAGCAACAGTGGAGAAGGCGGTGAAGATTCTGCACGTTTTGAAAAACGAACAAACGGAGATTTCCCAAACAGTACTATTAAACAAGTTGCTTCAGGACGTTTTGGAGTTACAATCCATTATCTGGTCAACTGTACAGAAATCCAAATTAAAGTCGCTCAGGGTGCCAAGCCGGGAGAAGGCGGTCAACTACCTGGGAATAAAGTCAGTGAGGAAATTGCAAAAATTCGCAATTCCACTCCCGGAGTGACCTTGATTTCACCGCCTCCGCACCACGATATTTATTCTATCGAAGATCTGGCTCAGTTAATTTTTGATCTGAAAAATGCTAATCCACAAGCAAAAATCAACGTTAAGCTGGTGGCAGAAGCAGGAGTTGGTACCATTGCTGCGGGAGTAGCAAAAGCTCATGCTGATGTCATCACAATCGCTGGTCACGACGGCGGGACTGGTGCGTCACCTTTGACCTCGATAAAACATGCGGGAGTGCCGTGGGAACTTGGGCTTTCTGAAGCACAGCAGACATTAATGTTGAATCAATTGCGCGGTCGGGTACGTTTACAGACCGACGGTCAACTTAAAACCGGAAGGGATGTAGCGGTAGCGGCTTTGTTAGGTGCAGAAGAATTTGGTTTTGCGACTGTTCCATTGATTGCTATCGGCTGCATTATGATGCGTAAATGTCACCTCAATACGTGTCCGGTCGGTATTGCCACACAAAATCCTGAATTACGTAAAAAGTTTGTTGGCAAGCCGGAACATGTCATCAACTATTTCTTTTTTGTAGCAGAAGAACTACGGAATATCATGGCTAAACTGGGTTTTCGCAAAGTTGATGAAATGATAGGACGAACAGATATGTTGAAGCAGCGCACGAACGTAAACCATTGGAAAGCTGGAAAAGTTGATTTATCAGCAATCCTGCATCAGATTCCTGTGGGAGAAAAGGACACTCCTTACTGTACTCAGAAACAAGATCACGGACTGGACAAACAAATTGATCTTAAGCTGATTGCAGAATCTAAAGATGCGCTGGAACACAAAAAGGCAGTAGAGTTTGTGTTACCGATCAACAATGTGAACCGCTCAGTCGGTACTATGTTAAGTAGTCATATAGCCAAAAAATATGGTGCAGAAGGTTTGCCGGATAACACAATTCACTGCAAATTTGTGGGTTCTGCAGGGCAAAGTTTTGGAGCATTCCTGGCTCATGGTGTTACTCTTGAGCTTGAGGGTGAAGCCAATGATTACACGGGAAAAGGTTTGAGCGGCGGCCGGCTGGTTGTTTATCCTCCCAAAAAATCTACATACAGTGCAGCTGAAAATATTTTAATAGGCAATACTGTATTATATGGAGCAACCGACGGAGAAGTTTTTTTCTGCGGTATTGCAGGCGAACGCTTTGCTGTCCGTAACAGTGGTGTAATGGCAGTGGTTGAGGGTGTTGGCGACCATGGTTGTGAGTACATGACAGGTGGAAGGGTAATTGTGCTTGGAGAAACCGGAAAGAATTTTGCCGCAGGAATGAGTGGTGGGATTGCTTATGTTTTGGTAGAGAACCAATCATTCCATTCACGCTGCAACACTGAAATGGTTGAATTGGAAATTGTGAGTGAACTGCAGGAACAAAAATGGCTCCGGAAATGGATTGAGCGACATCAAGACTATACAAAAAGTTACCGTGCGGCAAGTTTATTGGAAAACTGGGAAAAAACATTAAGTCAGTTTGTAAAAGTAATGCCGATAGAATACCGGGCGGTATTGGAAAAAATGAAAAATAAATCCTCGATTAAATAGCAGCAGTATTAACAAATGGGAAAAGATACAGGTTTCTTAGAATTTGATAAAGAGAGCCCGCCGCTGCGTCCAGTGGATGAAAGAGTGCGTGATTTTCAGGAATATGGCACTTTTTTGTCTGAAGAAAATTTGCAGCGTCAGGCCTCCCGCTGCATGGATTGCGGTGTACCGTTTTGTCACATGGGCTGTCCCCTGGGCAACATGATTCCCGACTGGAATGATCTTGTTTATCGTGGACACTGGAAAGAAGCTCTGGCTGCATTACACAGCACCAATAATTTCCCGGAGTTTACCGGCCGTATTTGCCCTGCACCATGCGAGGACACTTGTGTTTTGAATGAACATTACACTTTGGATGCAGCAGAAAAACAGCAAAAAGTGAATGTTGTCACAATTGAAGAAATTGAAAAGCACATCGCTGAGCGAGGTTGGGAAGAGGGCTGGATACAACCTCAACTGCCTGAAAAACTTACCGGTAAGTGCATTGCGGTAGTGGGTTCCGGTCCTGCCGGACTGGCAGCGGCACAGCAGTTGCGGCGTGCAGGACATGATGTGACTGTTTTTGAAAAAGACAATAGAATAGGTGGATTACTGGTTTACGGTATTCCGGATTTCAAGTTGGACAAAAAAGTGGTTACCCGACGCGTTGAACAACTCCGTGCAGAGGGGATCAAGTTCCGGACAGGAGTCCATGTAGGCGTGGATTATTCAGTCAAAGAACTGCGGAACAGTTTTGATGCTATCCTGTTGGCAACCGGTGCGCAAAATGCGCGAAAGTTGATGGTCGAAGGCAGTGACTTAGAAGGAGTCCATTATGCAATGCACTATCTTCCGCAGCGCAATCGTGAAGTCGCCGGGGATTCCATTCCGGAAGAGCAAAAAATCGAATCCGGAAACAAAAAAGCAGTAATTCTCGGCGGCGGATTTACAGCAGCTGATTGTTTGGGTAACCTAAATCGGCAAGGTGCAGATCCTAACATTCATCAGTTTGAACTGGTTGATATGGTGCCGCGTCCTACTCCAGTGCATAAAGAAGCGAATCCGGATTGTAGAGCCAATATTTTGACGGAAAAGATAATCAGCGACGACTCAGGCCGGGTTAAAGCTTTGCAGGCGGTTTGTGTAGAATGGAAATGGGAAGCAAAGGGAAACTCTGCGCCTGGTCGAATGACGATGCAGCGTGTTCCGGGGTCAGAGTTTAGCGTGTCCACTGATTTGGTTTTTCTGGCATTGGGATTTTTGGGGCCAGAATTGGATGGATTACTGGAAGGACTGGGAGTTGAGTTGAATGTTCGTGTAGGAGAAAAACCTTTTACATCTGAGCAAGTTAAAAAATTGCTGAAAAACGCGCAGCCGATGTATGATATTTTTTCAGATGAAAATTTTATGACCAGTAAAGACGGTGTGTTCGTAGCAGGTGATGCAAATCGTGGTGCCTCGCTTGTAGTTTGGGCCATTTGGGAAGGGCGTGAGGCTGCACGTTGTATCGATAAATATTTGATGGGAACCACAAGTCTCCCAACGACACCTCAGGCAGAAGTGCTGGTATAACAATCGTTAAAACTAAATATTGTGAGCAAAAACAAACTTATATTTTTGACTGCCTTCGTTGGTTTTGTGGGCCTAACTGTTTATGCTCTCTGGAAAGAAGTAAGCCGCGGCACTGCTCAATTACAGTACAGCATCAGCGGTGTGATCCTTTCCGGTCCGGGAGCAAGAGGAATTGTCAAAACTGACAATGCTCATGTTTTGCTCTTTGATCCGGAAACATTTGAATTGGTTGCTTCGAAAATTCTCAACCCTTTTTTACCGCCTTCAACATTTAGTATCGGACAGGATGACGCAAGTCAACCGCTCAGCGGCTCTTATCGCCTGCTTGTACTCACCGACAAAAATGGGGACCCAAATCTTCCTACAGCTGGAGAAGTCATTGGGCCTCTATCTCAGCCGTTACCTTTAGGAACTGAGGGAGTAAAATATTCTGTGGACCACCCTTTTCAGGTTTTTCCTGCGGAACTTTTGGCTGTCGAGACAGATTCTCCAGATACGAGTATCCGGGGCACAATCACCGTTGCTCCTGAATTGCAGAGTAAACTAGGTTTAGAAGATAGATTGGTGATCATGCTCTTTGATCCACAACAAGGCCGTCCTGTTGCCATCAAAATGCTCCCGAGTTTCAGGCCACCACAAAATTTCAGTATTGGCCAAACTAATGCTATGGGAGGTCAACAACTCAGTGGAAAGTATTCTCTCAGAATTCTTACTGATAAAAACAGTCAGCCGTTTCAATCTGTTCCTGGAGAAATAATAGGTCGTTCACAAGGTCTGATTTCTTTGGGAACCGGTAATTTGGAGTTTAAACTGGATCAGCCCTATATTCGCTAATCCACCGGCAATAATTAGGCTTTACTGAAAAAGTATTTATTTTGTCATTCCGGACTTGATTTTGGATTCAGATTCACGATCAGATTGAGCACAGGATTTTAAACTGTATTCATGGACTCCAGGTCTTTTCTGCGCTTTGTCCGGAGTGATAATGGAGATGAATTGAAAGCGGCAAACCTGATCAAAAAATTACTTCCGGTCTGGCTATATTGAGAGCTTGATCAATATTTTCACGAAAGCAGGCACGGTTAGGGAAACCTCCGGGCTGAAGATATTTTTCCGGAGGTATGCTCTGCTCAAGCTCACGATTCTTTTTTGTGACGGTCATCTTTTCTCCAGTACGTCCGAGTCCACTCATTTTGAATCGATAATGAGCCTCCAGTTGTTCGTCATGAATCCGGAGGAAACAGAGCACGTAGTCCATGTTGGGATATTCCCGTGAATCTGGAGGAATGAGCTTGACCTCAGTCCATTCTGATTTTCGTTTCTGATATTTTTCCAAAAAACGAAATTGAGTCGTGAAAGTTTGCAAATAATTTTGCAGGATTGGATGCAGGTTAATCTGTAAATTAAGCCGTCCACCTTCAGTTAGTGCTTCATCACCGCCAAAAAGCAGATATAATCCACCCTGTTTGTCAGTTATCTGGCAGTCTGTAGATAAATTGAAATTCCAGCCGAAAGTTAGTTCAGAGCCGGCCTGCAGTGCAATATCCTGAGCTGCTACTTGTTTTTCGAGAACTTCCCAGGGAACCCCCGTACCTTCTTTGAAAGCTTTTTTTAAACCATGTGCAAGAATAATTTGGGAAGTTTTTACAGCAACAGTTTTGCTGCTCATGTTCCTGATTCGAAGTTGACCTTTTACAACTTCTCCCTGATTCCATGACTCTCCCTCAACTTCAATTTGATGTTCCAGAGGTTGCTGAAAATATACGCTTCTCATTTGATCTCTTTAATTTGCTGTTTTAAAGGCCTGGAAAACATGGAAATTTAGGTCAGGCCGGATGTGATTATTAGTTTAGATTCCCGTAAACCTTAGCTGAATTTCTGCTGTGAACTTTTCTTCCTTCTTGCGACCCCAGTTTTTATAGCGGCTTCCCGTACAGCTTTAGCAATTTTAGGTGCAACCGATGAGTCAAATACACTCGGAATAATATAGTCTGCACAGAGGTGTGATTCTTTTACAGTACCGGCGATGGCGTGTGCAGTGGCCAATTTCATTTCTTCATTTATCGTACTGGCCTGACAATCAAGAGCTCCACGGAATATTCCCGGAAAACAGAGGACATTATTGATTTGATTTGGATAATCACTGCGTCCGGTTGCCATCACGGCCACTACAGGTAAGGCTTCATCTGGACTGATTTCAGGGTCAGGATTTGACATTGCAAAAACAATTGGATCTTTGGCCATGCATTTTACATCTTCCTGATTGATCACATTGGGAGCGGAAACCCCCACAAAGACATCTGCTCCTGCAATTACATCTTTGAGAGTTCCAGAGTCCTGATTTGGATTTGTACTGTCAGCAAACCAGCGTTTACTGGAATTGAGATCGTTTCGTTTAGGATGTATTGCACCTTTGCTGTCACAGCCAATCAAGTTTTTTACACCAAGTTGTAGAATCATCTTGGAACATGCGGTTCCAGCTGCACCTGCACCGGAAACAACTACCTTTATGTCTTCAACTTTTTTATCAACGAACTTTAGAGCATTGATTAAAGCGGCAGTCGTGACAACGGCAGTTCCATGTTGATCATCATGAAAAACCGGAATATCCAGCTCTTCCCGGAGTCTGCGTTCAATTTCAAAGCAGCGTGGCGCTGAAATGTCTTCTAAATTTATGGCACCAAAGCCAGGAGCAATGGCCTTAACAGTCCGGATAATTTCTTCTGTATCTGTGGTATCGAGACAAATCGGCCATGCGTCAATATTGGCGAATTCTTTAAAAAGCATGGCTTTGCCTTCCATTACTGGCATGGCGGCTTTGGGGCCAATATCACCCAGTCCCAATACTGCTGTACCATCAGAAATCACTGCAACCGTGTTGCCTTTGATGGTCAGTTTGTATGCATCTTCAGGATCTTCGTAGATATCCATACAAATTCGAGCCACTCCCGGAGTATAGGCCATGGAAAGGTCATCGCGTGTTTTAACGGGGATACGATTTTGGATGCTTATTTTTCCACCCAAATGGATCAAAAAAGTACGGTCAGAAAAGTTGATAAATTCAACTCCCGGAAGGTTCCTGATTGCCGTTACTATTTGATCGCTGTGATCAGGATCATGAGTAAAAATACTGATGTCACGGACTAAAACCCCGGCTTCGGGCTGCACGAGGTCTATCGCTCCTACTACTCCATGCATCTCGGAAATGGTCTGAGTCACACTGGCTAACATCCCAATCTTATTATCAATATTGAGACGAACGATAATACTGTTGCTGGCATTAAAAGCAGGTTGGCTGACTGTCATAAATTACTCCAAAAAGAGGTGATTTCTGTGAATAACCGGTTTACTCTGTGGATCTTTCCCACCGGTCTTTGCCGGGTTTTGTTCTTTTATTTGATGACGCAATTCTTTGGCAGAACAATCGGCTCTTCCAACTCCGAGCCGTACACCTTCCTGATTGCATATTTCAACAAGGTCCTTGTTTTCAAATTGTCCTTCAACGCGTGTTACACCTTTGGCTAATAAACTCTTTTTATTTTTCATAAGAGCTTGTTCTGCTCCT
>Ga0207991_1001779_pt1 | contig 12721 bp, 10 predicted proteins | sample ETN07SmetaG_FD_185786 | JGI IMG/M metagenome (GOLD analysis project Ga0207991, IMG submission 185786) | Marine microbial and viral communities from oxygen minimum zone, Eastern Pacific Ocean - ETNP2014F14-07SV275 (SPAdes) (version 2) | ecosystem: Environmental > Aquatic > Marine > Oceanic ... | reverse complement strand
ATAGTGAGGGAGACATGGCCGCGTTAGACGAGATTGGGTTGGATTTTTCAGGTGTCACGCCTTTCTTCAGTGCCGCTTGGAACGCCTGTCGGAGCATTCCTCCCGGTGAGACTAGGAGTTACGCATGGTTAGCCGCTGAAGCTGGAAGCCCTCTGGCCATGCGGGCCGCGGGGCAAGCGATGGCCCGCAACCGGTTTTCGTTGATAATACCTTGCCACAGGGTGATCGCCAGCGACGGCGGACTCGGCGGGTACGGCGGCGGCGGCCTGGGAGTAAAGGCCCGGCTGCTCCAGATGGAGTTGGGCGCCAACGAATAACAAGATCGGCCGCTCCGGATTCGGAGCGGCCGTTTATATTGCCGTTGTGTAGCTTTTGCGAGACCTTAGAATCACTCTTGCCGGGTGCCCTCCGACTTCCGAGGGTCTGTCCGGGAAAAGTTCGGCCAACATTGCCAGCAGTTGAACCACATGGACGCTTCCCGGTTACCGCGATAGTAAACGGACAATAACGCCGATATACCGATGGCGATCAGGACGATGGGCCAGATTGTTACATCGAATAACGCTCCCACACCAACGGCTATCAGGACAAATCCCCAAACGATTATTTGGGCCCTCCAAACTAATCGGCTTCGCGTATTTTAGAAGATTAACGTTTACGAAGGACCAAGGCTATTTCCAGGGCATCCCGGCCGTTGCTATACTAGCCTTCGTGCTAAGGCGGCAGGCTAAGAAGACCGGCTAAGAAAGCTGGAATCGGCAAAAGTGGAATCGGAGGTGGCAGTTTGGTAGACGGCCGCGGCGATGTTTCTTCACCCAAAGAACTCTGGGCTAACATTGGAGACCTGAAGATGCGCTATTTGGACTGGGGTGGGGACGGTCAGCCTCTTCTGGCGCTGCATGGGCTGGCGTCTTCGGCCCATTGGTACGACATCGTGGCGCCGTTGCTTCGGGACCGTTACCACATCTATGCGCCCGATCAGCGAGGCCACGGCCAGACCACCAGCGCCCCCGACGGCTACGATTGGAAGACCCTGTCCAACGACATGGTTGGGCTGTTGGACCACATCGGATCGGACCAGGTGGCGGTGATGGGTCATTCTTGGGGCGGCAATGTCGCCACCAATCTCGCCGCAAATGCGCCCGACAGGGTTAGCCGGCTGATCATGATCGACGGGGGCTTTTTAGATGGGAGGCTCTTCCCCGGAGCGACTTGGGAAGCATTCTCTCAACGAGTCCGTCCCCGGGATGTGACCGGAAACCGGGAAGAATTTCTGGGCCGGCTGCGCGACCAATTGGGCGCCATCTGGAACGAGGACATCGAGCGCATCGTCCAGACCATGGTCTACGAAGATGAAGACGGGCAGATCCAAGACATCCTACGGCCGGAGAACCACGCCCAGACGATCCGGGCGATGTGGGACGAACCGGCGTCCATGACCATGCCGAGGATAGAGTGCCCCACTCTGATCGTACCGGCGGGACCGGCTCCCGAGCGCGCCGAATCCGAGTTTGCCGAAACACGCCGCCGGATGGTCGATGCCGCGGAACAGGCACTGAAGAACGGGCGGGTTCACTGGATCCCTGAGACCATCCACGACATCGGCTACCACAAGCCTCAGGAGTTGGCGCAGGTCATCGGCGACTTCCTAGCAGAGGGGTAGTTGTACCTTAGGCGCCGGAAAGGAGTAGGCCGGGGCAGGCGCGGTTAGTTAACGCGGTAAGCCCAGATCCGGTGCCAGACTTCCGGTTCGCCTTTTGGTAGCGGCTGATACTCGCCGGTCATCTCGGTGAGCTGCCAAACTCCGGTTTCCTCCATCCCAGATTGCTGCTGTTTGAATCCGGCCGATTCGTATGTGTCGACCCTGAGACTGAACACGATCAGCCCGCCTGGCTTGGTGATACGGGCGAGCTCGTCGAACGAATTGGCCGGAGCGTGCCCCTGGGTGAAGACTCCCACGCTGATCACGGCATCGAATTCGTCAGTGGCGAATTCCAGGGTCCCTCCCAGCGCCATCCGGTGGAAGGCGTTGTAGAGATTCTTACTCTTGGCCTCATCGAGCATACCTTGGGACAGGTCCATGGCCACCAGGTCTTTGTAGCCGGCCTCAGCAAGACATTCGCCGACCAAGCCGGTACCGGCCCCGGCGTCCAAAACGTGCGCCGCTAGATCTACGTGCTTGATGAATACAATGGTGGCGTTCTGGGGAGCGTTCCAGGCAAATTCAGCGGCCAGGTCATTGTCGTAATCCGCGGCCCACTGGTCGTAACGGTCTTCCAATTCTTTATCGTTGGTCGACTCATAGACCCATTGGACTCTTTTGTGGCTGTCTTGCATGGGGTATGGCGCTCCTATCAGGTGCTTGAAGAGAGGGGAGGAAACCGAACGGCCCCACCGGATGTTCCGGAAGGGCCGTTTATAGCTTTACTTCTGGCAGACGAAGAGGCCCCAGCCTAGTTCTTGGTTATCCACTGCCTTGGCGGTCTCCTGATAGGCGTTGGTCAGCCATTCGTAGTGTTCTGCATGCTCGTTATCGGTCTTGGGTGTGCGTTCGACCAGCCGCAGATAACTATTTTTTAGGTGGAACGACAGGTCGTGGGCTTCCAGAATCTCGAAGCCCGTCTCTTTGAGGGCCTCTTGGTATGACTCGAAGCTGTAAGGCGTGTCAAAGAGGAGCCGGTCGTAGACGAATTCCTTGGCGGCGGCGCTTATATCAGGCTGGGGCTTGATCAGGTCGTCGAATACCATGATGCCACCCGGTTTCAAGACCCGGTAGGCCTCAGACAGTGCGGCTTCTTTGTCAGGAACATGGTATATGACAGCCTGGCACCAGAGGTGAGAGAAAGTACCTTCTTCGAAGGGGAGTTCCGTGGCCGAGGCCTTCTCGAAGGCCAACTTAGTCTGTTCAGGCTGGTCCAATCCAGCCATTTTATCCTTGGCGTTCTGGACTCTGACGCCGCTCAGATCAACGCCGGTAACGTGGCAGTTCTGGTTGCCACTGAGCCAGATGGCGGTGGTGCCGTTGCCACAACCAAGGTCCAATACCCTTGATGAGGAGTCTATGCCGGCCTTGGCCACCATCAGGTCGTTGAGATTGGCGCAAGCCTTCAGGAAATCGTCGCCGGTGCTCTCGTCGAATACACCCCAATGAACGCTGCCGCCTTCGTCCCAAAAGGACCGGTAGAAGGCGTCCTCGGAATCATAATAGATTTCGGTTTCTTGTTCAGTGAACTTGCTGGACATTCTTGGCACCCTCCAAATATTCAACGAACCGGTTCTCTTCATCAACCAGAATCATCTTGGGATCGATTGGCTCTTCGGTGACTTCAAAGGACATGATGATCAGGCAGTTGCCCTTGGAACTCAGCCGGGCAGCGGCCCCTTGGACTGAGCACACGCCGGACCCGCGTTCGCCGGCGATGGCGTAAGTCTCGAATCGATTGCCGTTGGTTACGTCGCAGACCAATACCTTCTCAAAGTTCCAAAGGTCGATCTTATCCATCAGGTCTTGATCGATCAGGATGCTGCCCACGTAGTCCGGGTTGGCATCGGTCACCCAAGCTCGGTGGATCTTTGACCGAAGTACTACTCTCATCTTTTAACTCCTCAATCCAAAATCTATTTAATTGATTGGTTGCTGTCCTCCGAATCTGCCCGGCGCTTTCCCCTTGTTTTTGACCACAAGTTTCTATATCGGTACTCGATAGAGAAATCTGACGGCTCGCCGTTACATCGGAGGGGATATGGGAAGGGAAACTACGGGGGCTATGCGATTGGAGGTAGGGCCTACGGTTCGCAGGGGAGAGCGTGTTTTTCGCGAGAGCGAATTTCCGCGGGGGAGGGAGGTGCGAGATATTGGGAACGGCTCAAAGTTGTCCTGTTCAGGAACGGTTCCCCAGAAGGGCCGTAATAATACTTCGACATTCTCTCGTCCAGAGTGGTTGACGTTACGGAAGCAGCGCCGCGGTGCTGTATCTAGGCGTGTTCCCAGCCTGCGGCGGGCATTCCGGGGATTCTACCAGCGGGTCACGGGCTGGTCAAGTTTTCTTCGGAGGGTCATTTGGCGGTCTCCGTATGCAAATACAGCGGCCAGAACCGTTAACGTCACTATGGCAACGACCAATACGAAAAGACTAGTGGTGCTGGACTGATCCTTGCAAATTCCGACTCACCACGTTTGCCGACTGCGGACTCAAGCGTGAATCGGCCGGAAAATCAACGCGAGTCTAGAAAGGCGGTTCGTCTCCTGAAGCCTCAGCCCCAACAGCGGCAGATGCGTCCGCGGCCACCGTTACCGAAGTTTCGTCAACCGAATATTCCGGCGTCGCCGTATCAGGTGTTGGAGCTTTCAGGCGCAATGCCCGGCGCGGCATCAGCAACGGCAGTGGCTTCCGGCGCCGTTTGGGTCATCGCATCGGCCGATCTATCGTTAGCCAAACCAGTATCCGCCGGGGGTGCTGCTTCAAGGGGCATGGTTACCGGTGCTTCAGCCGGGGGCTCAAGTCCCAGACCCAATTCCTGGTGGACCGCCACCGTGTCCGTTCCCAACAATTCCTCGAGGCGGGAATGCAGTTCCTCGCAATAACCGGTGCTAACCACCGGCAGGTCCATACGGACCACTCTCTCTCCCGTACGGATGTCCAGGTTCACACGGTCCCGGCCGGGAAATTCCAATAGAACACCTATCATTTCCCGCAAAAGGTGCGCGTCATGACTGGGATCTTCGGACTCGGTGACAGCCAAGCGGACCACTTTCTGCGGTTCCGCTGGAATGTAATTGCCTGTGGTCATTTGGGCCTTCTTTTCGCTGACGTTGTGATTGGTTGCTTTGCCGCGGTTCCCGTTGCCGTTGCTCTTGTACCCGTTTCCATTTCCGTTCCCGTTGCCGTTGCCGTTGTAGCCTTTGCCGCCGTTCTTGTAGCCGTTTCGCGCATTGGCGGGTGGCGGCGTAGGGGCTACTGGGTTCTCCGGGTCATATTCGACCGCGGTGTCGCAGGCAAGCGACATCTGGTCCGCGCGCATCCGCAGTCTACCGGTAACCATCACCAACCGGCCGTCCCGCCACACCTCAGCGGTCCGCTGCAGTGTATCCGGCCAGACCATGATCTCCAAAAACCCGCCCAGAATCTCCAGGTTCACGATGAAGAAGCGCTTGCCTTCCCGGGTGGAGCGCTCAATAACCGTGGAGATGAAGCCCAACACGTTTACAGACTGTCCGGCCAGTTCTTCGCCTAGTTGGTCCAGTGAATTCAAGGCTCCCGAGGTATTCATTACCGCCAGGGCGCGCAGGGGATTATGGGACAAGGTCATCCCCAGCAGTTCTCTCTCCCAAGCAGCTTTTTCCTGGTCGGAAACGTCCGGCGCGTCCAGGGTGATGCCACTCATGCCCGCAGCCTCCGACACCTCTTCCGATCCGTCGAACATGCTGCTCTGGCCTGAGTCTCGGGTGCGCGCTTCCCTCTGGGCGGTGGCGGCGATCTGGTCCAGGGCATGGATAACCGCGCCTCTAGATGCCAGGCTGTCGAAGGCCCCGGCCTTGGCCAGACTCTCCAATGTACGCCGGCTCAATCCGGCGGCGCCGGCCCGGCGGCTGAAATCGTCGATGGACTTAAATGGTCCGTTCTCTTTCCGGTCCGCCACGATGGGGCGGATCGCGCCCTCTCCCACCGTTTTGATCGCGGCCAGGCCTATCCGGAGGCCAGGGCCGGTGGGAGCGTCCTGGTCTTGGCCGTCGAGCCGCTGACCATCGGTTTGATGATCGATGGAAAAGAATTCGTCCGACCTGTTGATGTCGGGAAGCAGGATGGGGATCGCGAGCCGGAAACACTCGTTCATAGAACTCAGAATCTTCTCGGGGTTATCGAGCCGGGCGTTTAGCACTGCAGCCATATATTCCACTGGATAATGGTTCTTAAAATAGGCCGTCCAGTAGGAGATCATGGCGTAGCTAACGCTATGGGCCTTGTTGAACGCGTAGCCTGCGAAGGGTTCGATCAGGTCGAATATCTCGATGGCCACGCTCTCTTCGTAGCCTTTGCTTTGGGCGCCTGCCACGAAGTTAACCCGTTCTTCGGCCATCAGCGAGGCGATCTTCTTGCCCATGGCTTTGCGGACGATGTCGGCGCCCCCGAGGGTGTAGCCGGCGAACTGCTGCAGGATCAATAACACCTGGTCTTGGTAAACGATGACCCCGTAGGTCTCATCCAACAGTTCTTTGAAGCTGGGGTGCGGATACGTGATGGGCTTGCGGCCATGTTTCGCATCGATGAAGGTCTCGATGTTTTCCATGGGTCCTGGGCGGTACAAAGCGATCATAGCGGCGATATCGCCCAGGTTCGACGGCTTCAGGGCTTTGATGTACCGCTGCATCCCGGCGCTTTCAAGCTGGAACAAGTCATTGGTGTTGCCCGAAGAGAGCAATTCGAAAGTCGTCACGTCGTCCAACGGCAGGGTCTGAAGGTCTATCTCCACGCCCTGGCTTTCCCGAACCAATTTGACGGCCCGGTCGAGGATGGTTAGGTTGGTCAACCCAAGGAAGTCCATCTTCAAGAGGCCAAGTTGGGCCACCGGGTCCATGGAGAACTGGGTCATCAACACCGGGCTGTTCTCGTCGCCCTTGACCGGCCGCTGCAGCGGAACAGTCTCGGTTAAAGGTTCATCGGCGATCAACACACCAGCGGCATGGGTGCTCACGTGGTGGACGATGCCCTCCAAGCCTTGGGCGTCATTGATCAGCTTGGTGACGTTGGGCTCTTGTTCATAGGCAGTCTTGAGCTCGGGGCTGACGCGCAAGGCGTCTTCCAAGGTACGCGCCTTCAGGGGGACCATCTTCGCGATGCGGTCAACGTCCGAATACCCCATGCCCAGCGCCCGTCCCACGTCGCGCAGGGCCGCTTTGGCGCCCAGGGTCCCAAATGTGATGATCTGGGCTACCCGGTCATTGCCATAGCGGTCGATGACGTAATGGAGCACCTCGTCGCGGCGGTCGTCTTGGAAGTCCAGATCGATGTCCGGCATCTCTTTGCGTTCCATGTTGAGAAACCGTTCAAAGACCAGACGGTACTCCAATGGATCGACATCGGTGATTCCTAGACAATACAGTGCCACGCTGGCGGCGGCGCTGCCACGGACTCCGTACAGGATGTTGCTCCGGCGAACGAAGTCGATGATGTCCCAGACCACCAGGAAGTAATTGGCGAACCTGGTGTGTCGGATGACGTCCAGCTCGTAGCGAAGCCGGTCTTCGGCCTCGGCGGTGGGGTGCGGGTAGCGGCGCCGGAAGCCTTCTTCACATAGCTGGGCCAGGTATTCGTCGGCGTCTATATCATTTGGCGTGGGGTATTTGGGCAGGTGGGTCTGGCCGAAATCCAGGTCAACATTGCACATATCTGAGACTAGCTGAGTGGTCTCCAACGCGGGAAGGAAGTCTGGGAAGAGCTGGGCCATCTCAGCCGGGGTCTTTATGTAATAGGAATCGTCTTCCATGCGGAGACGTTTCTCATCATTGATCGTGGTGCTGGTCTGGATACAGATATAGATGTCTTGGAGGGGGGATTCGACCTGATTTACGTAATGGGCGTCATTGGTGACGATCAGCGGAATATTCAGCTTCTGTCCCAGGATTATGAGACCCTCGTTGATCTTGGGCAATTTAGGGACGTGCTCGTGACGCTGGATCTCCAGGAAGTATCCATCGCCGAACCGCTCCTTGTACCAGCCGGCGGCTTGGGCCGCGGCTTCTTCATTGCCATCGGCCAGAAGGCGCGGGACCTCCGCTGAGGGACAGGCGGAAAGGACGGCCAGGCCCTCACCGAACTCTTCGAGAATGCCTTTGTCGATGCGGGGGCGGTAATGGAAGCCGTCCACATGGGCCTTGGTGACCAGCTGCATCAGGTTGCGGTACCCGGTATTGTCCCGAGCTAGGAGGACCAGGTGGTTGGGGCTGCGTTCGGAAGGGTCTTTATCGAAGCGGCTGTTGTGGGCTACGTAAACCTCACAACCGATGATGGGCTTGATACCCACTTCTTTACATGCTGAGTAGAAATCGACCACGCCATAGAAGGTGCCGTGGTCGGTGATGGCCAGGGATTCCATCCCCAGTTCTTTGGTACGAGCCACCAGGTTGGGGATCCGGCTGATGCCGTCCAACATGCTGTACTCGGTATGAACGTGAAGGTGCGTGAACACTGGACCCGTCTGCCTCCCCACAATATGCGGCCTTGCTGTCCGCATAATGCCAAGGCGGGATTGACCGAATAAAGGTTCCCCGGACCCTGGCAGTGGATATTATAACCCCTCTTTGGTTGGCTGGAACCGGCGGAAACGGCAATTATTTTCGTGTTGCCGGTCTAACCGCCGGCGGGGGTCCCGTAACAAAAAGAATCGGCCGGTAAACTCACCACCGATATTCGGTGTGATCTAACCGGCCGATCCAGGATCGCCAGGTTATGTCAGCAAGCCTCTGGAGGCTCGACTTGAGGAGGGTTTATACCTCAGCGCCAACCTCTTCGTCGGCCGTCTCAGGTCCATCTTTCGTGTCGTCGTCATCCGAAGTCGACTCGGCTCCAGTGGGGGCCGCTGAATTCTTGCTGGCGATACGACTATCGCCCCAGGTGGCTGACTCTACGTAGTTCTTAAACTCGCGGGTTTCCCCACATATCTGGCATGCCCCGTTGCTCACGGGGCCGTCGGCGGGTTGAATCACCCAGTGATGGCGGCATACTGCGACGGCGTCGTTGTCTTCAATTTCGGCTTCAGGTGCGATGGTTGTCTGTTGTGCCATGATTCTCTGCCTCTGGTTGATGGGGTTATATTCTAGCATTGCATGCTCGATTTCGTCAATCTTTTATGTTTGAATGCTGTATTAGTTCTGTATGATAGTGGTGATACCTACTACGAATATGTGGTTGTGACAGATTCCGCCACATTTTTGGGTGATTGGCAGCATTGATGCGGGGTTCGATGCCTTCGGTGATTGTTACGTTGGTTATCGGTGATCGGACTTGCTAAAGGAGCCGATGCTCGAATCTTTCAGCAAGTTGTTGGACTTTGCTGGGCCAACTGATCAATAAGATGCAGGCGGCTCTTTTCGGTTCCATACTGACCACGATCCATCTGCTACCGGGAAATTAATGTGGCTTGATTAAATTTTCCGACAAAGCATTATTAGGGTCAAGCCGCAGATGTCAGAGGCCGGTTTGTAGCCGCGGATATCTGTGAACCAGAGGGTTCAGATAGAAAGAGTGGAAGAAAAGTGCTATCGAGGGTTAGGGAACGCCCTCACCCTAACCCTCTCCCGTTGCGACAAGAGAGGGGATTTTGGATTCCCCAAGGGCATCTCCCCGTCTTCTAGTGAATACCGCCGGGAATGCCTAGGCCCGCTTGATTATCTCTTCGGTGGCCATGCGGGTTACACCCCAGCCGGCCAACCACGCGGAGTGGCGGCCATCGCCGCCCGCAACTATCACCACGATGTCTTCGGCGGACTTCACGATGGGCACCAATGTCTCGGGATTGGTCTCATCCACCCAGCTGGGCCAGTTGCGGTTGCCGTAATGGGCGCGGCCCACGAGCTGACTCAGCGGCATTCGGGCGTTCTGGTAGATGAACTCCCGGACGTCGTTCTTGTCCAGGCCGGAAGCGGCGATCTCCTCAGCGTGTTCCGGACAGATCACCATGACGATCTGGGCGCCGGTGCCAATCTGGTAATAGTTGGATACGCCGACCGCTTTCATGCTGCCGACGATAGTCTGCAGGACCTCAAGTCCAGTGGCGACGGTCGTTTCCATGATCGTGTACACGCCCCGGATGGCGGCTACTGTGACGGTGCTAGACCCCCCGGCGTACCCCAGTTGGATGTTCCTCGGTTCCCATGGGCTTCTTGATTCGTTCTCGGAGAAGCAGAAACTGTAACGGCCCGGTGTGGCCAGGGTGGCCTTGTCCATCTCCCCCGGAATCAGGCCGCCGATGTTCCGGATCACCAACCGCAATGCCCGGCCGATGGCAGCGTTGGCCCTTGAGCCGGGGCCGAAGCAGGCGGCGTCGCCGTTAATGCCCAGTTCATGGGCGATGGGGCCGTTGACGATCACCACCTGGGCCGCGCCGCCGGTGGTTGCGGCGTTCCCGCCCAGGTTGAAGTCTTTATCAAGGGCGGCTTTGACCGCCGCAACAACCACCGGAAAGTACTCCGGCTTACACCCGGCCATGACGGCGTTGATGGCCAGCTTTTCTAGAGTCGCTTGGGCGTTCCGGGGCTGCATCGTCCCCAGCGACGTTGCTGGTTCTCCGCCGTAGCCGGCCAACATCTCCCGCACCAACGGTTCCGTGGGCGGCACCACCGGCAGTCCGTCTGTCCACCCCTGTTCCCAGCAAAAATCCTGGATGGCCTGGAAGGAATCGGGTACGTCGACGCGTCTGGCATTTAACGAAACGGAACTCACGGTGGTTGACCTCTTTTCTGATGGTTTAGCAGCCGATTCTCCGGCTCGATAGGCGGCAAGTCAATATGGACAAATAATAAAAGAGGCCGCTTGGGCCTCCCTTAGACTTTTGGGATAGGACATGGAGGCGGCGAGGGGCCGCCCTCACCCTAACCCTCTCCTCCTTCCGGGGAAGGACGACGGGAGAGGGGAATTTTGGTCCCCTTAAGGGCGGTGCTACTTGCCGGTGAGCAATCTCGCTATTTCTGGGGCGAAGTCGCGGGCCATCTGCTGTACTTCTGGGATGGTGCGGGGAGCCAGAGGACTGGGCAGCACCACGATGCGCACGCCGGGCATTCCTAGGGCCGTGGCCCGGGCATGGGCGGCCCTGGTGAAGGTGCTGGTTATCACGCTAACGGACGGCACGCCCTTGGACTCGGTCATCACTGTGTCGTGGAGACCCCACGCTGTGCAGGACCCTCAATCGGCGATGGCGTGTATCACCACGTCGCATTCATCTGAAAGAGACTGAATCGTCTCATCGGCGCAAGCGGCGCTGTAGGTGAACTTGGTGGCGTAAACAACCTTGGCGACGCCGTAATCGTTGAGCAGTACTTCTTTCAGCTCGCCCATAAACGCGTCGGCATGGTATTTTCTGTTCTCAAGGAGGCCCACCACTTTACCTTTTAGGTCGGGCAGAGTGTCGCTGAGACCCACTTCCTCGGGTACATCCTCAGCGGTGGGATCTAGTATCTCGATGGTCCCTGTAGCCTGTGCCATTGGTTCCCTCCGGATCACTTGGTTGAAGAGAGATTAGCGGTTCATCTGGAAGTACTTGCCTTCTGTCTTGATGGATGGGGCGATGACCATCTCGGCTTTGTGCAGGTCCCTGATCGTGTAGGCCCCACACATACCCATCATCACCCTTAGGGCGCCAACGAAGTTCTGAGTGCCGTCGGTCTTGGAAGTCGGGCCAAAGAGGATCTCTTTCAATGAACCTTTGGTGCCGACGGAGATGCGGGTGCCTCTGGGAAGTTCGGGGTGCGGATTGGCCATGCCCCAGTTGAAACCCTGACCGGGCGCTTCATTGGCCTGGGCAAAAGGAGTGCCCAACATCACACCATCCGCGCCACTGACCATGGCTTTACAGATGTCCCCGCCGGTCCGGAAACCGCCGTCAGTGATCACCGAGACGTAACGGCCGGTGCGCCGGAAGTAGTCTTCGCGGGCTGCCGCGCATTGCAGGGTCGCGGTGACCTGGGGTACTCCTACTCCGACCACTTCGCGCGTGGTGCAAGCGGCGCCGGGACCGACGCCAACCAACAGGCCGTCGATTCCCGTTTCCATCAGCTCCAGAGCGACTTCATAGGTGACACAGTTGCCGACGATCACGGGAACTTTCAGGGCATCGATAAGTTCGGAGAACACCAACCCGCGGTAGCTGTTGGACATGTGCCGGGCGGTGGTGACGGTGGACTGGACTACTACCATGTCGGCCCCGGCTTCAACGGCGGCAGGGGACATGCGCTTGGTGTTCTGAGGGGTGAAAGAGACCGCGCAGGTGGCGCCGGCGTTCTTGATCTCCCGGACGCGCTGGCCGATCAGTTCTTCGCGGATGGGTTCGGAGTAAACTTTCTGGAGGAATTCGGTAACTGTTTCTTGAGGGTGGGAGATGATCTCTTCCATGACGGAGTAGGGGTCTTCATATCTGCTGTAGAGGCCCTCGGCATTCAGGACGCCCAGGCCGCCCATCTCATGCATGTAAGAGGCGAACCCTGGGGAAACCGCCCCGTCCATGGCGGAGGCCATGATTGGAATCTCGAAATCCAGATTGCCGATGGTCATTTTTGTGGAGGTCAACTCGGGGTTGATGGTAACCTGACCAGGCACGATCGCTACTTCATCGAATCCGTAAGAGCGCTCAAGTTCTTTGAATAGTCTTCTCCCCATCCCTACGCACCTCTCCCGTTACCGATTCTTTCACTGATTTAATCAGTATTCTCATTAAAAATCAACCTGGATTCAAGGGGCAGACAGGCGGACTTTTGGGCCAGAGATTCCGGCTAAGATTCCCGAGTAAATCGGCTCAAAAAATCCGGACGAAACCCTCCGCAAAATCCACAGCAGAAAACTCGCCTGAAATTCGGTGGCCCATTTTTGCTGTTTCACCCTTGCGGGGTTGTGAAGAATGGTGCATACTAGCCTAGCTGATGTATCTCCTGGTGGTTCTAGCGAAGCGGCCCCACCCGTTCCCATCCCGAACACGGAAGTGAAACGCCTCAGCGCCTACGATACTGCTCTGG
>Ga0207991_1001776_pt1 | contig 12727 bp, 8 predicted proteins | sample ETN07SmetaG_FD_185786 | JGI IMG/M metagenome (GOLD analysis project Ga0207991, IMG submission 185786) | Marine microbial and viral communities from oxygen minimum zone, Eastern Pacific Ocean - ETNP2014F14-07SV275 (SPAdes) (version 2) | ecosystem: Environmental > Aquatic > Marine > Oceanic ... | reverse complement strand
GCACGGGCGCACGCGTGGGCACACGCCCCTACTCGGGCGTGTGCGCTGCCGAAAGCGAACACCGAGCACTCACTAGACCGTCACACACACGAAAACGAATTACAGAGGAACCCACATCAATGGCAAGGAAAGTAGCCGGTGAGCCGTACACGAGGATCTCGGCTGAAGAAGCCGACGAAATGATAAAGGCCGGTGGCTCGGTGGTTGTCGATGTCAGGCGCGATGACGAGTACCACGGCGGCCATGTTAAAGGTGCCCTGTGGATACCCGTCGACGATGTCATCCCGCGCTTCGACGAGCTGCCGACCGATGGCAACCTGCTGTTTATCTGCGAGGTAGGTGCCCGCTCAGGGCTCGCAGCCGAATACGCCGCAGCTATGGGTGCCGACGTCGACCGCCTTTTCAACATTGAAGACGGCACCGGAACGTGGATCGGCAAGGGACTGCCCTACTCGACCGGCGACAACAAGTAGCCGGAACGGGCCCCGAAAACGAGCTCTCAACACAGGGAGGTTTACTTTGGGACCGGAGAAAATAATTTGAAAATCCTGGTTGTTGGTTCTGTCGCGTACGATGCGGTCGAAACCCCGGCGGGCAAACGTGACTCGCAACTGGGCGGTTCGGCCTCCTACTTCTCGACCGCGGCCAGCTACTTCGCCGATGTCGGCCTGATCGGCGTCGTTGGCGACGATTTCGATCCCGCCGACCGCGCAATGCTCGATGACCTGGGGATCGACACTTCGGGTCTGATCGAAGCCGAGGGCAAGACTTTTCGCTGGGTAGGCACGTATACAGCTGACATCAACACGGCCGTCACCCTCGACACCCAGCTAAACGTCTTTGCGGAATTTGAACCCGCGCTGAGCAACGAGCATGCCAGCGCGCCCTACCTGTTCCTGGCAAACATCGACCCGAACCTCCAACTAAAAGTCCTGGGATCGATGAACTCACGACCGAAAATGGTTGCCTGCGACACCATGAACCTCTGGATCGACATCGCCCGCCCGGCCCTCGTCGATCTCGTTGGCAGGGTCGATACCCTTCTCATTAACGAAGGCGAGGCGAAGCAGTTGACCGGTCTGGAGCACCTGCCCGATGCAGCAAAGGCCATCACAGACATGGGACCGAGTTCGGTGGTTATAAAGCGCGGCGAATACGGTGTCGCCCTGTTCGGACCAGACTTCTCGTTTGCGGCACCGGCCTACCCGATCAGCCGGGTAATCGACCCCACCGGTGCAGGCGATTCGTTTGCCGCCGGGTTCATGGGTTACATTGCCTCTGTCGATCGGTTCGATGAGGAGGCGCTCCGCACCGCAGCAGTCGCCGGCAGCACAATGGCATCGTTCGCAGTGGAAGATTTTGGACTCGACCGCACCAGGACACTTACGCAATCAGATATAAAAACCCGTTTCGACGCATTCGTCGACTTGACTCGATTCAACCCCCTGAGCTGACGGCCAATTGAAAGCGCCCATCGCCCGGACGAACTTCAGAACTTTCTAATCCGCAACTACAATTCGTTGCACCAGTCCGGAGAAACGTATGAATTACGACATCAAAGACGTCAGCCTGGCGAACCAGGGTGCGCTGCGAGCCGAATGGGCCGAGCGAGAAATGCCGGTGCTCCGCACTATCAAAGAACGGTTCGCAAAAGAACAGCCGCTAAAGGGCATCAAGCTCGCTGGCTGCCTGCATATAACTGCAGAAACTGCCAACCTGGCCCACACGCTGAAAGCTGCCGGGGCCAATCTCACACTCTGCGCCTCAAACCCGCTTTCAACCCAGGACGACATCGCCGCCCACCTCGTCGATTCGGGAATCCCGGTCTTCGCCATCAAGGGTGAAGACGACAAGACCTACTACGACCACATGTCGGCAACCGTCGACACCGGCCCGCAGATCACCATGGACGACGGTGCCGATGTCGTCGCCATGCTGCACAGCGAAAAGCAGCACCTCCTGAGCGGTGTGATCGGCGGAATGGAAGAGACCACCACGGGTGTCATCCGCCTGAAGGCGCTCCACGGCCAGGGCAAGCTCGCTTATCCGATCGTTGCGGTGAACGATTCGCAGACCAAGCACATGTTCGACAACCGCTATGGCACCGGCCAGAGCTCGCTCGACGGCATTATCCGCGCCACCAACATGCTCATCACCGGCAAGACTGTCGTCACGGTCGGCTACGGCTGGTGCGGCAAGGGTTTCTCGATGCGGGCCAAGGGCATGGGAGCCCACACCATCGTGTGTGAAGTAGACCCGGTCCGAGCGCTCGAGGCCGTGATGGACGGCCACCAGGTGATGAGCATGAACGATGCCAGCAAGGTCGGCGACATCTTCCTCACTGTTACCGGCGGAATAAAGGCGATCGACAAGCACCATTTCGAATCTATGAAGGACGGCGCGGTGGTAGCCAACTCGGGCCACTTCAACGTCGAAATAAATATCGAAGCGCTCGAAGAGATGTCTGAAACTAAGCGCAGCCTGCGCGAGTTCGTCGAGGAGTACGCACTGGAAGACGGTCGCAAGATATTCCTCCTCGCGCAGGGCCGGCTCATCAACCTCGGAGCAGCCGAAGGCCACCCGCCCAGCGTGATGGACATGAGCTTCGCCAACCAGGCCCTTGCTGGCGAGTACATCGTAGAAAACCACGCAAAACTCGAACCGGGGGTCTACACCCTGCCCACCGAAGTCGATACCGACATCGCGAGCATCAAGCTGGGTGCAATGGGCATGTCGTTCGATACCCTCACCGAAGAACAGGACAAGTACCTGAACAGCTGGGAGATGGGCACCTGAACCCGGCCGCAACTTGCTAATCTGGCCCAGATCGACCACGACCCGGTCGGTCTGGGCCTATCTAAGACACGGATTACCCAACACAAAAAATGGACAACACTAACTACCTGCTCACCTCGGAATCGGTATCCGAAGGTCATCCCGACAAGATGGCCGACCAGATATCCGACGGTATTCTCGACGCCCTCCTCGCCCAGGACCCCATGAGCCGCGTTGCCTGCGAAACGTCGGTCACGACCGGCCTCGTGCTGGTGTTCGGCGAGATCACGACAACGGCCTATGTCGATATTCAAAAAATCGTCCGCGAAACCATCAAGAACATCGGTTACGACGATCCCGCCTACGGGTTCGATTGCGACGGATGCTCGGTTCTGGTAGCACTGGACGAGCAGTCGGCCGACATCGCGGCGGGCGTTAGCGAAGCCATCGAGGTCCGAGGTGAAGCGGGCGCACAGGAAATTGGCGCTGGCGACCAGGGAATGATGATCGGGTACGCCTCGAACGAAACACCCGAACTCATGCCGTTGCCGATCTCTCTCGCACACCGGCTGACACGGCGCATGTCAGAGGCCAGGCGCGACGGGACGATCGGCTATTTGCGGCCCGACTCGAAAAGCCAGGTTACGGTTGAGTACACCGAGGACCACAAACCCGTCCGCGTCGACACCATCGTCATTTCGACCCAGCACGACCCCGATGCCACGAACGACCAGATCGAAGCCGACATTCAAAAACATGTCATTGCCCAGGTCGTCCCAGCCGACCTGTTGGACGACAGGACCAAGTATTTCATCAACCCATCGGGGAAATTTGTCATCGGCGGGCCGGTTGGCGACGCCGGGTTGACCGGTCGAAAGATTATCGTCGACACCTACGGCGGCAGCGCCCGACATGGCGGTGGTGCCTTCTCGGGCAAGGATCCGACGAAGGTTGACCGCTCTGGCGCATACGCAGCACGCTGGGTTGCAAAGAACCTCGTAGCAGCTGGTCTTGCCGACCGTGCAGAGGTCCAGCTTTCGTACGCCATCGGTGTATCGAACCCGATCTCGATCCAGGTCGATACGAAAGGCACTGGCAACAGGCCCGAAAGCGAGCTTGTTGCACTGGTAAATCAGCATTTCGACCTGAGACCACAGGCGATTATCGATCACTTCGACCTGCGACGACCGATCTACCAGCAAACTGCCGCGTACGGGCACTTCGGGCGCGACGACCTAGACCTGCCGTGGGAGAAACTCGATCGAGTGGACGCGCTGAAGGGGTAAAGGCAAAAAGTCGATGAGCGAGCGTCCGGATATCAAGTTTGGCACCGACGGTTGGCGGGCGATTATTGCCGAAGAGTTCACCTTCGCTAACGTCCGCGCATGCGCGGAAGCCGTGGCTCGAAACCTCATCGCCTCGGGTCGTTCCCGCGACGGACTGGTTATCGGTTTCGACACGCGCTACGGCTCGCAAAGATTCGCGCACGCGGTGGCCGATGTCGTAAACCGCTTCGGTATCGCAACGCAGATCTTCGATGTTGCAGCGCCAACCCCTGCCTGCAGCTTCGCAGTCGTTAATCAGTCGGCAGCAAACGGAGTGATGATCACCGCCAGCCACAACCCTCCGGAGTGGAACGGCTTCAAGGTCAAATCTGCAGCGGGCGGCTCGGCCTCGCCGGAAGAGGTCGCAAATATTGAACTCCACCTTGCAGATGTCCTAGACGGCAAGTCGTCATACTCGGGCACCCATGTTGCGCAGGGCCAGGTCTTCGATGTGATCGGCCCGTATCTCGAACAGTTGCACCGCGTTATCGACGTTGACCCCATCAAATCGCAACCGTTGAAAATCGTGGTGGACGCCATGCACGGTTGCGGCGCGGGGATCATCCCGAAAATGCTGGCAGGCGGGGCGATAGAGGTCACCGAAATACGCTCGGAGTCCAACCCCAACTTCCCCGGCATGGACCAGCCCGAGCCCATTGCACATAACCTGCGCCCGCTTTCGGATACGGTCCGCGAGACAGGGGCAGCCGTGGGAATCGCGCTCGATGGAGATGCCGACCGGCTGGGCATAATCGACGAAAATGGCATCTACTTCACAACCCTTGAAGTCTTCTCCCTGCTCACCGACCACTTCATGGGAAGGCGCAACGAAAGAGGCGGGGTCGCCTGCACCATCACGATGTCGTCGATGGTCGACAAGCTCTCGGCGAACTACGGCGCTCCGGTCTACAGGACCCCCGTCGGCTTCAAGTACGTGGGCCCGACGATGATCGAAGAAAACTGTTCGATGGGCGGCGAAGAAAGCGGAGGCTACGCCTTCAAAGGCCATGTTCCCGAACGCGACGGTGCGCTATCGGGCCTCTTGTTCCTCCAGGCGATGGTGATGAGCGGCAAAAAACCGACCGAACTCCTGAACGACCTGCACGCGCTCGTCGGGCCCCACACTTTCAAGCGCATCGACATTTCTTACGACAAAACGCAGCGCTCACACCTGGCAGAACAAGTCGCATCAGCCACTCCCGCCTCGCTCGGTGGACTCGCCGTTGAATCGGACGATCGCAGGGATGGCGTACGCTTCGACCTGGCAGGCGGATCGTGGGCAGTGGCCAGGATGTCAGGTACCGAACCTCTGGTGCGCATCTACGCCGAAACGCCCGACGACGACACGCTTACCGCAGTGCTCGGTGATCTCCAGAAGACGCTTGGCGTGTAGGTCGGACAGCGCACCAAAAACGAGGGGAATCGCCACTCAGCGGCACGGCATCATCGACTCAGAAAAGTGCCAGCTTGTCGCAGCAAACCAGGCGATACCTGTGGTACCGAGGGTGGGATTCGAACCCACACGTCCTTTACGGACAGCGGATTTTAAATTCGCACTCCATAGGTTTTTGCCGTCCGTGCAAGGTCAATCCGTACTGAACAATTGCAACTCGGAGCCAACTTGGTACGTCTGGATTCACTATCGTCCATTGCCTACGTAGTCAATTAAGTAGTCAAAGTGCAGTCGGTGTCTGGTCGGTATGCGTCCTGGCTTATGAGGATATATGGGGCGGAATTGAAACAGGTTTAAAAAAGCCCAGCTTCAGCATCCGTGACAGGCCGCGGCCAGCCTTGAGGTAGTCGGTCAGAGACGCGGCGAACAAAGTCAAATAACTCACCAGTGCCTGCTGTTATTCGGTCGAGTCGCCGGCAATCAGTGTGCCGACTGACCGCCGGGTTCAGCCACCGACCGGCAGTGCTTTCAGATAACCGATTAATGCGGCCAGTTCTGCAGAACTCAGTTGTTCAAAAACACTGTGCACGGTGCCGGCCTGAAGAACTTCTTCGAGCGTTGGTGCACTGCCGTCATGAAAATAGGGCGCACTCATCCATATCCCAAGCAGGCTGGGCGTATCGAAGCTCGTTCCACGCCCGTGGCTGTTCTTTTCCAGTGACCGGTCCCCGGTTCCGACTTCGTGCAGCTCGCGATCTGTATAGATCGGCGGTACATGACAATCCCCACAGCCCAGAGATTTGAATGTCTTTTTCCCCAGGTTCAGAGTAGCTTGGTCCACGGATTCGGGCGAGACCGGAACTTTGAGCGAAGCCAGGTAAGAGGCCAGGGCATCCAGTTGAGATGACAGTCCTGCATGTGGCGGTCCAAGGGAGTCATTAGCCTCTCCCGTTACGAGGCCGTCTCCAGCCTGTATCTCACGTATCGTGATCTCGACATCCTGTAATTCGTCAAGATCTCCGGACCAGTGGATCGGCAGTGTATTAGCTACTCCGAGTAAGGAAGGGGTGTTCCTTGGTCCATCGGGAAAACCCAGCCAGGTACGAGTATCCATCATGCCATCGAAGTGGCAGGTGGCACATGAGATCCAGTTGTCAGTTGTAAGTACTGGCTCTCCTGCAGAATTGAAAATCTTCTTACCCTGGAGCAGAACCTCAGGAAGTGCTATTTCTGTCAGGTCAATGGTATGGGAGACGGTAAGGAGAGTTGTATCAATAACAGACAAAGTGCCGTCCAGTACATTGTTGACGAAGACGCGTGAACCATCAGGCGTAATAGCAATTCCGCGGGGGTTGGCGCCGACCGTAATATGGGCTATGCCACGATCAGTGCCCTGATCTATTACTGATACGTCGTCACTTCCGGCGTTGGCAACAAACACGACGCTTCCATCCGGCGTGATCGCCACTGAAAATGGCATATTGACCGGTTCATCAGCGGTGTCCAGCGTAATACGCTCACGTACCAGTAATTTGAATTCGGCCAGATCCAGGACATTCACCACCGGGAATACAGTGGAGTCAAAAAGCAACGCGGTATTGCCCGTGTTCAAGCGGGTCTGGGGCAAATACGCTTTCTCCCCCAGGGGTCCTATCGCAACGAACTGGTTTAAGTTGATATCTGTCCCCATGGAAGCGACACCAGTCACCGCCGACGTTCGTATATCAATGCCTGTGACGTTTCCATTAAATAAATGGGTAACCAGTAATTGTGTCCCGTCCGCGGTCATTGCGAGACCGGCAGGAAAAGAGTCGACCGGAATGCGGTTAGCCCGCCTCCCGGTTTTAAGGTTGACCACGCTCACGTTACCCGTAGCAAATTCGGCGATAAATGCACTGGCTCCGTCTGTGACAATCCCATATGGCAACAGTCCCACGGAATACTGAGCAACCTCGGCCGCCCGGTCGAGACTGATTACGGATATAGAAGCCGACCCCCAATTGCTGACCACTATTTTTTTAGAGTCAGGTGTGAAACACAGAGTCCGCGGGTCGTCACCAACAGGAACCTCAGCTTTGACTGCCAGGGTAACGGCGTCCACCAGGGTGACAGAGTCACTGTCTGGATTGATTGCTGCAACAATGCTGCCGTCGGGAGAAACGGCCACGAATGAGGCCGTAACCGGGCCGTCAAAAAGAGGGCTGGATGTTGGCTCAGGAGTCGCGCTCGCCTGTACCGGCTGGGTTACGGGAAGTGGTGTCGGTTCTGCAGCAACCGTGGTGACTGCAACAACGGGTACTGTATCAGCGGGTTGAATACGCTCTGTTGAAGAAGAAGTACTACTGCAGGCGGCGAGCAGGAAGGTCAGAAGCACCAGTAACAGGGTCGTCCGAGAAAACCGGTAGAGATTTATCGTTGTGACCTCCAGCCCCAGCTACAGACGCGGCAAGCCCCTGCACAGCGCTGGTGATGCTCAGGCACCGGGCTTACATACAAATATTTCGTCGAACAGTACCTCGCTGTCATCGAGCACTTCTAACCAGATTCCCCCTGGCGGGAGCGGGTCTGGTTCCGTTTGCTCAATCTCCAGATAGCCATCGACGGCAACGTAGAAAACTCCCTTTTGAAGTCCTATTTCTACTACGTGCCATTCACCAGATGTATGCGATATACCGCTTCCACCGAACGCGATTCCACCACGCGTAACGTGGGTGCCGTTTTCGCTGAAGGAAACTAGGTAACGGTTGCCGTCTTTCGAGTGGAAATTAAGATGCACATTACCGTTAATGATCTTCACCAACATGCGCCACACTACTTCCCCCCAGTTCTCCCCTGCGAACGCGTGAACGTGTCCTTCACCCCGTAACGCCGGGGTGTTCGAGTCATCCGTCTGTATGACAGACCAAGCCCGCGGGTCGCTGAACTCCCAACCCGGCGTACCATTTTCAAAATTACTATTGAAGAGTTGGGCTTCATTCGCAAGACAGTCGGTCTGATCAGTTGCTAAACCTTTCAAACTACTGGGTGTATCGGATCCGGTACTAAGGAAGCGCGGTACCCGGTTTCCATGCGTGACTATCGTGCCGGCAGCAGTCCGTCCTGACTGCTCTTTAAGGTGATAGGTAACGGTAACTGTGTCGGCAAGACCTCCAGTATCGAAATTATCAGCCAGTTGATTCATGTCTTCACTATAAAGTTCCCAGGTGATCGAGCCGTTTTCGACAGGCATTTCAGTATCAACCAGCACGATGCCAGGCATAGTGACGGTTACATGACCCGTTGTTCCAGTCCAGTCCTGTGGCAGTAATGCCGCAAAGCTTGCCCGAGAGTTACCGCCGTTATACCAGTTAGTTGGGCGAAGCATGGTCAGATCAGTAGACAGGTTCAGTGGCAACGTGTCACTGTCTTTCACGATAAATGTGAACGTTCTTCCGTCAGGAGTAAGTGGACCACCCTGAGGGTAAGGTTTCTGCACCGATCCCGCACTGGTCATACCATCGTGTGTCACCGTCAAATCAACAGTCCAAAGGCCTGACATATCAAGCTCAAAATCATCTTGTGGGTCATAGAAATAACCGACAGCATTTCCCCGCCCATCAAATGATCGAACAATACCGTCAGGTGCCGTTACCGTATATTCCACTCTACTCGGCAGCGTGGGCATGATCGGACCTGCCATACGAAATATGTTGCCAACTTCTAAAATAGCCCCGGGGCGTACTCCGAGAGGTACAAAGAACATGTCAATATCACGCCCATGTACCTTAAAGAGGGGTCCCCCATTTGGACCTCCAGCATTACCCTGAAATGGCGGCATGAACCGCGAGCCCATCGGGTCATCGTCATCGGTAAGTACCCAGCCTGAACCGTAAATCGCAAATACCCCGTCCTGAGCCTCGATATCGCGTATTACAGTACCGCCATACAGGAACTTGAAATCACCGGGCAAGTCGCCCTCACGGCCGTTGCCGGACTGCATGTGGTAGGCGTCGCCAAAGCGCCAGTAAGCCGATGACGCACCTTCGCCCTGAATCAGCTCCCGTACCCGCACTCCAGGGCGCTGCGCCGAGCCGTACGTATACGCAAGAAGGCTCAGCTCTTCCAGGCGAAGACCCATGCTTCCGCCAGGGCCTGCCCCGCAGCGCTCCCCACAGTTGAGCGGATCGTCTTCTTCAGGGGTCGTTATAAGCGGAACCTGCCCTGCCTTCAGCAGATCCTTGTATTTTTCTTCAGGCATGCTCCCCTCTGCCAGTTTGAGGGCGCGTTTTACAAGTGGATGATCCTCGTCCACGATCTGCATACTGAGACCTACATTAACCGCATCGCCAGGTCCAGATGAATGAAAATGATCAAGACCGGTTAAATCTCCGCGGTTTTCAGGGCCTTCCATCCCCCATAAAATGTCGCCTGTGAAATACGGAAACTGTAGATGCCCATCGGCTGAAAAATCTATTCCGAAACCCCAAGGTGGCGGGATATAGTCCAAAGTGTCGTGCCCCCTGAGACCGTGAGCTATGATCGGACCATCAGGAGTTGCAACAACTCCACCGTATTTCATACGTCCTGCCCACAGACGCTCCTCTGTATCCGGGTAACGTGCTTCTGCCTCCACCAGGTATTCACCTTCAGTCGTGAATGAAAAGGACTGACCTTTACCATCCCACCAGCCACCGGAGTTAGCGACGCCGGTGTATTCCTTTTTGGTCACGACGTTATCGGCTCCGATGTGAGTAACCGTGAACCTGACATCGGCTGGAACACCCGGATAGACCTGCAATCCCACCGGCAGGCTGTCACCGACTTCGAAAGGGGTACCCGGCAAAAGTAACGTTTCAATATCGAGACTGTTTGCCACAACCAGGTCGAATGTACCGGTCACTTCAAGGATTTGACCGTTTTCGTCGGCGATATGTCCAGCGAGATGCACCACGTAGTCCCCGTCGAGTGGAAACTGGTACTCGAACATATCTGCCTGGCCCAGTAACTGCGGTATCTCGCCTATGTGCCCACCACCGCCGGCGATCTGGTTCCCGTCGGGCGTCGTGGGTGTTTTTACACCGTAGGCCGTGAACGGCCCAGGCCCAAGGACATCGGTTTTACCGTCGGGTCTTTCTACGGTGATCATGAGTTCGCTGTTCGAAAAATCGAACGCAATCAACGGAACGGCCGGGGGGCGACGGTCGGTTATCCCCATCAGCGGCAGGTAAGGGTCCAGACGGTGTCGCCAGGGATCGCCGTACGGGTCCAGGCGGGGGACAATCGGGTTGTGGTGGGTGATGATCCTCGATCCGATAGCCAGCCGGTCGGCATCCTCGCGGGCCAGCACACCTCCGCGGGTGCCCTCCTGAAGCAGGTCGGCCAAAAGGGTGGTCGTGAGACGCAACGGTTCGGCTGGACCCACAGTGACCGTGGCCAGTGCAATACTGTTGCCCTGTCCCAGCGCACCCCCGAGGTCCAGCAGTTTATCCGAGGGCTGGATAGCCTCTCTAACAGAGTCGGGCGTATTAAGCGTAAGCCACGTTACATAGGTTCCCGTCGGCGCATCCGAGTCCACCTGCACCTCACAGGAAATATCTGCGACGAGCCCATCGCTCGCCTTCCGCCATTCCAGGATCCCTGTACCGCAATTTTGCGAGAAAATATCAAGCGTCCCCTCTTGCCGCGTCCTTTCGATTGGCAGCCCGGTTGGTGTCATGATGTTGGATAAAAAATCGCCCGCCGGCCCTATCTGATATCCGGTTTCATCGCCCAGCATCTGGCCTGAAAAGCTGAAAGCCACTCCGTCTAATGACTGAATATCTGTGAGTACTTTTATCTGCCCGGTTACATCGAATGTACCGTCTGGTTGAAAAGTGATATCAGACAGGTTTCCTTCAAAAATCCATGGCGGCCCGTCACCAGTCACCCTGGCCCCGCCAGCGACCGAATATCCACCAGACTCTGCCGCAGATGGCACGACCGGCACGCGCAGGACGATGCCCGGGGATCCTATTTGTTTGGAGTCAAAGATCTCGTCAATACCGCTTCTGATCGCTGAATAGCCTTCTGTCGTAGAGTCCTGTTTCACCAGCAGATGCGTACCTGCACGGGCCGCGATGCTGGTAGCAAAAGCGCCTTTCGAATCGGCCTGTACGACAGCAGCATTGCCAAGCTCCATGTTTGCGACCAGTACAGCGGCATTGGAGGGAACGGCCCCCTCGCCTGCGGAAACAAGGGCGTATCCGGTTGCAGCGTCATGGTCAACGGTTATTGCAGCTGACTCTGGAGGGGAAAGAACACGGTAACGTTCGGCAGCGGCAAGGTGATCCAGCCCAGATCCGGAAGAATCCACGGTGAGAATTGAAAAGTCAGACGATGCAGACACACTCGGTTTGGATTCCGGAGTCTGGTCAGGTACGGGCGATTTTCCGAGAACGGTAGCAGCTACGACAGGGTCAGGCGCGGCCGTGGGGTCAGGCGCGGCCGCGGGGTCAGGCGCGGCCGTGGGGTCAGGCGCGGCCGCGGGGTCAGGCGCGGCCGCAGGTTCGACGGTAGGCGAGTCACCAAACACCTTTTTGATAATACTTTTCAGTATGCCGGGCTTAGCGGTCGGTGACGGAACGGCAGGCGGAGCAGGTACGGACGTTGGCGATGCCACGACCGATGCTTCGGGCTCTGATTCGAGGGGGGGGGTGACTTCCTGACTTTCCGCAGAACAAGCGATTAGCAGCAGCATAAACAATGCCGAGGCTATTACCGTAAATCTGTTCCTGGTTTTCGTGAGCACCGACCACGTGTTTGCCAAGTCACTCACTCGAATCTTCATAGCACTCGGGCCTGAGTACAGGTCCGGCAATTGCATAGTGCGACGACTCCGTATTTTTGCAAAATATTCTCTGTTCATTAACCAGCGCCACTGCTTTGGCAAGTAGAGTCATCCAGTGTCAGAGGTCAGCAACCTTTTTTGGCTCGATCTTGAAATGACCGGCCTCGGGGATGAACAGGTAATCCTCGAAATCGCATCCCTTGTCACCGGCGCCGAGCTTAATATACTCGCAGAGGGTCCGGAAATTGCAGTCCACCGGACCGCAGAAGAAATATCACGGATGGAGGCATGGCCGGCAGTTCAGCACAAAAATCCGGGCTACTCGACCGCGTTGAAGCTTCGAGAACGGGGGGCAGGGAAGCTGAACGCCAGACGCTAGATTTTTTGAAAAAGTGGGTGTCCGAGAATACTCCACCACTCTGTGGAAAT
>Ga0207991_1001775_pt1 | contig 12730 bp, 10 predicted proteins | sample ETN07SmetaG_FD_185786 | JGI IMG/M metagenome (GOLD analysis project Ga0207991, IMG submission 185786) | Marine microbial and viral communities from oxygen minimum zone, Eastern Pacific Ocean - ETNP2014F14-07SV275 (SPAdes) (version 2) | ecosystem: Environmental > Aquatic > Marine > Oceanic ... | reverse complement strand
ATCTTTTACAACCAGTATTTCGCCGTCATAGCTTTTTTGTACGTTTTCAAATCTTACTAAGGGTTTTTCTGTGGTCATTTGTGCATTAACTGAAATTAATAAATATTACAAGGTAAGTGGTAAATTATATTAGGGGAATGAAGTTGTTTGAGTGCTGCTGTGCCAGAATGAACTGAAGTAATGTGCCAGTGAGTGGCGTATCTTTATTAAACAGGTGTTCTTGCCTGAGCCGGACGGGTCTAGCATGGTGACAAATTCACCCTTTGCCACATCGAGGTTGAAATCTTTTACAACCACTATTTCACCGTCATAACTTTTCTGTACATTTTCAAATCTTACTAATGGTCTTTCTGCCTTCACCTCCCTCTGTCCAAGTGTGCTTGATACTAAATGTGAGTTGTCTCAACTCGGAGCGATTAACTTAATGGTCGTTTTACAAAAACTCGACTAATATATACCTTTAAATACTCTAATTTAGCATTATAAGTATAAATACAAGACGAGTTCACTAATTAATAAGCATTTTGTATTAGAATTGTAGAGCATAATATGTTATTAAATTACCCAAGTTTTGCGCTAATTAGTCCTAAATAAATCTAGAATGCCTATAAATATTACGAATTTCATCATTTAACTAAAAAACTCAAATTCACACAATAGCCACCTGTTCTTGTTTGGAGGCTAGCGTTAGCTAAACATAAACACCTTTCTCTGCAATATAAGCTATCCGCCTTGAGTAAGTATCGAAGTTAGATTGACTAAATATGAGTATTTACAGCTGCACTATTTTGAGACTTAATGGGCTTATATCTTTCTTTTTAAATTAACAACTACTTAAAAATCTACTGCAACGGATCATTGTACACAGAATAACATTACTTTAATTTTATAATGAAATACTTTGCCTTACCTAGAGGTGAGCACACACCAATGTCTACAGGTCTATTTCGCCTCGAGAAGGGAAACTTGATTATTTATGACTACACCTACGAAGAAATGAAAATCATTCTTGTTAGTGGATTTCATATTACCGATGACCCTGGTTAAGAAGTGACTGTAACTGCAGGGGACTTATTCTACTTTCCTAAGGGCATGTAATCACATTCCACACTAATGATTTGGCCTTGCTGACTTCGTTGGTCAGCATGGCGCAGATGAGGCTTAATTGACTCAAGTTTGAATAAACAAACCTCGTCATCGCGGGTTTTTTTATTGATAAATCAATTTAAAGTTTTCCTTATTGTAGGGCGAAGGAAAATGATTATTTAATGCAAACTCTGCCGTAATGTAGCCCAATTCATCTGCGGATTTGGCGCAATAGCCGCCACCGGCAAAAAGAGCATAAAATCTTTCATCTTCAAATTGATCAATGTAGTTACCACCCGTTGGAGATGTTGTGGTGACACAGGAAACTGAATGAAAGCCGTTGAAAGTTACAGAAGGCAGCAACTCTTTGAGTGTCTGCGTTAACCATGGAATTTTTTTCTTGTCGCCATCACTTTGAAACCAGTCCTGCAATGATTGCTTATCCTTTACCATTTCATCCCCAAGTGCGTGACCGATTTTGACGTAGTATTTGCCATTCGGATACTCAACAGGCGGTAAAAAGTATAGAAATTTATTAGGCTCGTCACCGAGTCGATAGCTCATCGTCGGCATACCTTTAAGGTTTGATAATTGGTCTTTAGATACCTCACCCAACACTGATGTGTGAGGTACAACACCGTAAGCTATGGGGCGAGGAATGGTGTTACCTATATTGGCAAAAGCACCCGTTGAAAGAATGCATTTTTTGCATTTAAGTGTTGATTGTTCTGTTTTTACAGTGATGTATTTTTCATTTTTTTCAATGGCAATGACTGTCTCGTCAACAACAATGCCTCTAAAGTTTTCTAGAGCTTTATTTTGAGCTGTTATGTTTTTTCTGGGGTCAATCCAACCGGCATTTTTGGCTTGAAATATCCCGCGAACTCCATGTGGAAATTTGAAGTAAGGAAATCGTTCTTCTAATTGCTCTGAGGAAATGGTTTCAACGTCAGGGTAGTAGGTTTCTGCATGAGAACTCATCTCATTAAGATAGTTTTTGTTATTTGAGACTGCAAGATAGCCCACTTCTTGAAAAAAGTTAATACCAGTTTCTTGCTCTAGAGGCTTGAAGCGTTTAATGGATTCTTGAGAAATTTGGCAATTGTGAGCAAGAGGGTCGAGTATACGAACAATGCGTGCTGAGTCGTAGTGGCTACTAAATACACCAGTATGAGTCTTTAGGTTCGTTGGCTCACTCGGTCCAACCAGAGCAACACTCGCACCCTGAATAGCAAGGTGGCGCGCAGCCGCCGAGCCCATAAGACCACGACCAATAACAATAAAATCGACAATCGACATAATGTCAAATTATAACACTGGGGCCAAAGTAAAAAAAAACTAGGTGGAAAAATCCTCGAGCATTTTGAATATTTGTTCGCGATCAGAGAGAATTAGTAATAGAGCCAAATCTCCTGGTTGTAATTTTTCTAACACGACTTCAACACCTGTTAAAGGAGAGTCGGAAGTGATAATTTGGTCTTGACTCAACCCGTGAGTACGGCACTGATCTGCAATGAGCTGAGAAACTTCACCCGACTCACGACCACGTAAATATTCAGGAAGCTCGACTGCAACAAAATAGTCCGGCTGCAAACTTAGAGCGCTCTGTGTCGAGTTACGAATAGCTTGATCAGAGCGATCACCTCCAATTCCCATTAAAATAAAGCGTTTTTTTGCAGGGATACTTGCCATGGCCTCAGTAACAGCTGAAATTGAATGGGGGTTGTGGGCAAAATCAACAAATACTCGAGCGCCATTAACCGAAAATTCATTACATCTGCCGGGGTTGTCCTTGGGGTTACTATTAAATTGTGACAAGCCCATACGGATGGCATCATTACTAAGCCCTAAAGCGCGAGAAATACAAAGAGCACCCAAAGCATTGCGAACATTGTATTGCGCTGCACCGCCCATAGTCAAAGGAATCTCTTGCACATTAATGACTAAATCCGTTTGTTTGCCATCAAAATACATAAGGCTAGAATTTTCAAGCCAAGCACAAGATATACCCTCGGATTTGGATGAAATAATTTGAGTTGCGTTTGAATTTAGTGAAAACCAGCAGAGTTTAGTCTGTATTCGGGACGCTTCAGCAACAACCAATTCGTCATCAGCATTGAGCACTAATATGCCATCATCGGCTAAGGTTCGATGTACAGAAAATTTAGCAAGCGCTAAATCTTCAACAGTGTTGATACCGTAATTACCTAGATGATCTGCCGCCACATTTGTAACTAAGGCGGCACTTGCTCGGCGCAAAGGGAGACCGCGGCGTAAAATACCACCACGAGCCACTTCTAAATAGGCTATTTCTAAGCGTGGATCGCGTAACAACATACGCGCACCACCTGGACCGGAATAATCGCCATGGTCAAGAATATCATCACCCACCCGAACAAATTCGGTTGAAGTTAATCCTGCCACTAAGCCTGAAGCAGTGCCAATAGCGTTACATAAACGAGCCGTCGTGGTCTTTCCATTAGTGCCTGTGATCAGAGCAACAGGAATATCATACAAAGCCTGCCAATTAATGTCTTTTGGGCTAGGAAGGTCGTTAATCGGCCAAGTTCGTGAACCCTTACCATGGCCTAATGAGAGCTCGGCGTCGTCGCTTAAGACGTCAACACAATGCTCAGCTGCAGCCTCCATAAGGGTAACTAAGCTTGGATTGGATTCCTTTACCATGATTTCTTGAAGGCTGCTAATCATGTCCTCAAAGTTATCACTTTTCTTATTTAGAAGCTCTGAGGCGCAAAAATGCCACGCCGTTTGAACTGCAAAGGTTGCGCTGTAAAGTTGATCCATTGGCGCAGAAATAGCAAGATTGACACCACCGTCAAAACGTCGATCGATAATACGTTGATTTTGCCATCCAATGCCATTCAGCACTCGTCTGGCTTCCCTGTTCCATACTTTGATTACTTGCTCTGCATTAATGTCATGAAAAAAAACATCCAATACCGCCCCAGGATATTCCCACAATAATCCCGGGCCCGTTAGTCGGCGAGAGTCGTTCAGTATTAAATTATCTGCCGATGGAATGGAGATATTCAAAGTTTTTTTGTTTATATTGTGAACTTCCATGCTAGATTTATATACTTAATCGCCGTCATCGCTTTCATTGCGAGCAATGCGAACGCCACGTTCGTCACTAATTAGGCTGTCGCCCTCGTTAAGGAGTTCTTCTAATTCGGATTCTGCCTCTTCAGGTTGATGAGTTGCATTGTCCAGTTCTTTTTGATCATCATTTTTCAAATATATTATTTGCTTCCAGCAGCGCACGGTGTTGTCGCCAAATACCATCACTAAATCACCCTCTTCAGCCATATCTAGTGCCTTCTCAACTGCCTCTTTCTCGGATGGAATAATACTTATTTTTTCTGTCTCTACACCGTTGTCGATAAAGCCTTGTTGTAGCATTTTAGGCACTTCATCAAAAGCTCTTTTTCGGCGGTTGTCATCCGCTTTACAGATGTAATAATCAAAATGGCCAGCCAATATCTTGGCAGCTTCAATAATGTCTTCGTCACGACGATCCCCCGGAGCTGACACGACAGCAATTCGTTTGCCAGAAACATCGAGTCGATCTACTAATTCAGCCATAGCTTTGAAGGCCGCAGGGTTATGTGCATAATCCAATATAACCTTAAATGGGTGCTCGTTGAATACGTTGGTTCGCCCTGGTGCTTGGAAGAAGCTAGTGTCAAAAGTTCTCAATCCGTGACGAATGTTGTCTAAATCAACATTAAAGCTAAAAGCCATTGCCACTGCGAACATTGCATTCTGGACATTGTGTGCTGCCTTGCCCTCTATGGTTGCAGGAATTAGGTGTGACCATAGAACTGGGATGTGAGTTCCGTTGTCATAAATAGTAATCATGTCGCCGTTCATGCCTTTTTCTAGGACAACAGCGCGACCACCTGAGCGAATATGCTCTTTCACCAAAGTGTGCTCTGCATTCATGGTGACGTAACAAATACGCTCGGCTGTAGAAAAATCGGCCATGCGCAAACAATGAATATCATCGGCATTGAGTACGGCGGTACCGGCTGCAGACTCAATCACCACGCGTTTTATTTGAGCTAAGTCTTCGACGGTGTCGATTCCGCCTAATCCTAGGTGGTCGGCACTAATATTAATACAAGCTGCAACATCAGAACTTTGAAAACCCAAACCACTTCTTAATAACCCACCACGAGCGGTTTCCATAACGGCAAAATCAACCGACGGGTCACACAATACAATTTGCGCAGAGGCGGGGCCTGTCATGTCGCCTTTAACACTGAGCTTGCCATCCACGTAAACGCCATCAGTTGATGTCATACCAACCATGTAACCACTGGCTTTCATAATGTGACTAAGCATACGTGAGGTTGTGGTTTTTCCGTTTGTACCGGTAATGGCGGCAATTGGAATGCGGATACCTGTTTCTGCTGGAAACAGCATATCGATGACCTTGCCTGCTACATCGCGTGGCGTGCCCTCGCTTGGTGCAACGTGCATTCGAAAACCTGGCGCTGCGTTAGCCTCAACAATAGCACCACCAATTTCTTTGTAGGAATGGCTGATGTCATCGGTAAGGAAATCAACGCCGCCAACGTCTAGACCAATAGCCTTAATAGCACGTACTGCCATGTCACGGTTGTCGGGATGCACCACATCGGTTAAGTCGATGGCAGTACCTCCGGTGGAGAGATTTGCAGTTGAGCGCAAATAAAATATTTCGCCCTTGGGTAGAATGCTGTCTTCATTAATGCCGCCTTCTGTCATTAGGCGCCTTGCTTGCAGATCAAGTTCTAGCTTGGTAAGTACTTTCTCATGACCAATACCACGCCTAGGATCACTGTTAATAATCTCGATAAGTTGGTCTATAGTGAGCTTTCCATCGCCGACTACGTGGCCGGGAACTCGTTTTGCTACTGCAACCAATTCATTATTAATTACCAACATACGGTGGTCAAAGCCAGTAATAAAACTTTCGACTAAGATAGCGCCACCCTTGCTGTGCTGTTTGGCCTCATCAAAAGCGGTGATGACTTGGTCGTCCTCCATAAGATTAATCGAAACACCACGGCCATGGTTGGCATTCAATGGCTTTAAAACTACGGGAAAACCAATTTTGTGAGCAGCGCGTACCGCCGCTTTTTCATTGTAAACCATGAGTTGCAGCGGAACCGGTAAACCCAGTTTGTGTAGCAAATTATGAGTATCTTCCTTATCGCATGCAATCGCCACGGCAATTTGAGATGTTTTGCTGGTAATAGTTGCCTGAATTCGTTGTTGGTACTTTCCCTGTCCGAATTGCACTAGACTGTATTTATTTAAACGAAACCAAGGGATATCACGCTCTTCAGCAGCTTTAACGAGAGAGCCGGTACTAGGGCCAAACTCATGTTTTTGTGCAGACAAGACAAACTCTCTTAACTCACTTTGCCAATCAAACTCGTCTTCAAATTTGTAGTCCACTTGGGCTTTAAGTTCGCTGGGTAGGAGTTGCATGAGCAAATGCAGTGCAAGTCGTCCGGCGTCCAATCCAACAGTACGTTGGTGGTAGGCGAAAACCATGTTATATTGTCCAGGCTCACCCGTTGAGCGGGTGCGACCAAAGGTCACTTCAGCGCCAGCCATACATTGTATTTCTAACGCACAATGCTCCATCACGTGGCCTAGCCATGTGCCTTCGTCTTCGCGTAATCTGCGGACAAATCCACCAGCTTCACGATAAGAGCAGCCATGTTCTTTAAGTCCAGGTAAGGCCTCTACCAGCTCATCAACAAATGTTTGACCGATTTTGGCCGATGGCCATTTCTCAAGAACGCCTAGGTCAATTACATGACGAATAACTGGGAATTTAGCCCAAATATTAGGGCCTACAAAAACGTTGGTAGAGAGAATTTTCATGCTGGGGAGTTTTGCTATTATTTTCAACTATTGTACTCCTAGCCCAGTCGATATGGATTACTTTAAACAGGTCCCTATGATTACCACTCAACCCCTGGTGGGTAGGCTTGACGAGTGGTTAAATCGTAACGACAACCTTCGCCCATGACGTCAATCTTCAGCCCCAACAAGCTCAAAGCATCATCGCCTTTGGCTTGCCACATTGAAGAGTAACTTATACTGTCGGCGTTGACCACTGTGATGGTGCCGCTACCAACGACTTCGATGACATTATCAGGTCCAATAAAAGCCGCCGTGTCTTCATCAATACCCAAGCCAATAAGAAATGGATTATAAGAAGACGCGGATAACAGACGCCCCAGTCGGTTACGCTGGGTAAAGTGTTGATCGATAATGACGGCATTGGTCAACCCCATTCCAGGTGCAAGACTAATGCCGTCACGAGTCGGGCTGGCATTATCATTGCCGCTAGCTACCATATGCTCTGACATGATAGATGCGCCTGCTGAGGTTCCTGCAACAACCACGCCTGCTGCATTGCGACGACGTATTTTTTGTGCGACTAGGGTACCACCTAAAATGGTAGATAGCCGCAATTGATTACCACCAGTCATAAAAATACCAGTAGCATTATCCAGCATTGTAGCGTACTTTGGGTTATCGCAGTCTTCACGAGTGTTAATGGGTAAGAATCCCACTTTTTTAACGCCAAGACTGCGGAAAATAGTCTCGTAAGCTGGGCCGATATTATCGAGTTGTGAGGCAGTGGGGACAATCACAATTTTTGCATTTTCAGCGCCGGAAAGCTCTACAAATTTGCGGTGAATACGCATTTCATTCTCTCGATCTTCTCCTCCTCCAATAGGAATGATGAAACCACGCTCGTTGTTTTTAGTAATAGGTGCTGGACACATAGATATTACAAGCTTTGAAATTGATTAGTTAAAGCGAACATATATTTAAAGATTATCTATATTGTTAATCGATTTATTAAGTGTTTTCGTACTTACCCATGATTTGTGGCGAGCTGTTACGCACATGCCAACGGCCTCGCGCCATTACATCAGTGATGTTATGGCCATCATCAAGTACAATCATATCTGCGTCAAACCCTAGATGTAAGCGACCTTTGTTTTCCAGTCTTAATAGGTCTGCAACATTGGATGTAAATACAGGTAGAGCTTGATGTATTGACACATTATTCTGAACTAGCTCTTGGAGTGTTTCGATTAGGGTGGACGGGCATCCTATACCCACACGAGTGGCGACACCTTGTTCGTCAAAATGCGCTAGACAACCTCCTCCATCAGAGCTTATGGTAAGTTTGTCAGTTGGAAAGTCACCATCTTGATAGCGCAAGAAAGCCTCTGAGGCTGACCAGCCTGGCTCGCAATGTCCTTTTGGAAAGGCAGTTATATCCAAATAACAACCACGATGAGATAAAGCTAATGCCTCTTCAAATAGGGGTTTATTGCGATTGATGTGAGTTGGGTTAAAAACTCGAGCAGGGATTTCCGATGCATTTAAGGCGTCACGAACCATACTGAGACCACGCTCACCATCACCCATGTGGATATGTAGGATGCCTGCTTTACCCGTCATAAGTCCTGCAACATGGGCATCGCTTGCAACCCTTAAGAATTCATCAAGGGTGGGTTGGCTTGAGCGGTGATCGCTAATGGCCAATTCGCCAACACCAATCACGGGCTCTATGAAGACAATATCACTGCGAGCATTGCCAGTTAAAGTAGTTAACGGTAAGTGATAACCACCCGTATGACACCAAGCTGAAATACCCTCTTCACGCAATCCGTAGGCCTGAGTGACCAAAGTTTGAGTGTTGCGAGTGATGTCATCGGTGCCTAATACACCGACAACACTGGTAACACCTGCCATTGTGAATTTAGATAGAGCTACAGGTGGTACGCGACTCGCTGGGCCAGTTTCTCCACCACCACCAGTGATATGGGCGTGAGCGTCAATAAAACCCGGTACAAGGCTCGCGCCATCTAAGTCAGTTTCCTCAAAGGCAAGAAAATGATCTAATTTAGGCAGCTCTTTGCCTATATAAATAATGGTTTCGTTAGCCACCAACACATGGCAAACTCCAAGTGGCTCCGGCGCAAAAACATTGGCATTTTTAATTAATTGGAGCATGGGTAATGATTATAAACATCAACTTTTAGGATCTAGACTTCAAGGTTGCATTATGCCGTATTGGCGCACCTAGGAGAAAATTATAAAACGAATATCATCCGTGGATAATAACCATTGCGTTAAGCTTGAAGATTAAGGGTGGTATTGCAATTTGGTGCCTCGGGCCGGAATCGAACCGGCACGGCCGTGAAGCCGCAGGATTTTAAGTCCTGTGTGTCTACCAATTTCACCACCAAGGCATAGGGGGAAGAAAACAGAGAATTATATACTATGAGTGGCTATTTTTTGTTTTTTTGTCTTTCTATAACCCTGATAAACTGATTAAATGAAATTAAAGCTTTACTGGAGTGTCGAGCATTATTTCGGTAAAATTTGGGTTTTCATTTTCACTTGAGTCAATGATTAAATTAGTTATAGTAATGCTGTTGGTATGGGTCGGTTTTGTTCTTTTTAAAAAGATGCGCCGACTGAATGTGAGTAATCACCCAGATAATAAAATCGGGCAAAAGATGATTGCTTGCTCGGTTTGTGACACCCATATACCTGAGTCTGAGGCCATTGTAAAAGATGGCAAAATTTATTGTTCTAAGAGTTGTTTATGAAATTTCTATTTGATTTTGGTCCAATTATTCTATTTTTTGTTATCTACAAAACTTACGGACTCTATCCTGCGATTTACGCCATGATTGCCAGCACTTTTGCTCAATTGATGTACACTCGACTAACAACAGGAAAGTTTCAAAATTCGCATCTAATGACTTTTGGCTTATTGGTGGTTTTTGGTGGTGTAACGCTGGTATTGCGCGATCCTGCTTTCGTTATGTGGAAGGTAAGCGTGCTGTATGTGGCATTCGCTTTAGCATTAATTGGTAGCATGTGGGTTGGCAAAAAAACACTGATTGAACGCATGCTTGGTAAGGAATTGAAACTGCCTCGTGCCACTTGGGAAAAACTCACTTGGTTTTGGGGTTTGGGTTTTATTGGCATTGCTATCGTTAATGCCTATTTTGTTAGAACTGCGCTCAGTACGAGAGATGCACTATTTGATCACTCAACGCTCGATCCAAAAAGTGAACTGGGAAATATTGATTGTGCAAGTTCAGCAGTTGAAATGCTATGTCTAGCCGCCCAACAGAGTGAAGAAACTTGGGTTGACTTTAAATTATTTGGTACTTTAGGACTAACCTTGGGTTTAATTTTGATAACGGTTATTACTTTGAGCAAGCACATTAAAGAAAAAGACTCTAAGGATTGAATGGCTCTTTTAAAGAGTAGGCAATCACAGTATAATTATGTACAAAATTGCAGGTTAATTAACAAATTTCGGAGTGTTTTATGAATGAAGTTAGAGGTGATAGGCAATATGCTGAGACTCACGAATGGGTTCTTGATAATGGCGATGGTACCTATACTCTAGGTATTTCAGATTACGCCCAGGAGTCTCTTGGCGATCTGGTATTTGTGGAACTTCCAGATTTGGGTGCCGTGGTCAATTCTCAAGACAGCTTATGCGTTGTTGAGTCAGTTAAATCTGCAAGTGATGTATGTGCACCCACCGATCTTAAAGTGCTTGAAATCAATGAAAGCCTTGATGATGAGCCAGAACTGGTTAATAGTGATTGTTATGATGCCGGTTGGTTAATTAAATTTAGCGCTGACTCTATTGATGGTTTAATGGATTCCGACACTTATATTGCAACGCGCGATTTGGATTAAATCTTGTTAGCCCTTGGTGCACTGGTTGCCTACAAAGGCAAACCTGCAAAAATAAGTGCAATCACTACCCACAAATTTGACCTGCAATTCTCCGACGGCAGTTCTCGCAAAGTGCGAGAAAAAGATTTCCGTTTTATTCATCCACAGTACGAAGTAATTAATGATAATTGTTCTGCTGGGGCAATGGATTTTTTGCAAGATTTTGAGGATGAATCTTTAACTCTTAAGGAGATCACCGAGTGGATTTTTGATGACTACTCAGCGCAAAATGCTTGGTGTACTTATTTACTTGCCGAAGATGGTCTTTATTGTTATTGGACTAAAGACACACTTTTTATAAGACCCAGAGAACAAAGAGAGGCGATTCATAATCAAAGAGAGACCAAGCGAATTGAGCTTGAAAGTCTCAATCAGTGTGTTGTAAATATTAATAATAATTCTATTTCTGAAGATGACTCTCGTTGGCTACAAGAAGTCGAGTTGGTCGCCCATAATCTCTCAAAACACGCAAAACTTTTAGACGCATTTTCCCTAGATAGTAACCCAGAATCTGCGCACAAGTTTCTACTCAAAATTGGATACTGGCAAGAGACCATAAACCCATACCCTCGCAGACATGGAATTCTTCAAGATGAAAGATATATCCACGAAATTATCACCAGTGATAGAAAGGATTTAACGCACCTCAACAGTTACGCAATTGATAATTCTGGCTCAAACGATGCTGATGATGCCGTTAGTATCGATGGTGACAGGGTTTGGATTCATATTGCCGATGTTGCCTCCCAAGTTGAGTGTGATGGTGTGTTGGATAAGTATGCGCAAAATCGCATATCAAATCTATATCTTCCAGATCAAATTATTCATATGTTGCCGCCGAGTTTGGTGCCAATTTGCTCATTAGGTGAAAATGACAAATCAAGAGCATTGTCGATTGGTTTTAAGTTAGTTGATTGCCAGATTAGCGATATTGAAGTTGTTCAGAGCGTCATTAAAGTTGAGAAGTTAAGTTACGATAATGCGGATCAAGTCCTTGGACAGCATTCAGAATTATCTCAAATAAACACCCTAACAATAGAGCACAAAGCCTTTCGAAATGCCAATGGTGCCCTGAGATTAGATCTTCCTAATGTTGATGTTAGGCTTGTTGATGAGCAAGTTTTGTTAAAAAAGCAAGAAGTTAGCGAAAGCAGAGAAATGATTGCTGAAATGATGGTGATTGCAGGTAGGGCAGTGGCTCAGTTTGCTTTAGAAAATAACATTGCAATGCCGTTTGTGACTCAAGGTGAGGGTAGTTTTAGTGATGAAGTTCTTCAGCAAAAAACGCATTTGACATTATCCCAAATGTTTAAAGCGGCGCGTTGCTTCAAGCGCTCGAAAATTAGTCCAAAAAGCGCACCTCATGCGGGTCTTGGTCTTGATTCGTATCTTAGGGTCACCAGTCCAATTAGGCGCTATCTTGATTTGGTTGTTCAACAACAACTCCTTAGCTTTATCAATAACAAACCAACACTTGACGAAGCAGCAATCAAAAGTCGAATTGCGCAAACCAACACTGTTATTTCCAAAATCAACAAAGCGACACGTCTAAGTATTGATCATTATAAGTGCTTGTTTTTAAAGCAAAATAAAGGCTGGAAAGGTATCGGAACTGTTGTAGAAATTCATGGTAATAAAGTAACTGTGCTAATCTCAGAACTCGGCATGATGACACAGCTAAAACTTAGTAAAAAGTCAACTTTGGATGATGAAGTTCAGCTTAGAGTTTCATCGATTGATGTTGAAAATCGCTTAGTGGATTTCAAGCCACTCTAGCGACTCATCCAAGAAAATGGCATTCCCCAATGCAGTTGACCAGTCACCCAAAACG
>Ga0207991_1001771_pt1 | contig 12734 bp, 5 predicted proteins | sample ETN07SmetaG_FD_185786 | JGI IMG/M metagenome (GOLD analysis project Ga0207991, IMG submission 185786) | Marine microbial and viral communities from oxygen minimum zone, Eastern Pacific Ocean - ETNP2014F14-07SV275 (SPAdes) (version 2) | ecosystem: Environmental > Aquatic > Marine > Oceanic ... | reverse complement strand
GATTTTTAGTGAGGCGGTATTCAGCAAAAGCGATGGTAGCGGCGATTTAGATACAACCGATTTTGTTTTTTCTATCCAAGACGGCAAGGCGACACTAGCTAGCATCAACCCGACCAGTATATCGGCAAGCGACAGCACCTATACCTTAGGGATTGCTCTATCTGGCATCCCCGATGGAAAGGAAGTGGTTACAGTTGCACTGGTGGACAGTGCCATTTATGATGCGGCCGGCACTGCAGCGAGTACAACCCAGACTAACAATACAACAAATTTATACGACCAAACTAATCCTGTCATTACATCTGTTTTGATGGCGTCGGATAGTACCATTGCGGTAACGTTTAGTGTGCCCGTATTTAGCACCGATAAAGAGTCCGGTGCACTGGATTCAGCTGATTTTGACCTTTCTATTGAAGGTGGCACGGCTACCTTACTCAGTCTGAAGCCTACCAGTGTATCTGCAAATGGGAATACCTATACTTTAGGCATCAGTTTATCCGGGACGCCGGATGGCAATGAGGTGCTTACAATAACTCCGGCAGTAAATGCTATTTTTGACAAGCTTGGTAATATATCCAAAACATTCCAGATCAATAATACCGTAAATTTAATTGAGAGACTCCCACCCGTAATCTCTTCAGTTTCCATTGTGACCGACACTACCATCGCAGTGACATTCACTGAAGCGATCTTTAGTAATAAAGATGGCAGCGGCGTATTGGATTCAGCTGACTTTGTTTTTTCTCTTCAAGGCGGCTCTTCTACCCTACTGAGTACATCCCCGAAGAGTATCTCTGCAATCGTCAACACCTATACCCTGGGAATCGACCTATCTAGCACGCCGGATGGAGAGCTGATTACGGTAACACCTGCACCAAACGCCATATACGACGCTGCAGGTAATCCGGCCGATACAATCCAGAGCAATAATACAGCAATATTGAACAATAAGACGGCCCCTAAAACGCCCACTGGGCTGGTTGGCATTCCTGGAAACAAGCAGGTAAATATCATCTGGAACGCCAACAGGGAAACTGACGTCACTAAGTATTACGTTTATGGCGGTACCTCTACCAAACCAATCATGAAGATGGACTCAACTTTAAGTTTAAGTGATACCTCTGCAACGATTACCGGACTGATCAACGGTACGGTCTATTTCTTTCGCATTTCAGCGGTGGATAGTATTGGGTATGAAAGCGGGAAGACAGCGGACTTGAGTATGGTATCAGGCATTGGTACCACTATCATTGTAAAACAGGATAGTTCCGCGAACTTTGTCAATGTTCAAGCCGCAATAGATGCAGCACTTATTGGTGATACCATTCTGGTATATCCGGGCATATATAAAGGAAATATCAACTTTGACGGTAAAAACGTTATTGTGGGATCACTCTATTTAACCACAGGTGATACTTCGTATATATCATCTACAATAATTGACGGCGATAATTTTGGGAGTGTCGTCAAATTTGAAAACTTTGAAGACTCCACATCCGTATTAAGCGGGCTTACCATTAGAAACGGATTGGGCTTAGGTAAGGGCGGCGGAATTTATATAAAAGGCGCTGGAAAAAATTTCCCCTCCGAATCAACAACGGCTACTTACACCAGCCCCACTTTAGATAATTTGATCATTAGGGATAATCAAATTGGAGGTGGCGACAACTTCTACTATGGTGGCGGTATTTATTTAGAATTCAGTAAGGCAATAATAACGGGTTGCACCATCATCAATAACACCAATAGCAATCAGGCGAAAATCATTGATGCTGGCGGTGGTATATATTTTATAAAATCAAATCCGAAAATATCCAATTCCACTATTGGCTATAATGTTGCGGCTACCGGCGCAGGTATCTATGGCAAAACGGACCACTATAGTACCGATAATTATCTTCGACCAAGATTTACAATCAAGAGCACGAAAGCAATCGGAAATACGGGAGACACAACACAATCATCTATAAACAGTCAGGCATTATTCATTGAATCATCCCAGTCCATATTAGAAAATTGTTTAGTTGTTGATAATAATGTCAAATCAGGCATTGAGACTTCCCAATACACCGCCATTATTAACAGTACATTTGCAAATAATGGCAAGACAGAAGGACACGATATTCGGTTTAGTTCTTCTGACTCCCTTGTGATTATGAACTCAATTATTTTTGGTAATGGAAAAAGTATTGATAATGGTGACACAACCCTGGCATCTCCAGGAAATATATTTATTTACAATTCAATCTTAGAAGGTGGTATTGCAGGTATCAATCAAACAATAGCCAGTGGGACCTGGACCATAGCCAGTGAATATATCCTAAATACGGATCCAAATTTTGGAACAAAATCCACTGACAATTATAGTCTGAACCGATATTCGGTGGGAGTTGGCACAGGGACTTCCAATAGGATAGTAGATGATAAATCATTTTCTGCTCCTGAAACGGACATCGCAGGTAATTCTCGGCCGAACCCCAGTAGCTCTGCCCCTGATATTGGTGCATACGAAAGCAAATTTTCAAACCGATTTCCAAAATCATTTACAATCTCAGACGGATTATCAGATGACCAGGAGCTTGATTACACCAATACGGGCACTTCCCTCTCTGCTCACTGGAAACAATTTGATGATGACAGCACCGTTACCTATGAGTATGCCATCGGTACAAAAGCGTTAAACAATATTGTTGATTGGACTGAAAATGCTACCGACACCTCTGTAACCGCAATGGAACTGTCATTAGTGAACGATACGACTTACAATTTCAGTGTGCGTGGTACAGATTATATTGGGCAGGTTTCCGATACCATTACCACCGATGGCGTCTATGTTGACTTTGAAATTCCGGTCATCAATACAATATCCGAATCGGTCAATGACCTGGATTGGTATGGCCTGGACAGAAGAGGAAAGATTGTGACTGTGATTTCCGATAATACAGGCATCGCGAAACATGAGTATTCGATAAGTACGGTTGCTGATTCTGTTGATGCGTCAGGGAAACCTGCCATTGATGACAATGTACTCGCCTGGTTTAAGGGGGATACAAATTCCGTTTCAATCAATTTAATCGATTTGATTGAAGGTTTGTATTACTATTCGAATGCTCGCGTTACCGACTTTGCAGGTAATGTTTCTGAAGAGGTTTCATCTGATGGTTTTCAAATGGATCTTAAGGCACCGATTGCCGGAACAGTTACTAAGACACAAATTGCGCCAGATCAAATCATTCTTTCCTGGTCCGGTTTTTCAGATCAGACCAGCGGAATTAGCCAATACGAATACAGTCTGGGCAGCCAGCCTGGTTCAGCAGATGTAATCAAGCGTACAATTACAGATGGAAATATTGACAGTACTGTCATCCAGCTTAATGATAGTTTAAAACTGATCAATGGCAATACCTACTACGGTACAATCTATGCTGCGGATTCGGCAAGCAATGAGACCGCTGCAACCTCAAACAAATTAGTTTATGATTTATATTTTGGTGAGCCATCAATTACTAATGTTTCCCATGAAAGCGGATCCCAGTTAAATATTTTAGATGATGCGAATATCACATTTACGGTTTCGGAGCCGTTTGCGTCCTTTGTCGCATCAATAGAATCAAGCGTCGGTGATAGTATTTTATTCACCGAACAGGTGGCGGACAGTACCCAGTTTTCCATTAACCTGCAGGCTCCATTCACCAGTGGAGATGATATTACGCTGACCATCAATGAACTGATAGATTACCTTGGCAATTCTTCCGATAATCAACAATACAAGTACTCTGTTTCCTTTTTGGCAGATTATGATGCGGATAGCACCATTGGCATAACAGATCTAAGTACTTTTGTAGAAGGTTGGGATACAAATAATCCCAAGTATGAATTGGGTCCGGTGACAGGTACTGCACCCCATTTTAAACCGGCACCGGATGGGGTATTTAACAACCGTGATGGTATGGCATTTACGCGGATGTGGCACTGGGATAAAAATAAATCGGGCAAAATGCTGGCCAAATTCTTCGCTGATGAAGGATCTGCGATAAATACAACTATCAATAATGATCACATTCTAGTGTATCCACCAATGGGTACCCATGCTTTAGAAATATTGCTGGATTACTCGATCACAGATATTGAATTTTCTGCAAATACTTCTACAGGGATTGGCGAAAAAGGAATCACCCTATCAAAAGTAGATACACTTACTGGTAATCTAATCCTTCAGGCCGCTTATTTTGAGGCAAACAGCTTGTCAATACGCATTGATTACAACCATTTGCAGAAAAAATATGTGAACGTCAATCTTTCCTACCAGTTTATTGGCAAGGGCAACATCGTACTCAGCGCAGGCACTCATGCGATGGAATTAGAACCCATCCCCAAGAAATTTGCCCTGCACCAGAACTATCCCAACCCTTTTAATCCGGTAACCACGATCAATTATGACCTACCTACAGATGCCCATGTAAAAATTGTCATTTATGATATACTGGGTCGCGAGGTGATCGAGCTGGTTAACCAGCAAATGCCCGCTGGACATCAGACCCTTACCTGGAACACAAGAAATTTCTTTGGGCAGCCAGTTTCTGCCGGTATTTACTTTTATCAGATTCAGGCTAGTGGTTTTATTAAGACAAGAAAAATGGTTTTGCTGAAGTAACTAATGATACATATCAAATATCTCGAGTTAAAAATAACCAAACATTTAATTTTCTAATCTAAAAATGACAGAAAATTCCACACAGTCTAAGAGGCAGCTCGCTGCTATCATGTTTACCGATATGGTAGGCTATTCACAGCAGATGCAGAAAGACGAGGCAAATGCGCTCAAGCTTCTGGAGAAACAGTGGGAGATTGTTGAACCTATCCTCAACGAATTCGGCGGAAATAGAATCAAGATCATCGGTGATGCCTTCTACACTCAATTTCACAGTGTTCTCAAAGCCCTAAAGTGCGCATTAGAAGTTCAACGAATATTAAGTAGTTATAACGCCACTCGGCATTTTGAAGAGCACGTTACCCTTCGCATTGGCATTCATCTCGGGGACATAGAAATCAAGGATGGGGATGCCTATGGAGATGGTGTTAACATCGCTGCCCGGATCGAGCCATTGGCCGAACCTGGGGGAATCGCGATCACCGAAGACGTCCACCGCCAAGTTGTTAATAAAATTGAGTATAGTTTCAAACCACTAGGCAAGCCGGAGCTGAAAAATATTCATCAGCGATTTGAAGTGTACCAAGTCATCCTTCCTTGGCAGGACAGGCGCAAGAAACAGGATCCGAATTTTACAGTTGATAAGGATCGAAGACGCCAATCACAAATGCATAGCAAAACCCTTAAGAATAAGAACGGACCAAAGCAAAGCACTGGCCGACCCGTTATTTACGGTGTAATGATAGCAATGGTCATTATGGCTACAGTATTTTTATATAAAAACAATATGTCAAGCTTAAATAGGGAGCTGGGCCGAAGTATCGCCGTTCTTCCATTTGAAAATATGACAGAACAACCAGGAAGTGATTATTTTTCAGATGGAATTACTGAGGATATCATTAGCGCACTATCTGAGATTAACGGCTTGCGCGTCATCGCGCGTACCTCCATTCTCCAGTATAAGGGAACAAACAAAACTGTGGTCCAAATTGCGAAAGAGGTTAATGTAAATACTATACTGGAAGGTTCTGTCCGCCGCATAGACAACAACGTCCGGGTGGTGGCACAGCTTATTGATATTGAGACCGATGACCATCTCTGGGCCAATACCTACGACCGCAAGCTGGATGATATCTTTGAAGTCCAAAGTGACATCGCCCTGAATATAGCCAATGCCCTTGAAGCAGAACTGTCAACAGAATTGACCGCTGAACTGACTTCTAGTTCCACTCAAAACAGCCAGGCCTACGAAAACTATCTTAAAGGCAAAGAGCAGTATTACACCTATACGGAGGAAGGCTTTAGGAAAGCTGTAAAATACTATAACAGTGCGTTGGAGCTGGACCCCAACTATGCATTAGCTTATGCTGAACTGGCCGGTGCTTACGCTCAACTGTACAACACGACCAAGGAAGTAACCTTTAAAGACATCGGATTCAAATCAGTTGAGAAAGCACTGTCCATTAATCCCGATCTGGCCGAAGCCTACAAAGCCCGAGGCGTGCTCAACGCTTATACAGGACAGGGAATAAAAGCGCTTGAAGATTATCTTAAGGCCGTAGATCTCAAGCCCGGTTACTCCGATGTTATCGCCAATATAGGTTATCGCTATTTCGCCTTTGGTGACCTGAGTGAATGTTACAATTGGCAGAAAAAGGCTCACGTATTAGATCCCAATCACCGCTTTAGCGCATGGTATCACTCCATACCACTATTTATAATGAATGAAAACGAGAGCGCTATTGCAATTCTTAAAAATGATCTTGAGAAAATAAAAGACTCATTCGAGATGCGAGCCATATTATTCTACTTTCATGCAAATAACGGTGATTACAAAAAAGCCAAATCAATGCTTGATGAACTATCAAAAGTTCGTTCCGATGACAAACGAATTTTTGAACTGCGAGGCCTTTATCACCTTATGCAGGGAGAGCATGAAGAAGGTCTGCGGATGATGGCACTGGCGTCCTATCCCACAGAATACAGCCAGTTGTTACTGGCGCAGGCTTATTTCAAACTGAAAGACAAAAATAAAGGTGAAGAAATCCTTAAAAATATCGAAAAGGAAAGCCAGGAACTGGTCGACCGCGGAAGCCCGTCCTACCACCCCTTCTACAAGTTGGCACAGGTAAATGCACTTCGGGGAGACTACAACATTGCATTAGGCCTGCTGGAGGATGCCATAGGAAACGGCTTTAGGGGCTATGCCCACGAAGACAACTTTATCTCATGGCTCGTGAACCCTATTTTTTCAGATTTGCGCCAAAATTCCCGTTTCATAAAACTCCGGGAACGGCTGGAAAAGATTATCCAGCGAGAGCGTGTCGAAGCAGGTTTTCTAAACCAAGCATCCTAAGTTAATATAGAAGGATGTAACAATGAAAAACCAAATCCTCAATTCCAAAATAATTGTTATAATGTATCTATTATTTAACTTATTGCTCTCGCAAACAGAATACTATGTTTCTGCCAAGTCAAATTGATTTTAACTAAACCACAGCCATATCCTCTTCATGGGAGGGGGTTATTTAAAAGAGTTTAATGCGTAATTTCCTGCATGAAACGCCTCTGGCTCAAATAAAGGAGAATAAAATGAAAGTATCTATTTCTTTAAAAACTACACTTATAATGCAAGGTTCGTTTGTTGTAAGTCTCCTTCCAGTGGATATATTATTAGGTCTCTGGAGGGAATATCGATGGTGGCACTTATCTCCACCAGAGGATGTAATGTCAAACTATATTGTTTTTGTTGTGGGCATATATATACTCTTATGGGCATTGACCTATGAAGACTTATTCAAAAATAAGGACGATTAGTTCTCTTAAAACAAAAGTATAATACTATCTAACCTCTCCCCACTCAACCCTAAAATTCCCAATCTCATCCAATATGAACCCCACTTCAATGGGTTTTTTTGTTTGTGGGATAAATTCTGTGTAAGTTCCTGTATGAAACGCCTCTGACTTTAAAAGAGCCTCACCTAAGCGTGGGGTTTTTTGTTTATACTTTTATCAGCTTCAATCCAACACCCAAGTAATCACTGCTTCGCTTTACGCACAATTTCAAGAAAGCTATAATTGGCACGAGTTAATGCTCGAGAAATTCAATGAGTATCAAACCTAAATGGGCAATTTGAATAGTGAGCAATTGCCTTTTATAGCTAATATGTTGGGCGAGTATTCGTTTATGGATTATTATTTGGAACTTCAGTTTTACCGTAATGCGTCAGATAAAATGCTGCAAATGGAAAAGCAATTACAACTGCTTCAAACAGAGTTATTAAAACATCAATTATAAAGGTTAAAACATAAAATTATGAAAATTTCAAAAATAATATTTGCTATAGCAATAGTTTCAATCTTTACTATAACATCTTGTAAAGATACAAAACCAAAATCAGAGACTACTGAAGAACACAGTCACGAACACGATGTCAATGAAACTCACGTTGGAGAAGAAAATCCACGTTTAGACCATACCATTTGGACGGATAAAACCGAATTATTTGTAGAATTTCCTGCATTGACAGTTGGCAGTCCAAGCAGATTTGCAGCCCATTTTACGGTGTTGGATAAGCACCAATCTGTTCGTGAAGGTTCGGTTACAGTTAGTTTAATTAAAGGCGATAAAGGATTACGAAACACTGTTGATGCACCTTCATCGCCAGGGATATTTTCGCCCACAATTCAACCTAAAGAAACTGGAACGTATCAACTTGTTTTTGAGTTAACAACACCTGAATATTCCGATAAGATTACGATTGATGATGTAACTGTTTATGCAAATGCCGATGATGCTATTAAAGCGTTAGGGACTACCGAAGAAGATGGGAGCATTTCGTTCTTAAAAGAACAGGCTTGGAAAATCGATTTTCAAACCGCATCTGTAATTTCGGATAAAATTTATGATGTCATCAATACTTCCGGTGTTTGGATGCCGTCACAAGGTTCTGTAAAATCTTTGGCAGCAAAATCCAACGGAGTGGTTGAATTTAAAATGAATAATCTCACGGAAGGCACAGCAGTAAAACAAGGTCAGTTATTGATGAGCTTAAGCAGTAAAGGGTTAGCATCTAATAATTTGAGTAATAAAATTGCCAATGCTCTTGCCCATTTTGAACAGGCAAAATCTGAATACAAACGTAAAAAGGAATTGTACAATTCTAAATTTATTTCGAAGTCAAATTTTGAAAAAGTGGAGAGAAATTTCGCGATAGCAAAATCAAACTATCAATCGTTGACATCAGGAGTTTCAGATGGAAGCAAACAAATTCGTGCACCATTTAATGGCTTTATTAAGTCTATTACAGTTTCCAATGGCGATTATGTAGAACAAGGCGTGGCATTGGCAACTATTGGCACGCATCAATCCAAAGTACTAAAAACCCAATTAGCACCAAGTTATGGGCTTACAATGGAAAATGTACAAGGTATTTGGTATCAAACCAAAGACGGAAAATGGACAAACGTAACAGATGCCGAAGGTAAAATTCTCTCTATTGGTAAAGATGTGGAGCGCGAAAATCCATTGATTTCAGTTTTTGCACAAGTGAATGTAGATGTAGATATGCCAGAAGGCAGTTTAACCCAAGTACAAATAGCGATGGGCAATGCTACGCAAAATACAATGATTCCTGTTAATGCCTTATTGGAAGACTATGGAAGTTATTCAGTTATCGTGCAACTTTCAGGCGAAAGCTTTGAAAGACGACCTGTAAAGATTGGAAAACGAAATGGCGAAAATGTAGAAATCCTGCAAGGTTTGAACGTAGGCGAAGTGGTTGTTACAACAGGAGCTTACCAAGTTAAAATGGCTTCAATGTCTGGTTCAACACCTGCACACGGTCACGAGCATTAAAAACAGAAGAAAATGTTAAACAAAATATTATCAATTTCACTTCAAAATAGATTACTCATTCTATTGGGAGCGGTTGCATTGAGCGTATTGGGTGTGTATTCCGTACGCACGATGAATATTGACGTGTTCCCAGACCTTACAGCACCAACGGTTACCATCCTTACCGAAGCTCACGGAATGGAATCTGAAGAAGTAGAAAAATTAGTTACCTATCAACTGGAAACAGCCTTAAATGGTTCGCCAAATGTGAGAAGGATTCGTTCTTCATCCGCAGCAGGAATTTCCATTGTTTGGATAGATTTTGAATGGGGAACCGATATTTATCGGGCACGACAAATTGTAAGTGAACGCATCCCGATGGTTCGTGAAAACTTACCCGAAGGTATTGGAGCACCAACTATGGCACCCATATCATCCATTATGGGCGAAATAATGCTGTTGGGTGTAACGTCTGATAGTTTGTCAGCAATGGAATTAAGAACTTTATCAGATTGGACAATTCGCCCACGAATAAAAGCGATTGGCGGTATTGCTAATGTGGTGGTCATTGGTGGCGATTATAAGCAATATCAAGTATTTGCGAATCCTGAAAAGATGAAGCATTACAGTGTAAGTCTTTCAGAATTGGTAGAACAAGTAAAAGAGGCTAACAAAAATGCGCCAGGTGGTGTGATTAATCAATATGGTAATCAATACATCATTAAAGGCAGTGGAAGAGCTTATGCTTTAGAAGATTTGCAGGAAGCTGTTTTAAAACAAGTCAATGGGCAAACCATAAAAATTAAGGATGTAGCAACCGTACAAATTGGTGCAGCCGATAAAATTGGAGATGGTTCTTTAAATGCAAAACCAGCAGTCATTTTAACCATTTCAAAACAACCTGAAGTCAATACATTGGAATTGACAGACCGATTGGATGAAGCTATTGTCGATTTACAAAAATCCTTGCCCAAAGGTGTCAACATCAAAAGTCAAATCTTTAGACAATCCGATTTTATTGATGCGTCTATCAGCAACTTAAATCAAACTTTGCTGGAAGGTGCCTTCTTTGTAATGATAATTCTTTTCATTTTTTTGATGAATTGGAGAACGACCTTAATATCCTTATTGGCAATTCCTATTTCATTATTGGTGTCCATTATCATTTTAAAATGGTTGGGTTATACCATAAATACAATGAGTTTAGGAGGTATGGCAATTGCTATTGGTGCTTTGGTGGACGATGCAATTATTGATGTGGAAAATGTATATAAACGCTTGCGTGAAAATATTAGAAAACCAAAAGCAGAACGTGAATCAACTATTACAGTTGTACGTGATGCTTCGGTAGAAATACGAAGCTCAATCATCATTGCAACCCTAATTATTATAGTATCGTTTATTCCATTATTCTTTTTAAGCGGAATGGAAGGTCGTTTGCTGCAACCTCTTGGAATTGCATTTGTTACTTCAGTTTTAACATCACTGATTGTAGCTGTAACTGTAACACCTATTTTATGTTCCTATTTATTGGACAATGAAAAGCTTTTAAATAAACAAGCCGAAGGCACACGTGTTGAACGTTGGTTAAAAAAACATTATGGAAACCTCTTGGAACGTACTAATAAAAATCCGAAAACTATTATCGGAACAACTGTTATCTCTTTTATCATAAGTCTTTTAGTTTTAACCCAATTAGGAAGAAGTTTTCTACCCGAATTTAATGAAGGCTCACTGGTAATAAGTGTTGTTGGTCCGCCAGCAATGTCTTTAGAAGAAAGCAACAAAACAGGAAAACTAATAGAGACAATTTTATTGGATTTACCCGAAGTAGAAGTCGTGACACGAAGACAAGGTCGTGCCGAATTGGACGAACACGCACAAGGCGTAAATGCTTCTGAAATTGATGTTCCTTTCGTTTTAAAAGACAAAACCAAAGAAGATTTTTTTGAGGAAGTTCGAAACAAATTGAGTATTGCACCAGGTGTTAATATTACTTTGGGACAACCCATTGCACATCGAATTGACCATATGCTTTCGGGTACACGTGCTAATATTGCCATCAAAATATTTGGTTCAGATTTACAGCGTCTGTTTGAAGTTGGAAAAAGTGTGGAACAGAATATCAAAACAATAGACGGATTAGCAGATGTAGCAGTAGACCAACAGATTGAAGTGCCACAGATTCGCATTAAACCAAAACGCCAAATTCTTTCTGCCTATGGAATGACGGTAGGTAATTTAATGGAGCAATTCGACATTGCTTTTGCAGGCGAAGAAGCAGGTGAAATTTATGAAGGTCAGCAGTATTTTGATTTGGTAGTTCGCTATGAAAAACCATTTCGAGATAATATTGAAAACATTGGAAATACCTTAATTAGTTTACCAAATGGAGGTCAAACTACTTTGGGCGAATTGGCAACGATTGCTTCGGTAAGCAGTCCAAACACGATTAATCGAGAAGATGTACAACGTAAAATTGTAGTGGCCGCCAATGTTCAAGGTAGGGATTTACGTGGAGCAGTAAACGAAATAAAGGAAGTTGTTGCCAATAATGTAACAATGCCAGAAGGCTATCGTGTGCAATATGGAGGACAGTTTGAAAGCGAATCGAAAGCATCGCAATTACTTATGGTAACCGCAATTATTACAATAGGAATTATATTTCTGTTGCTCTATTACGCATTTAAAGATGTAAAACTGGCATTTGTAGTGCTAATCAATCTACCATTGGCCTTAATTGGTGGCATCTTGATTGTGTCTTTTACATCAGGTATCATCAGCATTGCAGCAACTATCGGTTTTATTAGTTTGTTTGGAATAGCCTCTCGTAACGGAATCCTATTGGTTTCTCGTTACGAAGATTTGAGAAAAGAAGGAATGAAAGGATTTCAGTTAATCAAAACAGGAGCATTGGACAGATTGAATCCAATCCTAATGACAGCCTTTACAACAGGTTTGGCATTAATACCATTGGCATTGAAAGGCGGAGAACCCGGAAGTGAAATCCAAAGCCCAATGGCTGTGGTTATTTTAGGAGGTTTATTATCCGCTACGGTTTTAAATCTGGTAGTTATTCCTTGTGTTTATCAATTGGTTATTAGAAAACAGTAGTTTTTTATTAAGCAATAATATAAAATTTAAAAAAGGGCTGTTGAAAATGTAACAACAGCCTTTTTTTATAGGCATCTATCCCCACAATCGTGGGCTTTTTTGTTTATAAAAGAGACAGATGCATTGATGGGT
>Ga0207991_1001770_pt1 | contig 12734 bp, 10 predicted proteins | sample ETN07SmetaG_FD_185786 | JGI IMG/M metagenome (GOLD analysis project Ga0207991, IMG submission 185786) | Marine microbial and viral communities from oxygen minimum zone, Eastern Pacific Ocean - ETNP2014F14-07SV275 (SPAdes) (version 2) | ecosystem: Environmental > Aquatic > Marine > Oceanic ... | reverse complement strand
CTGCATCAGGCTTGCGCCCATTGTGCAATATTCCCCACTGCTGCCTCCCGTAGGAGTCTGGGCCGTGTCTCAGTCCCAGTGTGGCTGATCATCCTCTCAGACCAGCTACAGATCGTAGCCTTGGTAAGCCATTACCTTACCAACTAGCTAATCTGACTTGGGCTCATCCATTAGCGAGAGCTTACATGTAGAGGCCCTCTTTCCTCCGTAGAGATTATGCGGTATTAGCCCGGGTTTCCCCGAGTTTTCCCCCACTATTGGGCAGATTCCCAAGCATTACTCACCCGTCCGCCACTCGTCAGCAAAGATTCACTCCGAAGAGATCATCTTATCTGTTACCGTTCGACTTGCATGTGTTAGGCATGCCGCCAGCGTTCAATCTGAGCCAGGATCAAACTCTTCATATTAAATAAAGATTTGATTCGTGCTCACAAAAATTACAAAAAATTTTGTAGGTTTTTGCTCGCACCTGTAACTACTGCACCGACACGAGCACCCACACAAATTACCTAAACAGATTTTTAAAGAACAAAACCGGTCAAACTGTTTTGACCGAACGAGCATTATAATAACATGCTCAGGATGTTCAACAGTTAATATTTAAATAAATTCAACTTTAGCAAAGCGGTGTTTGCCAAAGGACAAGATATGCCTTGAATTTGCATCCATTTGCAGTTGGCTTCTCTCAATTTTTTCACCCTCCAATCTCACCGATCCAGCCTTGATTGCACGATGACCCTCAGAGACGCTGGTCACCAGATTTGCTAAATAAAGAACCTTAGCCATGTTGACAATTCCAGGCTCTGACTCCACCTCGGAATAGTTAATGGAAACTGACTTTATCTCTTCAGGCATCTGCCCTTGTTGGAATTGCCTGAGAAAGGATGCTTTTGCATCATCAGAACTTTGTTTGCCGTGAAATCGTTCAACAATTTCCTCGGCAAGCAGAAATTTAATATCTCTTGGATTCTTGCCCTTCTTTACCTGTTTTTGCAGCAACCCGATCTCATCGAGTGAACGTGCGCTCAATAATTCAAAGTACCGCCACATTAACTCATCGGAGATCGACATAATCTTGCCCAACATGTCCTTTGGAGAATCTGTTAAGGCAATGTAATTATTGGCAGTTTTAGACATCTTTTTAACCCCATCGAGACCCTCTAATAAGGGCAAAGTGATAGCCGTTTGTGGCGGTTGCCCATAGAGTTGCTGAAGATGCCTACCGACCAAAAGGTTAAATTTTTGATCCGTGCCTCCTAGTTCCACATCTACTTCCAAAACAACGGAGTCATAAGCTTGGACCAATGGATAAAGAAGTTCATGTATAGAAATAGGATTGCCTGTCTTGAATCGATTTTTAAAATCATCCCTCTCAAGCATTCTTGCGACAGTGTATTTCGATGCAATCTCAATTAATTTAGAGGAGTTAACTTGTTGCATCCAACTGGAGTTAAACTCAATTCTAGTTAGATCTTTATCCAGTATTTTGAATATTTGCTTCTCATAGGTTGCTGCATTCTCGTCAATTTGCTCTCGAGTCAACACAGGTCGTGTCTCATTCACACCGGATGGATCACCAATCATTCCTGTGAAATCACCAATCAGGAAGATTATCTCGTGACCAAATTCCTGGAATTGACGCATTTTGTTGATGATGACTGTGTGTCCCAAATGAAGATCAGGTGCGGTTGGATCAAAACCAACTTTTATTTTTAATGGTTTCTTTTGATGGAACCGCTTGGTAAATTCTTCTTCAACGAGAATTTCTTCGGTTCCCCGTTGGATTTCCAGCAATTGTTTATCTTTAGAAATCATATGTAGACTTTCTTATATTATTGATGGTTCTGATCTTAATAATAAACGATTGAATGAAATTATGTAGGTCATTTTTTTTCGGATATATAATGAATTTTAGAAAAGAAAATATGATATGAAATCTAAACTTTATATTGGAGTAATGTCAGGTACCAGCATGGATTCAATGGATGCTGCTTTGGTGAAAATTGAAAATAATTCGTGGTCAATTATCAATTCAGCAAGAAGAGAATTCACTCCCAGTTTGCGAGAACAACTATTAATATTCTCGAGAGAAAGTCAAAATATTTCCTTGAAAGATTTCATTGTGATTAATGCAAAAACAGGCATTGAATTCTCCAAGTGCATCAACCAGTTAATTGAACATCAAGGCATTAAACCCGGCGGTATTACAGCAGTTGGTTTGCATGGGCAAACCCTGTTTCACCATATTGAAAGTCAATATTCAGGTTCATTACAGATTGGTAGCCCAAGTATTGTCGCAGAAAAAACCAATATAGCAGTGGTGGCAGATTTCAGAAATTCTGATATTGCAGCCGGTGGTCAAGGCGCGCCTCTAGCCCCAGCGTTTCACTCTTGGATGTTTGGCAGCAACAAACACAAGAGAATATTGATCAATATTGGTGGCATAGCCAACATATCAATCCTATTGAACAAGAAATCCTTTTTTGGCTATGACATAGGGCCGGGCAATGCTTTATTGGATGCTTGGATAGCAAAAAACAAGCAAGAAAAATACGATAATAAAGGTGAATGGAGCAAAAGTGGCAAACCCAATATGAAACTCTTAAAAATTTTTAAATCGGATCCATTTTTCAAAAAAACACCACCCAAAAGCACAGGATCTCATGATTTCAATCTGGAATGGATTCTGTCTACGAAAAAACGATTTGGACAGAGGCTTTTGGCTAAAGATATTCAAGCGACTCTGACTCTATTGACTGCTGAATTGATTGTTGATGCCATTAATAAATGTCCAAAAGATAGTGACATTGCTTTCTCTGGTGGAGGCATCAAAAACCTATCACTGATGGCCTTAATTAAGAACAAATTGAGTGGCCGTCACATTCAATCAACAACAGATTGGGGAATTGCTCCTGAATGGGTGGAAGCAGCTGGTTTCGCATTTCTTGCACATCAAAGAATGCAAGCTAAGCCGGTAGAACTGACAAAAACAACTGGGTCAAAAAAGAAATCTGTGCTGGGGGCAATTTATTTGCCGCCTCAATAACATTATTGTGTGCGCCACCACATCGGTGAAGATGCCGCCGCGGTTGATCCAGAATTGCCATCCGTGGGAGTCGTTATCGATTGAGTCAGATTTTTCTTAATTCTTAGCGGCAAGTCGAAACGCCTTCTCCAAATCTTTTTGTACCGCCGGCGGGGTTCTTTCGTAGTGATCAAGTTCCATGGTGAAACTGCCCTCACCTGCTGTGAGTGATTTGAGTGTGGTCTGGTAGTTTCCGAGCTCCGCTAGTGGCACTTCTGCTGATATTCTCACCCGATTTCCTGCAACTGCGACACTACCAGCGATTCGACCTCGAACGCCAGACAAGTGGCCAGTGATATCCCCCACATAGCTACTGGGAGTGGTGACCTCTATTTTGGCGATCGGCTCCAGCACAATGGGCTCCGCTTTGGAAATAGCGTCAGCGAAGGCACGTTTGCCCGCGGCGACGAATGCAACTTCCTTGGAATCCACCGGGTGGTATTTACCATCGTACACAATGACCTTCACGTCCTGCAGCGGGTAGCCAGCAATGGCACCGTCGTCGAGGACTTGTTTGACACCCTTCTCCACGGCAGGTATGAACTGCCTCGGTATAGTGCCACCAACAACTTTGGTGGAAAATTCAAACCCACTTCCCCGTGGTAATGGCTCGATTCTCAAGAATACTTCTCCAAACTGTCCCGCGCCGCCCGTCTGCTTTTTATGTCGATGGTGACCCTCAGCTTCGCGGGTTACGGTCTCCAAGTAGGCTATTTTGGGTGGGTGGGTGGATATCTTGATGCCGAACTCTTCCTTCATGCGCTCAAGCACCATCCGGAGATGTAGCTCACCCATCCCTCGGAGCACGGTCTCATTTGCCTGGGCATTGAATTCCACCTTCACGCTGGGATCCTCTGTGGTCAGCTTATGCAGCGCATCGGACATCTTTTTTTCCTGGCCCCGTTGAGTCAGTTCCAGAGCCACACTATACATGGGCGCTGGCATTTGCACAGACTTCATGTGCAGTTCGTCTTCATCGTGACTGGAATGAATAACGGAATCGAAACGAAGGTCTTCTATTTTTGAGACAGAGCAAAGATCCCCTGATACTGCAGTTGAAATTTCTTTAAGATTTTTACCCTGGGCTTGATACAAATGGGCAAGTCTTACCATTTTTCGTTGATCACCGACAAAAACCTGATCGCCCTTCTTGACTGAACCTTGATGGACTCGAAAGGTCGCAAGCCGGCCTACATAAGGATCAACGTTGACCTTAAAGACATGGCCTACAAAATGGTTATCCACCTCGCCCGCACTTATTGTGACAATTTTTTCTTCCCCTTGGTCATTAAAGAATTCCGGGGGATTTCCTTCCATCGGGTTAGGCATGAGCTTGGATAAAATGCGTAATAATTGTTGAATACCGGCGCCTGTGTCAGATGAGACGAAGCAGACAGGGATTAAATGACCGGCTCGCAACGCACGCTCAAATGGATCATGCAGTTGTTCCAGAGAAATGTCGTCACCCTGCTCCAGATAGGCTTCCATGAGTTCGTCATCGAGCTCCACGACTTGGTCAAATATTTCAGTGTGGGCAGCTTCCACAGAAGCGAAATCCGGCGTCTCATCTGCGGGTTCAAAGAAACAATCTGCTATGGCTTTTCCCTGTTGTGCAGGTAGATTCAGTGGCAGGCATTGCCGGCCGAATGTTTTTCGAATTTCCTTAAATATGCCTTCTAGGTTTACATTGTCTGCATCGATTTTGTTAATAATGATAAGCCGACAGAGTTTACGTTGTGCACTGAAGTCCATCATGCGTTGAGTAACAAGTTCGACACCCGTTTGAGCATTGACGACAATCGCCGCGGTATCGACCGCTGGCAGCACACTCAAGGCGCGTCCCATGAAATCCGGATATCCAGGAGTGTCCAGCAGGTTGATAAAAGTACCATCGATTTCAAGATGGCACATGCTCGCTTCGAGAGAGTGTTGGAGACGCTTCTCTTGGTCCGTGTAATCACAAACTGTAGTGCCCTTGTCGACACTACCGGCTGACTTAATAGCCCCTGATTTTTCTAGCAGGGCTTCAATCAGCGTGGTTTTTCCGGATCCTGCATGGCCAACCACAGCGATATTTCGAATATTCTTAGTGCTGTGGAGCGCCTGAGATGCCGCCACCGAGTCCCCCTTTACTACTTAATAAGAAAATATTAATCTTTTGATTATGAAAAAGAAGAACCACAACTGCATGTGGTTGTAGCGTTGGGATTCTTGATCACAAATCTAGCACCCTGAAGGTCTTCCTGAAAATCGATTTCAGCTCCCATTAAATATTGAATACTCATGGGATCAACGATAAGTCGCACACCTCTTTTTACAACTTCTGTATCACCTTCATCTTTATTCTCATCAAAGGAGAAACCGTATTGAAAACCAGCACATCCGCCACCAGTTACATAAACCCGCAGATTCAAGTCTGGATTTTCTTCTTCAGTAAGTAATGAGCCTACTTTCATTGCTGCAGCATCAGTAAAGATTACCGCCTCAGTATTTAGATTATTATTCGATTCCATTTGTTCCATTTGTGTTTTTACTTAAATTTAAAAATCGACTAGATTATACCCTATTCATGGGTTAAAAAAAGTTTGAAATTCACTTAAAACTTGCTCATAAACATGCTGTTTAAATTGTATAACCTGTTTTGCCGGTAAGGCGGGATCAACCCACTTCCAATTATCAAATTCTTGGTTAATTTTTGAAGGATGAATCAAGCTTATTGCTTCTTCTGAACCGGTCAATTTGAGCAAAAACCATTTCTGCCTCTGGCCAATAACAAAAGGCTTCCCTTTCTTTAATTTTCGTAAGTGTTTTTTTGGAATTTTATATTGATACCAGTTGTTGGATTCAGACAAGAGCTCAGTGTCATTTTTAGTCAGGCCTGTTTCTTCCAGTAATTCTCTATACATGGCACTCTCAGGTGTTTCGCCAATGTGGATGCCTCCTTGTGGAAATTGCCAACCGGATTGGTAGCGTCTTTTTGCAAAAAATAATTCTTTCTGCCGGTTCATCAGAACTATCCCTACATTGGCTCTATAACCATTTTTATCAATAAGATCAACCATTTCAATGGTCAGTTGATTCTTGCAATAAAAAATTCAAGCTGGTTAATTTATACATCAGAAAAATAGGATTTACCCTGCTCCATCATTGCAACAAAATCTGCCTCATTGCCTGTATCCACATAGTCAAAAATATCCTGGATTGCCTGATTAAGTTCAGCAATAGTTTTTAAGCTGAATTTATTTAAATATTGTATTTCATAGTACAAATGTGGGTTCTCATCCGTCACTCTTTTAGCCACTCCCAACTGATCTTTAAAGGTAGTGCTGGAGAGCTTGGAAAGCAGGTCTTTCCTTTCCCCACTCGCAGATAATACTTTTGCAAAGGCGATGTTAAGTGCATGGGATAAACCCAGAACATAGGAAATTGCGAAATCATGATTATCCAAGGACATCTTGATTTGTTGGGCTGTTGTTGATTCAAAAAGTTTCTGCACTTTTTCGAGTGATTGATCCGAACCAACCTCCATGAAAATAATGTGCTTACCAGTCAATAGATCTGTATTGGGGCCAAACATCGGGTGAATAGAAGCAACCTGCATTCCTTTTTCTGCCATTTGTTTTAGTGTTTCTTTGAATGGTGCTTTTAAGGAGCCGATATCAAAAATCAATCCAGTTCTTGCTTTGTCCAACATCTGACTTAATATCGAAGCAGACTCCCTAAGCGGTGCTGCCACAACCGTTACATCATAACGATCATCCGTCTCTTGCCAACTACTGAAGGTATTCTCTGTCTCACCATTGGCATTTGGGTCTGCTATATGAACATCAAAACCCTGAGATTTCATGAATTCCACAAACCAATTCCCCATTCTGCCTGCTCCGCCAATTACCAATGCGGATCGGCCACTGCCCTGTCCTTCTGCCTGAACCCTGGCCTTTTCCTGTGTTTTTAATGAACTTTTGATCAGTAATTGCATCACGTCAACAATTACATCAGGTTCCATATTCAACTTTTCTGCATGAGATGTTGCCAATTCAAGAACTTGTTTTTCACGCATAAAATCTCTGGTTGGCTTGCCTGCTTTTCTTTTTATTGACCCAATGTTTTTGGACAGGGACTGCCGCTGATGGATCAGGTCAATAATTTTCATATCTACCTCGGTGAGCTGCTCTCTGAGTGTTTTCAGATCCGTCATCGTTTTCTGACCCTCAATTATCTCCTAATCAAAAATCCACAGTAATCATAAAGAATTTTTTTATGCTAGCCCATCGAGGCTGGTATGATTCATAAAGAAAACTGATTATAGCAAATTGAATCCCCGATAATGTGCAAGATGTTAAGCCGATCGATGACAAAAAATCCACTCTTATTACTGCAGTCATGGCTAAATGAAGCCATAGAATCGGACCTGCAACCCAATCCGGATACTATGGCAATTGCCACAGCCGATTCTGAAGGTGTGCCCAATGCAAGAATGGTATTGTGCAAAGAAATCAATGCTGACAAAGGCTACGTCGTTTTCTACACCAATTATAACTCTGTCAAAAGCATAGAAATTAAAGAAAACCCGAAATCCAGCGCCTTGTTCCATTGGGACAAACTGGGATACCAGATCAGGATCAGAGGTGAAATCTTGCAATCTCCAGACGAGGAAAATGATGCCTATTTTGCTACCCGCTCTCTTGGAAGCCAAGTTGGTGCCTGGGCGAGCGATCAGAGCAATCCTGTAGAAAACAGACAAGCGCTCGACGAACAATTCCAGCAAATACTTGACCGCTTCAACCTTACCAACGAATCCATCACCCGGAACGAGCAAAAAATACCAAGACCTCCGTACTGGGGCGGCTACCGCCTGTGGATTGAAGAGGTTGAATTCTGGCTCAACCGCAAAGACCGGCTCCATGACAGACTCCATTTTAAACGGTCTCTTACCATCAGCAGTAAGGGTATCGAAACAGGAGACAATTGGACCGTTAAGAGGCTCCAGCCATAAAAATAATTGACAAAATTATTGCTTTAAGTTCTAGTTGTTGATGTTGAGATTCTAATCACTGTGATTGGATTGGGAAACTGGTGATCTTGATATTCCAGTGCTGCCCCCGCAACGGTGATCGAGTGTAATCCAATATCCGAATAGTTTGTCTATTCAATCCACTGTTTAACTACGGGAAGGTATATTGGACTGGGAAACCCACTCATCAGCCCGGAGACCGACTCAATGGAAACAAACCAGTACGGTGGGTGCATAAAACATAGTCTTCTTTTTGTTTGTCCCACAAATCTGTGTTTGAGATGTAAATTTATCTAGGGAATAAACATGGAACTAAAAAAGATTCTTTCTTTGCTGGTAATTTTAGCCGCAGTATCTGCACAGCAATCTTTTTCACAAACTTCGCCAACTATGTCAAATCTTATCGTTGCCGCCACAAAAACACACTTACCCAAACAAAAAATTCTGATCCCAGTAACAATATTAGACGCTGAGGATATAGCACTCTCAGGTGCCAATAATTTATCTGAAATACTCCGGTTTATTGCCGGAATTGATGTCACTTCCAATGGAGGTCCTGGCCAAATTGCTTCGATATTTATGCATGGCTCAAACAGCAATCATACATTGATCCTAATTAATGGAATTAAAATTAACGATTCGGCCACAGGAACCGCGGCAATACAAAATATTCACCCAGATCTTATAGAAAAGATAGAAATCATTAAAGCTCCAAGGACCAGTTTGTATGGATCAAATGCTGTAGGCGGTGTCATTAACATCATCACAAAAAAACAGACTAAAACCGGTTATGAAATTGGCTATAAAACTGGCTCTGATAACACTGATACCATTAATTTCATGGGCGGTTTCCATTCTAGTGAGATACAAGGGGGTATTCAATTTCACCAATACAAAACAGACGGATTTCCTGCAAGAACTGAAAGCAACGTTGCCAGTGGTCACGAGAATGACTCGGTCAATGCTTTTTTAAATTTTGATCACGATAACTGGTCACTGGTGACTAATGTATGGCAAAGCTCTGGAACAACAGAATATCTAGATTTTTTTCTAACGCCTGTTAGCCAAGATTTCAATAACACCACTGGATCGTTAGATATCAATAAAATATTCAGCGATAGATGGGTATCCAATCTTAATTTTGGTTTCAGTAGAGACGATATAAAACAGAATGAAACACCTGACTTTAATGACAGTAAGAAACTTTTTTTTGAGTGGCAAAATACTATCCATGCCAACGACAACCATCAAATTGTTGCAGGCATATATTTAGCAAATGAAAAATTTGACGCCAGCAACTATGGTTTGGATATTGCCACAGAGGCAAATTCTACAGCTCTTTATATTGAAGACATAATCAACCGAGGCAAGCATCAGCTGCTCACAGCAGCAAGAATCAGTAACAAAGAGGGCATTGAGGATAAGATAACGTGGAATATTGAGTACGGCTTTATCATTAATCCTTCAATGAGACTATTGCTTAATGCTGGTCGAGCAACAAGAAATCCTTCCAGTTTTGATCTTTATGGGTATGGAGGCAATCCAGAACTAACTCCAGAAATCTCGAAGAATATCGGTATTGGTATTGCAATGATTCCTTCTGACAAGCTTAGTGTTGAAATCTCAGCCTTTAGCAATGAGATTACAGACCTGATTACCTTTAGCTACAATGATTTTAAGCTCTACAACATTGAGCAAGCAAGAATTAGAGGCATTGAGGGGCATATAGAATACCTTGCCAACGATTGGAACATTTATTTAAACGCAACACTGCAAAACCCAAAAAACACCACAAGCAAACAAATGCTCTTGAGAAGACCCAAAAAAACTGTTTCCTTGGGATTGAGACGATCGTTTGGATCATTGGATTTCAATATGAATATCCTCCTCAGTGATTCAAGAATGGATTTTGGCGGAGTCAAACTTGATAACTATTTACTCGGCAACATCACCCTTCAATACCATCTCAATGAACGTTGGCTCATCAGGGCAACCATCAATAATATTACCGATGAATCGTACATGCTTGCTAATAATTACAACACTGCCAAAAGGAAAGGTTATTTAGGATTCATTTACCGACCCAAATCCTAATCTTTTTTGCTTCGAGAGTGGGAGAGAAGATAAACTAACATTGGAGAATAGCTTAGGAGTCTATATGGGTAATCGATTGACAAAGATTTTCACAAGAAAAGGTGATGATGGCTCAACCGACCTTGGAAACAATAAACGTGTTCCAAAATATGATCAACAGATTGAAGTTTTTGGCTCACTGGACGAATTAAGTGCCAGCATTGGTATTCTGATAACCTCAAAAGACCTGCCACCAAGGATTGTGGTTTTTCTTACTGAAGTCCAACAAAATATATTCAATTTATCTGGGGAAATTGCAGCACCAGAATTTAGTAATATTGATGCAGCAAATGTTCTTGCATTGGAAAATTTGATCAACGACCTTAATGCAACACTGCCTCCACTGAAAGATTTTGTACTACCAGGTAGCACTAGAGCTGCAGCCCATTGCCATCAAGCAAGGGCCATTTGTCGGCGGGCGGAAAGACAACTTTGCAAACTTGCGGAGGAAAAAGAAATCAATAGAGAATCTTTGAAATACATCAATCGATTATCAGATGCTTTGTTTGTCGTTGCCCGAACCTTGGCCAGGCAAGAAAATCAAGAAGAAACAATTTGGGATCACGAACGAATTTAGATTGTTGCAATGAAATGGCATGGATATAGAAATCATCCTCGAACCTGATCTGCATCCCAACCAGGTTGCAGAGTTGGCTGTTGCAGCAGAAAAATATGGGGTAAGAGCCCTTTGGTCGTCCAATTTTTATCAGCAATGGGATGCGTTTCTAAGCCTGATACCAGCAGCACAACAAACGAGTAAAATTCTCTTGGGACCATTGGCGGTAAGCCCTTTTGAAATGCACCCCCTCAAAATGGCAAATGCATTATTAACTCTGAACGAACTGTCTGATGGTCGTGCGATCATAGCTGTAGGTGCAGGTGGAGGGACATTAGGGGCGATGAAGTTTGCTTGTGAACAGGACAGTTGTTCTGGATTAAAGCCTTTCCGGATTATTCGAGCCATTAGAGAAGCAGTGGAGATTTTACTGTCTGCTTCTGAAAAAAAATTCAATCTGAAATACGAAGGTGAAATTTTCAACATTACCCGACCATATATGCAAGGATTTACTTGGGCAAAATCGGCTCGCCCCAAAATTTATACCTGCTCCACCGAACCTCAAATGTTGAGACTTGGTGGCCAATTTGCCGATGGACTGCAAATGAGTGATGTTGCAGTACCGATGTTAGATGGGGCAATGACCAATATTCAAATCGGTCTTGAGAAACGGGAAACACCTGCCGAAGATTTCAGAATAAGCAACTTTTGGGCCTGGCATATTAAAGAGGATAAAGAAGAATCCTTCCAAGAAGCTAGAAGAGAACTCGTCTTTCGTGGATCATTGTTGCCGCCCTTTTCGCTACATCATTTCTTAACGGAAGATGAAGCAAAAATTGTCATTGATAATTTCAATGCCGGGGCCAACAACGAGTTTGCAAAAGCCTACATCAGCCGATCTGGTGTAATCGAAAACGTCCCTGAATCTTTGGTTTCAAAACTGGTTGCAGATTTGAGCTCAGCTGGTGATCTTAGCGATATTGATCGTGAACTTGATCGCTTCAAGCAGTTTAAAAAGAGAGGCATGACTGATCTTTCCATCCGACTCTTTGACGAACCTATGAAAGGACTCAAAATGATCGGGGAAAAAGTACTGCCAGCACTGCGGTAAAATCATGCTCTTAATTGATTGGGTCAAGCTTGAACTTCGCCGACGGGTCACCAAATTATTGTTAGCTCCATCTCCATCGCGCAGAAAAAAAACAAGAGAAAAACGAGAAAAAAAAAGAAGAGCCGAAAATAAACCTCACCAAGTTTTTTATCTCCATCAAGTTGATGACCCATACAGCCATCTTTGCTGTCAAATCTTAGATCAATTAGAAAATTCATACGATATCGAACTGATACCTTTGGTTGTTGGCACTCCTCCTCCATCTTCAACACCTGAAGTTGAAATGCTTAAAAAACACAGTATTGAAGACGCAACAGTGATTGCTCCTTATTACGGCTTGACCTTTGGTACCAGTGAAACTGACATTGAGCCTGAGAATATAAAAATTGCTCAATCAATTTTGTTGGGAACTGAGCAAGAATCTTTTGCAAAAATTTCACTAAATGTAGGTGAGGCCTTGTGGAGAAATGACACAGAGAAGTTGAAGACACTGCAAAAAAATGCAGCCATCTTGCGCGATGAAGAAATTTCAGAAAGCATCAATATCAACAACCAAAAACAGAAACAACTCGGCCATTATTACGGGGGAGTCTTCGCCTATGAAGGGGAATGCTATGGGGGCATTGATCGAGTGCCTTTTTTGGAAGAAAGACTGATCGCACTCGGGGCCAACAAGTTCGATCAGCTATCCATTCTTAAACGCAGGTCATCAAAAGATAAGTTGCCGCTAAAATTGGATGGAATAACCCTTGAAGTCCTATTTTCAGCCAGAAGTCCATATAGTTATCTGGCACTGCCACAACTGATTGAATTCAGGAAACGTTATCCAGTAACA
>Ga0207991_1001768_pt1 | contig 12736 bp, 9 predicted proteins | sample ETN07SmetaG_FD_185786 | JGI IMG/M metagenome (GOLD analysis project Ga0207991, IMG submission 185786) | Marine microbial and viral communities from oxygen minimum zone, Eastern Pacific Ocean - ETNP2014F14-07SV275 (SPAdes) (version 2) | ecosystem: Environmental > Aquatic > Marine > Oceanic ... | reverse complement strand
AAGATCATATAGGTGCTATTGCCCATATATGGCCAAAACTAAAATGTAAAATGTATGCTACACCATTTACAGCAGCTTTAATTAAAGAAAAATTTAAAGAAAAAAAAATTGATATCGGGGAAAATTTAAAAATTGTTGACTTAAATGGAAATGTTAAATTAGGCCCATTTAAAATTGAATTTATAACACTTACACATTCAATTTTAGAACCTAATGGTCTATTAATTGAAACGCCCGCAGGAATAGTATTGCATACAGGTGATTGGAAGGTTGATCCTAACCCTTTAATTGGAAATAAGATTGATCAAACAAAACTAAAAGAGATTGGCAATAAAGGTGTTTTAGCAATGATTTGTGACTCAACAAATGTTCTTAGCCATGGTCGTGCAGGCTCTGAAGCTGATGTAAGAACTAATTTATTAAAATTAATGTCAAATCTTAAAAAGAGAATAATAGTTACTTCTTTTGCGTCTAATGTTGCAAGAATGGAAACAATTTTTTATTGTGCAGAAAAAACAAAAAGGCAAATTTCATTAGTTGGCAGATCTATGCATAAAATTTATAAAGCTGCAAAACAATGTGGCTATTTAAAAAATGTTATTAGCCCAATAGATGCAAGAGAAGCTAAAAAAATATCAAGGGAAAAAATTGTATATTTATGTACAGGTAGCCAAGGCGAACCAATGGGTGCAATGATGAGAATAATTAATTATACACATCCTGATGTTTTTATAGAAAAAGAAGATACAGTAATATTTTCATCTAAAATAATTCCTGGAAACGAAAAAAAACTTTATAAATTGCATAATCAGTTAATAAAAAATAAAATAGATGTAATTTCAGAAGAAACGGACTTTGTACATGTTTCTGGTCACCCTAATAGAGAAGATCTAAGAGATATGTATGACTGGGTAAAACCAAAATCTGTAATACCAGTACATGGTGAACATAGACATATGGCAGAACACATAAGCTTTGCTAAGGAAATGCAAGTTCCTTATCCTGTACAAGTAGAAAATGGAGATATTGTAAGGTTATTTCCTGGACAAAAACCAGAAGTATTTGATAAAGCCCCAGTAGGTAAACTATATGTAGACGGTATTATAAGTGTGAATGAAGATTCACAGTCAATTAGAGAGAGAAAAAATTTAGCACAAAACGGTTATTTAGAGGTTACAATTTTAATTAATGGAAAAGGAAAGTTATTCAAAAAGCCACTCGTGTCATTTAAAGGTTTGCCAATAGAAGAAGCACAAGATTTTTTTTATGATCTTGAAGATGAAATCGAAAATATCAGTAGAACATTTTCTTTAAATAATAAAAAACAAGAATCTAATTTAATTGAAGCACTAAAAATAAGTTGTCGAAAAATAGTCAAGGAAAAAACTGGTAAAAAACCCTATACTAATATTAATTTAGTAAGGATATAAATCTATTATGATTTAATTAATTATTGTTTGTTTATTATTTAGATTCTTGTAAGATTTATATTTATTAACATAAGACATAAAATTAAATAAACAATGTATCTATCAAATTATTTCCTGCCAATTTTGAAAAATAATCCTTCTGAAGCTCAAATTAAATCACACCAATTAATGTTAAGAGTTGGAATGATCAAACAATCTTCATCTGGAATTTATTCTTGGCTACCTATGGGCTTTAAAATAATGAAGAAAATAGAGAATATTGTTAGAGAAGAACAAAATAATATTGGTGCTCAAGAATTGCTTATGCCAACTATTCAATCAGCAGAAATTTGGAAGGAAAGTGGAAGATATAATGATTATGGTGATGAAATGTTAAGAATTAAAGATCGTCAAGGCAGAGAGATGCTTTATGGTCCAACAAATGAAGAATTAATTACAGAGATTTTTAGATCAGCTATAAAATCATATAAATTACTTCCACAATTGCTTTATCACATACAATGGAAATTCCGAGATGAACTAAGACCTAGATTTGGAATCATGAGATGCAGAGAGTTTTTAATGAAAGACGCTTATTCATTTGACCTTAATGATGATGATGCAGTTTTATCTTATAATAAAATGTTTCTCGCTTATCTTAAAACTTTTCAAAGATTGGAACTATCAGCAATCCCTATGGCAGCTGATACAGGACCTATAGGAGGAAATTTATCTCACGAGTTTGTTATTCTGGCTGAATCAGGAGAAAGCAAAATTTTTGCCGACAAAAAAATTTTTGATATTAAAACAGAAAAATATTCTCTTACCAATGTTTCATTAAAGAATATGAGAAATGAATTTGAAAAATATTATGCTGTTACTGATGATAAATTTAATAGTAAAGATTTTGAATCTAAAGTTTTAAAAAATAATAGATTAATTACCAAAGGTATTGAAGTTGGGCATATATTTTATTTTGGAGACAAATACTCTAAAGCCCTAAAAGCCAGTGTTGATTTACAAGATGGGAAGAAAACTGATGTTAAAATGGGATCTTATGGCATTGGTGTTTCAAGATTAGTTGGTGCCATCATTGAGGCTAAATTTAATAATAATATAATGAAGTGGCCCTATTCAATTTCACCATTTGATGTTGCAGTCATTCCCATGATTAATAAAAATGATGATACAAATTTGATTAAAGCAGAAAATATTTATAATAAGTTAAAAAAAAATAATATTGATGTTTTGTTGGATGATACTGATGAAAATATTTCATCAAAACTTAAAAAATTTGATTTAATAGGTGTACCTTATCAAATAATTTTGGGCAAAAATTCAGAACAAGATTTATTAGAATTTAAAGAAATTGACAAAGAAGCTAAACAGCTTTCTATAAATGAAATTATAAAAATTTTAACAACTAAAAAAAAATAATTTGATTTCGGAATTGGAAAAAAAAATTGCTTTAAGATATTTAAGACCAAAAAGAAAAGAAGGTTTTTTAAAAATAATTTCAATTTTTTCTTTTTTGGGCATTGCTTTAGGAGTAGCAGTTTTAATCATAGTTATGTCTGTAATGAATGGTTTTAGAACTGAACTTTTGAGTAAAATTTTAGGATTTAATGCACATATCATCGTTAAACCTTATGATAAACCTATAAATTTTGATGACATTAATAAGCTAAATTTACCAAATTTATCAAAATCAATATTTTCTATTAGTGGGGAAGGAATTTTAATAAATAAAAAAACAACAAAAGGTATTTTAGTTAGAGGTTATACAAAAGAAGATATATCAAAAATAGATGTAATAAACGAAGGTATAATAAAAGGTTCGTTAGATGATTTTGATAGCAAAAGCATTTCTATAGGAAGAGATTTGGCTTTAAATTTAGATGTTAGTATAGGAGACGAAATTACATTAATGTCTCCTAGTGGAATTTCAACAATTATAGGCAACCTTCCAAAACAGGAAACTTTTTTAATATCATCAATTTTTACAAGTGGTCTGTCAGATTTTGATCAAAATGTTATTTTTCTTACAATGAGTGATGCCAAAAACTTATTTAATATTGGTAATGAAGATAAAATTCTCGAACTTTTTTTAAAAAATCCAAATCAAATTGAAAGTTCAAAAAAAGAAATACAAAGAATATTTACTAATGAGTTTGTTTATACTTGGGCTGATCTTAATCAATCATTTTTTGGAGCTCTTAAAGTTGAAAGGAATGTTATGTTTATAATATTATCTTTAATAATAATTGTTGCTGCTTTTAATATTATTTCTGGTCTTACAATTCTTGTAAAAAATAAAACTAAAGAAATTGCAATATTAAGATCGCTAGGCGTCTCACAAACCTCTATAACAAAAATATTCTTTCTAGTTGGTTTTACTATAGGTACTCTTGCAACAGTTTTTGGAGTTATTTTAGGAGTGTTGTTTTCTTTTTATATTGAAAATATTCAAATTTTCTTTTCAGATTTTTTTAATCTCAGTTTATTTCCTGAAGAAATATATTTTCTAAGTCAAATGCCATCAGAAATAGACTTCAATTTAATTATGCTAATAGCTCTTTGTTCTATAATAGTTACATCTGTAGCTTCAATATTTCCTTCCATTAAAGCATCAAAATTAGATCCAATAAAAGCTCTTAAATATGAATAATATTATTGAAACAAAAAAACTTTCAAAGAGTTATTTTTTAAATAAAAAATTGAATGTTCTAAATAATGTAAATATTAAAATTAAAAAGGGAGATTTAGTAGCTTTACTAGGTCCATCAGGCTCAGGAAAGTCTACCTTATTACATTTATTAGCATTATTAGATCGTCCTAGCACAGGTGAAATCTATTTTGACTCAAAAAAAATATCATTATTATCAGAAAAAAGTAAAGATAATATCCGAGGTAATAAAATTTCTATAATCTATCAACAAAATAATTTGTTAAATGATTTTTCAGCCTTAGAAAATGTTGAGATTGCATTAATTTCAAGTGGCGCTACACAAAAAAAATCAAGCTTACTAGCCAAAGCATTATTAAGCCAAGTTGGTTTATCCAAAAGGTATAATCATTTTCCTGCAGATTTATCGGGTGGCGAACAACAAAGAGTTGCAATAGCAAGAGCGCTAATAAATGAGCCAGAACTTATCTTAGCAGATGAACCCACTGGCAGTTTAGATAGATTTAATTCTAACGAAATTTTTAATTTTTTTTTAAAAATGAAAACTAAAAAAAGAACAATTATTTATGCAACTCACAATAGACAACTTGCTGATAAAGCAGACTACAAGTTATCAATTATAGATGGTAGTATTAGACGCGTAAATGGATAAAAATCTTATTAAACAATTTAATCATTTTAAAATTCATTCTCAGTATTCAATCTGTCAAGGAGCAATAAAAATTGATGATTTAAAACATTATTGTAAAATAAATAAAGTTCCTGCTATCGGATTAAGCGATTCATCCAATCTTTGTGGAGCTTTAGAATTTGCAGAAAATATTTCAAAAGTAGGTACTCAGCCAATTATTGGCACACAAATTAATTTTTTTTTTAAAGAAAATTTAGGATTTTTACCATTAATTGCTAATAATATTGAAGGATATAAAAAAATTGTAAATCTATCCTCTAAATCATATCTGGAAAATAATTCAATGAGTGATCCTCATTGCAAAATAGATGATTTATTTGATAACAGTGGCGGATTTACTCTTCTTACAGGTACCATAAATGGATTATTTGGAAAACTTTTAGCAAAAGGTTTTGAAACAGAAATACATGAATTATTTATTAAATTTAGAGATCATTTTAAAGATAATTTTTATATTGAAATTCAAAGGCACAATGATGAAAACGAAAAAGAATTAGAGAATTTTTTACTAAAAAAGTCTAAAGAATTAGAAATTCCATTAATAGCATCACATGAAGTTTTTTATTTAAATCAAGAAATGTACGAGGCACATGATGCATTGCTTTGCATTGGTGAAAAAACCTATGTTACAGAAAAAAATAGATTAAAATATTCTAATCAGCATTATCTAAAAAGCTCAGAAGAGATGAAAATTATTTTTCAAGACCTTCCTGAGGCCTTAGAAAATAATTATAATTTATCTTATAGATGTAGCTATAAACCTAATTTTTCGATTCCAATACTTCCAAATATTAAAAGTAATGAGAACTTGAGTGTAGATGAGGAATTAAATGAATTGGCATTAAAAGGATTAGAAAATAAATATAAAGAATTTGTTTTTAAAAAAAATGAAAAACAAGAAAATGAAAAAAGTTATGAGATTTACCATAAACGACTTTTGCACGAATTAAATATAATTAAATCAATGAAATATTCTGGTTATTTTTTAATTGTTTCTGATTATATCAAATGGGCAAAAAGTAAAAATATTCCCGTAGGTCCAGGTCGTGGATCAGGAGCTGGTTCTTTGGTGGCATGGTGTTTATCAATAACAAATATTGATCCTATCAAATTTGGTTTAATATTCGAAAGATTTTTAAACCCAGATAGAATTTCTATGCCAGATTTTGATATAGATTTTTGCGAAGAAAAACGTGATTTAGTTTTTGGATATTTGAAAGAAAAATATGGAAATGGCGTCGCTCATATAATTACTTTTGGTAAACTTAAAGCAAGAATGGCCATAAGAGATATTGGAAGGGTACTTGGTTTCCCTTATGGTTTTGTAGATCAAATTTCAAAAATGATTCCATTTGAACCATCCAGGCCTATAGGATTAAAAGAATGTGTGGCTAATGAACCACGAATTCAAAAAATGATGAAAGACGATTCTAAAGTTAAAAAACTAATTGATTTATCTCTTAAGTTAGAGGGGTTAAATAGAAATGTTGCAACTCATGCGGCAGGAGTAGTTATTGCAGAAAAAAATCTATCAGAAACTGTTCCTCTATATAAAGATTTATCTTCAAATTTATTACTACCCTCAACACAATTTGACATGCATTCAGCAGAAAAAGCAGGTTTAATAAAATTTGATTTCTTGGGTTTAAGAACTTTAACTGTAATTGATAAAACACAAAAATTAATTAATAAAAACAAAATTGCTATAGATGTAAATAAAATTAATTATGAAGATCAAAAAGTTTTTGATCTTTTATCAAGTGGTTTTACAGTTGGATTATTTCAACTAGAAAGTTCTGGCATGCGTGAAGCCTTAGTGCAAATGAAACCTAATAGATTAGAAGATATAATAGCTCTCGTAGCACTATATAGGCCTGGTCCAATGAGCAATATATCAGTCTATAATGACTGTAAACACAAGAAAAGAGAACCCGACTATCTTCACCCAAAACTTAAAAAAATATTGGAGCCAACTTATGGTGTAATAATTTATCAAGAACAAGTTATGCAAATAGCACAAACTCTATCAGGTTTCACTGCAGGTGAAGCAGATATTCTTAGAAGAGCAATGGGGAAAAAGAAAAGAGCAGAATTAGAAAAACAGAAAGAAAGATTTATTAATGGTGCTGTTAAAAATGGTATAAAAATGGATGTTGCAGCTGGAATTTTTTTAAAAATTGAACCTTTTGCTGAATATGGTTTCAATAAAAGTCACGCAGCGGCATATGCTGTTATAGCTTATCAAACAGCTTTTTTGAAAACTTACTATCCAGGAGAATTTTTTGCAGCATCTATGTCGTCAGAATTAGCTAATCAAAACAAATTAAGTGAATTTTATGAAGAATTGAAAAGATTAAAAATTAATACACAAAGACCATGCATTAATAGCTGTTTTGCAGAATTTAAATCAACTAAAGATAAATTTTATTATGCACTCGGTGCAATAAAAAGTGTTGGATTTGAAGCTATTAATCAAGTTGTATTAGAAAGAGAAAAAAATGGAAAATTTAAATCTATTAATAATTTTATTAATAGAGTTGATCCTAAAAATATGAATAAACTTCAACTTGAAGGACTTGTCAAAGCAGGAGCATTTGATGAAATTGAGACAAATAGAAAGGCTTTGTTAGAGTCTATACCTAATATAATATTATCTTCAAAATCTATTTCTGAAAATAAATTGAATAATCAAATAGATTTATTTTCTGATGATAATGAAGAAAAATTTCCATTAGAAGAAATAAATGATTGGAAATTTGAAGAAAGATTAACCAAAGAATTTGAAGCACTAGGTTTCTTTATGTCGGATCATCCAATAAATGATTATAAGGAGATATTTGATATTTATAAGATAAAAAATTTTAGCGACTTTGAATTATCTGAAGTTGATGAAGCAAATTTAGCTGCAACAATTTTAAAAATACAAGAAAAAAAGACTCAAAAAGGTAATTCATACGCTATTATTAAACTAACTGATTTGGGTGGAATTTTTGAACTATTTATATTTTCTGATATTTTAGAACAAAGTAGAAATATTTTAATAGAAGGTAATTCATTATTAATTACAGTTCTTCGAGACAAAGGTAATGAAGAAAATAGATTTAAAAGAATAAATGTAAGAAAGTTAATAAGCTTAAAAGAATTTTCAAATAAATCTTTTTCTAATATAGTTCTTGAAATATCAAATTATGATAATTTAGAAAAATTATCCCATTTAATTGGAACAAAAGGAGATACAAATGTTAAAATTAAAGTTAAAAGTGATAATAAAGATTTGGTATTTGAATTAGCTGATAAGCGTAAAATAAACAAAGATATATTAAAAATACTTAAAAAAGAGCCATATCTAAGAAGAATCAGCTATTAAATTAAGCTTGTATTTTTTCTTATATAATTATAAATGGTTGCGTAAATATAAAACGCACACAGTCAGTGGCTTAATAGCCTCCGGTCCTTAAATGGAAATGATTGTGGAGGATTAACCGGGAAGATTATGAATATACCTAAAATAACATTACAACAATTATTAGAAGCGGGAGTACACCTTGGACATAAAACCCTAAGATGGAATCCAAAAATGAAACCCTATATTTTTGGGTCAAAAAACTCAGTTCATATAATTGATTTAACGCAAACTATAGAATTAATAAACACAGGATTAGTAAAAGTTTATGAAATCATAAAAAATGGGGGTCATATTCTTTTTGTTTCAACTAAAAAACAAGCATCAGAATCTATTGCAAATTTAGCTAAAGACACTTCACAATTTTTTGTAAATTATAGATGGCTTGGAGGAATGTTGACCAATTGGGGAACAATTTCCAATTCAATTAAAAAATTAGAAAAAATTAAATTAAACTTAAACTCGGAAAATAGAGGGTTCACCAAAAAAGAATTACTTAAAATGAGTTTACTAAAAGATAAACTTGAAAGATCTTTAGGTGGAATATCGAAAATGAAAAAAATTCCTGATCTTATATTTGTTATAGATACTAACTATGAATCCTTAGCGATTAAAGAAGCAATAAAACTAAACATACCAATAATAGCAATACTTGACACTAACTCAGACCCTACGGGAATAGATTATCCAATTCCAGGGAATGATGATGCTAGAAGGGCTATTAATTTATACTGCGACTTATTAAAAGATACCATACTATCTGCTCAAAAAGATAATTCAGTAAATAAAAATGTAAATTTAAATAAAGATAAAGATAAAGATAACGATAAATCTGAAATTAAAGAATCTTCAAAGAAAAAAAAAGAAACCAAAAATATTTCAAATAGATCAGACTCTAAAATTATTAAATAAATCTTTAAATGCCCAAGGAAAGTAATTTTGAAAATATTAAGAAATTAAGAGAGCTTACGGGCGCTGGATTTAAAGATTGTAATAATGCAATTAAAGAAACCAAAGGAGATATTGCAAAATCAATTGAGTATCTAAGGGTTAAAGGAGTAATTAAAGCTTCAAAAAAAATGAAGCGTTCTGCTAAAGAAGGTCTTATTTGTATTACGAATTCAAATGATGCTGCGTCAATAATTGAAATAAATTGCGAAACCGATTTTGTTGCAAAAAATGATGAATATATTAAATTTTGTGAAGAATTATCAAAAATTAATTTTAGCAAAAAAGGTAATATTAATGAATTAAAAAAAACCAAAATGTCTAACGGAATCATAGTTGAAGAAAATTTAGTTAATTTAATTTCTAAAATGGGTGAAAAAATTATAATTTCAAGAAATGATTATATTCATCATGAAAAATCTTATAATTTTTCTTATGTACACAATTCTTTAAAAAATAATGTTGGTAAATTAGGAGTAGTAGTTTGCTTGCAAAGTAATGAATTAAATGACAGAATTTCTGATTTTGGTAAAAAATTAGCTATGCATATAGCGGCTTCAAATCCTTTAGCAATAGATGAAAAAAATATTGATTCAGAACTTTTAAATAAAGAAAAAAAAATGATTAATGATGAATTAAAAAATTCTGGCAAACCAGAAAATATAATTAAAAAAATTTCAATTGGGAGACTTGAAAAATTTAAACAAGAAAATACTTTATTAAATCAATATTGGGTAATAGATCCAAAAAAAAAGGTTAAAGAAATACTAGAAGATTTTAAATCAGGCATTATAATTAAAAGTTTTGTGAGATATAAAATAGGTGAATAAGAATGTTTGATAAAAACAAGTACAACCAAAAAATGAGTAAAACTTTAGATGTATTTGTGACAGAATTATCTGGTATTAGAACGGGTAGAGCAAATGCTAGTATGTTAGATTTAATCAGAGTTGAAGTTTATGGTCAAAAAATGCCCATTAGTCAATTAGGCACCATTACCGCTCCCGAACCAAGAAAAATAAATATACAAGTTTGGGATTTAAACAATGTTAGTTTAATTGACTCGTCTATAAAAAAATCTGAACTAGGACTTAATCCACAAATTGATGGTCAGTTAATTAGGATTCCAATTCCAGATTTAAGCGAAGAGAGAAGAACAGAATTAAAAAAAATAGTCAAAACTTTAGGTGAAAAAAATAAGATATCTATAAGAAATATAAGAAGGGAAGCAAACGATGAATTGAAATCTCTTCTTAAAGATAAAAAAATCAGTGAAGATGAAAATGAGAAGTATGAAAAAGAAATTCAAACACTTACTGATAATGAAACTAAAAAAATTGATGATATAATTTATCAAAAAGAAAAAGAGATAATGAAAATATGAACCCAGTTAAGCATGTTGCCATTATCATGGATGGCAATGGAAGATGGGGAATAAACAGAAAAAAATCAAGAAAGATTGGTCATAAACAAGGCCTCAAAAATATAGAAAAGATTATAAAATTTTCATTAAAGAAAAAAATTCCATATTTAACTCTGTACACATTTTCTACAGAAAATTGGAAAAGGCCCAAATATGAAATAGCTTATTTATTTAACCTTTTGCATAATTATTTGAAAAAAAACATTGATAATATCCATAAACAAAATATCAAAATTATTTTTACAGGTATTAAAAAAAAATTTGCACCAGCATTAAAAAAAGTCATTAAAGAATCTGAAATTAAAACATCAAAAAATAATAAATTGTTTGTTAATATCGCTTTAAATTATGGCTCTAAAAGTGAGATAATAGCCAGTGTTAAAAAGATAATTAAAGAAAAAAAAATAATAAACCAAACAAATATTGAGAAAAATCTATTTACATCAGAAATGCCAGATCCAGATATTCTAATAAGAACAGGAGGCCGAAAAAGATTAAGTAATTTTTTACTTTGGCAACTAGCGTATTCAGAATTGTTTTTTGTTGACAAGTTATGGCCTGACTTCAATACAAAAGATTATTCTAAAATATTAAATAAATTTATAAATATTAAAAGAAATTTTGGCAATATCTAATGAACTTAAAATTAAAAAAAAGAATAACTACTTCTGTTATATTATTTCTGTTAACAATATTTTGTATCTTTATAAATCCTTATGTTTTTATAATTACGATAATTATAGTTTCATATTTATCTTGGCATGAAACAAATTATCTTATTAATTCCATAAATAAAAGTGTTACCAACTGGCAACATGTTGCTTTCAATCTAATAACACTTTTTTATGCATTTGGTATATTTACTGTTTCAGCTATAGGATTATATTTTTTATTAGGCCCAGTTTTTTTTCTTTATGTTTTATCTGTATGTATTTGTTCTGATATAGGTGGCTACATTATAGGAAAAAATATTGGTGGTAAAAAGTTAACAAAGATTAGCCCTAATAAAACTATTTCAGGAAGTTTAGGTTCATTTTGTTTCTCTATGTTACCTTTGTTAGTATTTAGCAATTTAGATAAATTTGAATATTCTTTATATTCAATTGATAATTTTTTATTTTGTTTAAAAGTTTCTCTAGTTTGTCAATTAGGAGATTTATTTGTTTCTTATTTTAAGAGAAAGGCAAAAGTAAAAGATACTGGCAGAATACTACCTGGTCATGGAGGCATACTTGATCGTATAGATGGAATAATTTTTGCAGTACCATTTGTATTTATGTCCATAGTTGGTTTTAACAATTTTTATGAAAAATATTTTGATATTTTTTTTGCAATTAAAAACTAATGAAAATAAAAATTGCTATACTTGGATCTACAGGTTCTATAGGAAAATCTACAATAAAAATTATTAAAGATAATCCAAAAAATTTTGATGTAGTTTTACTTACAGCAAATAATAATTATAAAGAATTGGCAAAACAAGCTAATGAGCTAAAAGCTAAAAATTTAATTATTAATAATCCAAAAATTTTAGAAAAATTAAAAAACAAAATTAAAAATAAAAATATTAAAATCCATGAAGACCTAAAAAATTTTTCCACTAAAAATAAAAAAAAAATTGATTATACTATGTGCTCTATATCAGGACTTTCTGGACTACAACCTACATTAGAGGCAATAAAATTTAGTAAAAAAATTGCTATTGCCAATAAAGAATCAATTATTTGTGGCTGGAGTTTAATTAATAAAAAATTAAAAAAATATAAAACAAATTTTATACCTGTTGATTCTGAACACTATTCTATTTGGAATTTGGTACAAGACTATAAAAATAGTGAAATAGAAGAAGTAATAATTACTGCTTCTGGTGGACCATTTTTAAATTTACCAATTAATGACTTTAAATATATTAGAGTTAAAGATGCCATTAACCACCCAAACTGGAAAATGGGTAAAAAGATTTCTGTTGATTCAGCTACACTGATGAACAAAGTTTTTGAAGTAATTGAAGCTTTAAAAATTTTTAAAATTGACAAAAAAAAATTTAAAATATTAATTCATCCAAAATCTTATGTGCATGCAATAATTAAATTTAATAATGGATTAACAAAAATTTTACTACATGATACAAATATGAAAATACCTATTTTTAATTCCATTTATAGTGAAAAAAAAA
>Ga0207991_1001765_pt1 | contig 12754 bp, 10 predicted proteins | sample ETN07SmetaG_FD_185786 | JGI IMG/M metagenome (GOLD analysis project Ga0207991, IMG submission 185786) | Marine microbial and viral communities from oxygen minimum zone, Eastern Pacific Ocean - ETNP2014F14-07SV275 (SPAdes) (version 2) | ecosystem: Environmental > Aquatic > Marine > Oceanic ... | reverse complement strand
AAATTCACTGTTAAATTAATTACACCAATTGCGATGAGTGAAAAATTAAATTTTGCAATTCGTGAAGGTGGTAGAACAGTAGGAGCAGGAGTAGTAACTAAAATTATAGAGTAAACTCCTTTAGGAGTGTAGCTCAATTGGTAGAGCGCCGGTCTCCAAAACCGGAGGTTGGGGGTTCGATTCCCTCCGCTCCTGCCAACTAATTAAAATACATTATGAAAAATCCTTTAAAGTTTATTCAAGAGGTCAAACAAGAAGCTTTTAAAGTTACTTGGCCAACAGGAAAAGAAACTATACAAGGATCATTAATGGTTGTTGCTATGGCTATTATAGCCTCAATTTTTTTTCTACTTTTAGACCAAGTTCTGAAATTTTTATTAGAAATTTTACTAAGAATGAGCATGTAATGAAAAACTGGTATATTGTTCAATCACATTCAAATTTTGAAAATAAAGTTGCAAAGTTAATTAAAGAAGAAGCTAAAAAATCAAATATTTCAGAAAAAATAGAAGAAATTGTAGTGCCAACTCACGATGTAACAGAGGTTAGAAGAGGAAAAAGAGTCCAAAGAAAAAAAAAATATTTTCCAGGATATGTATTAATGAAATCAGAAATGGATAAAGATTTATATCATATGATAAAAAATATTAAGAAAGTTAGCGGTTTTCTAGGATCCAAGGGCATACCATCTCCTGTTTCTGATAAAGAAATAGATAAAATTTTAGGTGAAATAAAAGATGGAGTTGCACAACCAAAATCTGCTGTAGAGTATAACATTGGAGAAAAAGTTCAGGTAATAGATGGACCGTTTGCATCGTTTAATGGGCTAATTGAAGATATTGATGAAGAGAAACTAAGACTAAAAGTCTCTGTTTCAATATTTGGTAGACCGACACCTGTGGATTTAGAATATAACCAAGTTGAAAAGGCAAGTTAATGGCTAAAAAAGAAATTAGTGGGTACGTAAAATTACAAATAAAAGGAGGACAAGCTAATCCTGCTCCTCCAGTTGGTCCGGCGTTGGGACAAAGAGGAGTTAATATAATGGAATTTTGCAAAGCATTTAATGAGAAAACTAAAAATTTTATGGGTAAACCTGTACCTGTTGTTATCACTGTATATAAAGATAAAAAATTTGACTTTATAATTAAATCACCACCAGCATCTTATTTTATTAAAGAAGCTGCTAGATTAAAAGGTGGTTCTAAAGAACCTGGAAGACAAATAGTTGCTTCAATTACAAAAAAACAAGCTGAAGAAATTGCTAAGAAAAAAATGGAAGATTTAAATGCAAATGATTTAGAACAAGCGGTCAAAATAATATCAGGATCAGCTAGATCTATGGGAATTGAGGTTAAAGAGTAATGCCATCAAAAAGATTTAAAAAGTTGCCAACAAAAACATCTACTATAGAACCAGCTTTAATTGAGAAATTAATACCCAAAATAAAAAGCAATTGTACAACAAAATTTGATGAGTCAATCGATTTAAATTTACAAATTAACAATAAACAAAAAAAAGGTGAAATAAATTTAAGAACTGTAGTTAACATGCCAGAAGGCACAGGTAAAAAAATTAAAGTTGGTGTTGTTTGTGAAGAAGCTAAAGCTAAAGAAGCTAGCGATGCTGGTGCTGATATTGTTGGAGGAGATGATTTTATAGAAAAAATTAAAGATGGTAACTTAAATTTCGAAAAACTGATTTGTACACCAGGAATGATGATCAAATTGTCTAAACTTGGAAAAGTTTTAGGACCAAAAGGTTTAATGCCCAATCCAAAACTTGGATCTGTTACCAATGATTTAAAGCAGGCTGTTACTAACGCTAAATCTGGCCAAGTTGAAATAAAGAATGATAAAGAGGGCAATATAGGATTAAGTCTTGGAAAGAAAAGTTTTTCAGATGATAAGTTGCTTAAAAACTTTAATGCTGTTTTTGATACTCTAGAAAGAGAAAAAGGCAACAATACATTAAAAGGAGATCTTATTAAAAATATATATTTAAATTCGACGATGGGAGTATCTTACAAAATTAAGCTGACAAAAAATATTTAGTTATGATGAATAAACAGCAAAAACAAACTTATATAAGTGAAATGACTGCTCAATTTGAGAACAGAGAAGCGGTTTTGGTTACACATTATCAAGGCTTAAACGTCAAGCAATTAGATGAATTAAGAAAACAGATGAGGGACCATGGTATTCAATTTAAAGTTACTAAAAATCGAATAACCAAATTAGCTTTAAAAAATTCAAAGTGTAAAGATTTAATAAATTTATTTACCGGACCTACGGCAATTGCGTTATCTGAAGATGCAATAACATCAGCAAAAATATTAACAAAATTTTCCAAAGAAAATAAAAATTTGAAGATTCTAGGTGGCATTATGGGTAAAGAGATTCTTGATATAGCTGGAGTTGCAAATGTAGCTACTTTACCGACGTTAGATGAAGCTAGAGCTAAAATTGTTGGTATTTTAAGGTCCCCAGCACAAAAAATAACAAGTATTTTACTTGCGCCTGCTTCAAAAATCGCTATTTTGGCGCTTGAAAAATCAAAAAAATAATCTTTAAAAATAGAAAATATTATGGCAGATCTAAATAAAATTATCGAAAATTTATCAAGTTTGACTGTTGTTGAGGCAGCTGAACTTTCAAAACAACTTGAAGAAAAATGGGGAGTTACAGCAGCACCAGCTGTTGCGGCAGCTCCGGCAGCTGCAGCAGAACCAGCTGAAGAAAAAGATGAGTTTACAATCATGTTAACAGCAGTGGGAGACAAAAAAATTAATGTTATTAAAGAAGTAAGAGCTTGCACATCTTTAGGATTGAAGGAAGCTAAAGATTTAGTTGAAGCTGCGCCTAAAGAAGTTAAATCTGGTGTAAATAAAAAAGAAGCTGAAGAAATTAAGAAAAAATTAGAAGCAGCTGGCGCAAAAGTAGAACTTAAATAAATAAATATAAAATTTTAAATGCTAATTATTTTTTAATTAGCATTAATGTATAGATGCACCTATCTTTTACTGGAAAGAAAAATATAAGAAAAAATTTTGGTAAACTTAAAGAAAGTTTATCAATTCCAAATCTTATTGAAGTTCAAAAAAATTCTTATAAAGAATTAACAGATTATAATACTGATTCGGATAATAATTTAATAAAAGGATTTAACAGAGTTTTTAAAAATATTTTTCCAATCGAAGATATAAACGAAAAAGCCACATTTGAATATGTTTCTTATAGATTAGAGAAACCAAAATTTGATACTGAAGAATGTATACAAAGAGGTTTAACTTATTCTTCAGCATTAAAATGTATACTAAGATTAGTTGTTTATGAGATAGATCAAGAAAATAATACAAAAGATATTTTATCTGCAAAAGAACAAGAAGTTTACATGGGAGAAGTGCCTATGATGACAAATAGTGGAACATTTATTACAAATGGTGTCCAAAGAGTTGTTGTCAATCAAATGCACAGAAGTCCTGGTGCTTTTTTTGATCACGACAAAGGTAAATCTCATGCAAGCGGCAAGTTATTATTTAATTGTAGAGTTATACCTAATCGTGGATCTTGGCTTGATTTTGAATACGATATAAAAGATTTATTATATTTTAGAATTGATAGAAAAAAGAAATTATTAGTTACAACTTTATTGTTAGCATTAGGTTATACAAAAAATGATATTGTAAATGAATTTTACGAAAAAGAAAATTTTACTTTTGACTCAGTTTTAAATAAATGGAAAACGAAATTTAATCCCGAAAATTATAAAGCAAAAAATTTTTCAGAAGAAGTTATAAATGCTAAAACTAAAAAAATTGTAGTTAAGCATGGTGAAAAAATTAATTTCTTAAATGCTCAAAAATTAGCTAAAGACGGTTTAAAAGATATATATGTTTCACAAGAATCTCTTCACGGTAAGTTTTTACATAAAGATGTTAAAATAAGCGAAGAAGAAGATGGTATACTTAAAATTGGCACTGAATTAAGTGAAACTATCTTGCAACAAATAATTGATGCAAATATTTTAACAATAGAAATTTCAATAACAAACTCTATAAACAAAGGTTCTTATTTATTACAAACATTATTAAATGAAAAAAATCAAAGTAAAAATGAAGCTATTACTGAAATTTATAAAATCTTAAGACCTGGAGAACCTCCAACTGTAGAAATAGCTAATCAAATATTTCAAAACCTTTTTTTTAGTTCAGAAAGATATGATCTTTCAGATGTAGGAAGGGTTAAAATGAACTCTAGGCTAAACTTAAAATGTTCAGATAAAATAACTATTTTAAGAAATGACGATATTTTAGCAATAGTCCGAAAAATGTTAGACCTTAAAGATGGTAAAGACGTAGTAGATGACATTGATCATTTAGGTAACAGAAGAGTAAGATCTGTGGGTGAGTTGGTTGAAAATCAGGCGAGAATTGGAGTCTACAGAATGGAAAGGGCAATAAAAGAGAAAATGACTACTTTAGATATAGAGTCAGCAATGCCCCAAGATTTAATTAATGCTAAGCCTTTAACTATTGCGTTAAAAGATTTTTTTGCAACTTCTCAATTATCTCAGTTTATGGATCAAACAAATCCACTTTCAGAAATTACTCATAAAAGAAGAGTATCTGCACTGGGCCCTGGTGGCTTGACCCGTGAACGTGCAGGTTTTGAGGTTCGAGATGTACACCCCACTCACTATGGAAGAATCTGCCCCATAGAAACACCAGAAGGTCCGAATATAGGATTAATTAATAGCTTAGCAACTTATTCAAAAATAAACAAATATGGATTCATAGAAAGTCCATACAAAAAAGTAAAAGATAGTGTCGTTATAGAAAATTCAATAGAATACTTATCGGCTATGGAAGAAACAAAATTTACTATAGCGCAAGCAAACTCAATAATTGACAAGAATGGAAAGCTTGTTGAAGAATTAGTTTCATGTCGTCAAAATTTAAACTTTATTTTATCAAAGCCTGAAAATATTGATTATATTGATGTATCACCGAAACAATTAGTGTCAGTTGCCGCATCTCTAATACCATTTTTAGAAAATGATGATGCCAACAGAGCATTAATGGGTTCAAATATGATGAGACAAGCGGTGCCTCTTTTAAAACCCGAGTCTCCATTGGTAGGAACTGGAATTGAAAGCGATGTAGCTTTAGATTCAGGAGTAACTATAGTAGCGAAAAGAGAGGGGATAGTTGATAAAATTGATGGGAAAAGAATAGTTATTAAAGCCTCAGGGGAAACTGATTTACAAAAATCAGCAGTTGATATTTATAATTTACAAAAGTTTAAAAGATCAAATCAAAATACTTGTATAAATCAAAAACCACTTGTTAGAGTAGGTGATGCAGTTCAATCAGGAGATATAATTGCTGATGGACCCTCGACTAAATTAGGTGAATTAGCGCTTGGTAAAAATGTTACAGTAGCCTTTATGCCTTGGCAAGGCTATAATTTTGAAGACTCAATTTTAATTTCAGAGAGATGTGTAACAGACGATGTTTTTACTTCAATTCATATTGAAGAATATGAGATCATGGCAAGAGACACTAAACTTGGTGAAGAAGACATAACCAGAGATATTCCAAATGTAAATGAAGAATCACTTAAAAATTTAGACGAATCAGGAGTTGTTTATATTGGTGCTGAAGTTAAGCCTGGCGATATACTTGTTGGAAAAGTTACTCCAAAAAGCGATTCTGCTTCTGGTCCAGAAGAAAAGTTATTAAGATCAATTTTTGGAGAAAAAGCAATTGATGTCACTGATACTTCTTTAAAAATGCCAAGCGGTAGTGGTGGTATAGTTGTTGATGTAAGAGTTTTTAATAGACACGGTATAGAAAAGGATGAAAGATCTATTACTATAGAAAGGGCAGAAATTGAATCTGTTCAGCAAGATAAAATTGTTGAAGAAGAAATTTTAGAAAGAAGTATTAAGCAAAGAGTCAACCAAGTTTTAAATGGTTTAAATTTAAACAAAAAAGTTAAAAATTTAGATCCTGGTGAAAAAATAAATTTAGAAAAAATTGAAGGACTAAATATCACAGAGGTATTTAAACTTGCAGTAAGCGATGAAAAGAAAAACGCGTCTATATTAAAACTTAAAGAACAATACAATAATGCTAAACAAGATATTCAAGACAGATTTGAGGATAAAGTATTAAAAATTAGAGAAGGAGACGATTTACTACCTAGTGTAATGAAAATGGTTAAAGTTTTTGTTGCAATTAAACGTCGATTAAGACCAGGGGACAAAATGTCAGGACGTCATGGTAATAAAGGTGTAGTTAGTAAAATTGTCCCTGTTGAAGATATGCCATACAGAGAAAATGGAAAACCTGTAGATATTGTGCTAAATCCTTTAGGTGTCCCAAGCCGAATGAACGTTGGTCAAATTTTAGAAACTCATCTTGGGTGGGCTTGTACAGAACTAGGAGATAATATTAAAGTATTAATAAATAATAATCAAAAAAAGATGGAAAAAGATGAAAAAATTTCAAATTTTTTAAAATCTATTTATGGACAAGAAATTTTTAAAGAAAATATAGACAAACTTAATAAAACTGAATTTAAAGATTTATGTGAAAATTTACAAAATGGAGTACCTATTGCTACTCCAGTTTTTGATGGAGCTAAAGAACAAGATGTAACAAAAATGTTAGAACTAGCTGATTTACCTAAGTCTGGTCAGACATATTTATGGGATGGTAGAACAGGTGATAAATTTGATAGACCAGTAACTGTTGGAACAATTTATATGTTGAAATTACATCATTTAGTAGAAGACAAAATTCACGCAAGATCTACAGGACCTTATAGTTTAGTTACACAACAACCGCTAGGTGGGAAGGCCCAATTAGGTGGTCAAAGATTTGGTGAAATGGAAGTTTGGGCTTTAGAAGCATATGGAGCTGCCTATACATTGCAAGAAATATTGACTGTTAAATCAGACGACGTAGCTGGAAGAGTTAAAGTTTATGAAACTATTGTTAAAGGAGAAGAGAATTTTGAATCAGGTATACCTGAGTCATTTAACGTTCTAATTAAAGAAATTAAAGCATTAGCTTTAAATGTTGAGTTAATTTAATTATGAAAAAAGAACTTACAAACCTATTTAAAAATACTGAAATTTCAGAATCTCAAAATTTTAGTAGTATTAAAATTACTTTAGCAAGTCCTGAAAAAATTAAATCTTGGACGCATGGTGAAATTAAAAAACCAGAAACAATTAATTATAGAACTTTTAGACCTGAAAAAGATGGTTTATTTTGTGCTCGAATTTTTGGACCAATTAAAGATTATGAATGTTTGTGTGGAAAATACAAACGGATGAAATTTAGAGGAATTATATGTGAAAAATGTGGAGTTGAAGTAACTAAATCAAATGTAAGAAGAGAAAGAATGGGCCATATTAATCTTGCAACACCAGTTGCACACATTTGGTTTTTAAAATCTTTACCTAGTAGAATTTCATTAGCTATAGATATGAAACTTAAAGAAGTTGAAAGAATTTTATATTTTGAAAGCTTTATTGTCATAGAACCTGGTCTAACAGGATTAAAAAAAAATCAGCTCTTAAATGAAGAAGAACTAACTAAATACCAAGATGAGTATGGCGAAGAGTCATTTACAGCAGGCATTGGTGCAGAAGCTATTCTTGAAATATTAAAATCTATAAACTTAGAAGAAGAAAAAAAATTATTAATAGAAACAATTAAACAAACAAAATCTAAAGTTGCTGAAGAAAGATCAATTAAAAGATTAAAATTAATAGATTCTTTTATTGAAACAGGCAATAAGCCAGAATGGATGATACTTACAGTTGTTCCTGTGATACCGCCAGAACTTAGACCTTTAGTTCCTCTAGATGGCGGAAGATTCGCTACATCCGATCTAAATGATTTGTATAGAAGGGTTATTAATAGAAATAACAGACTTAAAAGACTAATGGATCTTAAAGCTCCAGATATAATTATTAGAAACGAAAAAAGAATGCTCCAAGAATCAGTTGATGCATTATTTGATAATGGAAGAAGAGGAAGGGTAATAACAGGAACAGGAAAAAGACCATTAAAATCGCTTGCAGAAATGCTTAAAGGAAAACAGGGTAGATTTAGACAAAATTTATTAGGCAAAAGAGTTGATTATTCTGGTAGATCAGTAATTGTGGTTGGCCCAGATTTAAAGCTTCATGAATGCGGTCTACCAAAAAAAATGGCTTTAGAATTATTCAAACCATTTTTATATGCTAGACTTAATAAATTAGGACTAGCTTCAACAATAAAACAAGCAAAAAAAATTGTAGAAAAAGAACGGAACGAAGTATGGGATGCATTAGAAATTATTGTAAGAGAGCATCCTGTAATATTAAATAGGGCACCAACTTTGCACAGACTGGGTGTTCAAGCTTTTGAGCCTAAATTAATAGAAGGCGATGCCATAGAATTGCACCCGTTAACATGCGCAGCTTTTAATGCAGACTTCGATGGCGACCAAATGGCAGTTCATATTCCGCTAAGTTTAGAGGCTCAATTAGAAGCTAGAGTATTAATGATGTCAACTAACAACATACTAAGCCCATCAAATGGTAAACCAATAATAGTTCCAAGCCAAGATATGATCTTAGGTATTTATTATTTATCTCAACCACCATACCAAACCAAAAAGATTGATGGATATTTTGTAAATAGTTCAGAAATTGAACATGCTTTAGAAACCAAACAAATAAAAGTTCATTCAAGAATTATCTCAAGATTTGAAACAGTTGATGATAATGGAATTGTTAAGTTTGAGAAATATACTAGTACAGCAGGAAGATTTCTTTTGGCTAATTTATTACCAAAAAATAAAGACATTAAATTTTCACTGATTGATAGATTGTTACCTAAAAAAATAGTTTCAGAGATAATTGATAGTGTATTTAGATTTTGTGGACAAAAAAAAACAGTTATATTTTGTGATCATTTAAAAGATCTTGGTTTTAAACATGCTTTTAAAGCAGGAATCTCTTTTGGAAAAGATGACCTTGTTATTCCTGAAAATAAAGAAGCATTAATAGATGAAACAAAAAAATTAATATCTGATTATGAAACTCAGTATGCTGAAGGTTTGATCACAAGGGGTGAAAAATATAACAAAGTTGTAGATGCTTGGTCAAAATGCACTGATCGAGTTGCTATTGAAATGATGAAAGGAATTTCAGCAACAGAAAATACAGAAGATGGATTAAAAATAAATTCAGTATTTATGATGGCTGATAGTGGTGCCAGAGGTTCTGCGGCTCAAATGAAACAGTTAGCTGGCATGAGAGGATTAATAGCAAAACCGTCAGGAGAAATTATTGAGTCACCAATTACGTCAAATTTTAAAGAAGGTTTAACTGCTCTTGAATACTTTAACTCAACTCACGGAGCAAGAAAAGGGTTAGCAGATACAGCGCTTAAAACTGCAAGTTCTGGTTATTTGACTAGGAGACTTTGTGATGTAGCCCAAGATTTAACCATAACAAAAATAAAATGCGATAAGCCAGGTTTTATAAAATTAACAGAAATTCTAGAAGGTGGTAATGTTGTAGTTAGTTTGTCTGAAAGAGCGTTAGGAAGAGTAGCAGCTGAAGACATTAAAAATCCTATAAATGGAGAAATTGTTCACAAAAAAAATGAAATGATTGATGAGGCTACATGTGAAAAGATTGATGCCGCAGGTGTGAAATTTGTAAAAACTTACTCTGTAATGACATGTAGTTCTAAGGATGGTGTTTGCGCTACTTGTTATGGTAGAGATCTTTCTAGAGGGAGAATTGTACATGTTGGTGAGGCTATTGGGATGATCTCAGCACAATCGATAGGAGAACCTGGTACACAGCTGACAATGAGAACTTTTCACGTTGGAGGAACTGCAACGGTAAAACAAGAATCTCAAATTGTTGCAAAATCTGCAGGAACTTTAAAAATAATAAATACAAATTTATTAGAAGATTCAAAAAAAAATTTAATTGTTATGGGAAGAAATACTCAGCTTTCAATAGAAGATGATAGTGGAGCTCAAGTTGCGGTTTATAAAGTACCTTATGGATCAAAGTTATTTTTTCAAAATGGAGATAAAATTAGTAAGAATGCAAAAATCTGTGAGTGGGATCCATACACAACTCCTGTAATTGCAGAAAAAAGTGGAATTGCCGGATATGTTGATTTAGTTGACGGTATTTCTCTCCAAGAAACAACAGATGATGCAACAGGAATATCTTCAAAATCAGTTATTGATTGGAGATCTCAATCAAAAAATACAGATTTAAAACCAAGAATTACTTTAAGAGATGCAAAAGGAAATGTTATTAAAAAAGCTGACGATAATGAGGCTCGTTATTACTTGGTTCCAGATTCTATTTTATCAGTAAAAGACGGACAAAATATATTTGCTGGCGATGTAATAGCTAGACTGCCCAAAGAAACAACAAAAACAAAAGATATTACTGGTGGATTGCCGCGTGTAGCAGAACTATTTGAAGCTAGAAAAGCTAAAGACAGCGCAATAATTGCAGAAAACGACGGTAAAGTATTATTTGGCAAAGAAGTTAGAGGCAAACAAAGAGTCTCAATTGCCTCAGAAAATGATGAAACGTCGAATTACTTAATTCCAAAAGGCAAGCATATTAATTTTAACCAAGGTGAAGAAATTAAAAAAGGGGAATATTTATTAGACGGACAACCTTTGCCACATGATATTTTAAGAATATTAGGAATAGAAGAATTAACGGAATATTTTGTTAATCAAGTTCAAGAAGTATATAGACTTCAAGGCGTTGTGATTAATGACAAACATATAGAAACAATTCTAAGACAGATGCTTAAGAAGATTGAAGTTAAAGAATCTGGGGATTCAAACTTATTACCTGGCGAAATTATAGATAGAATTAAATTTGATACTCTTAATGAGAAATTAAAATCTGAAGGAAAAAACCCTTCTAAAGGAGAAAGAGTCTTAATGGGTATAACTAAAGCTTCACTTCAAACTGAGTCGTTTATTTCAGCTGCTTCCTTTCAGGAAACTACTAGAGTTTTAACAGATGCTGCCATAAGAGGCAAAGTAGACACTCTACAAGGATTGAAAGAAAATGTTATTGTTGGAAGATTAGTGCCAGCTGGAACAGGCGTAATAAAAAATGACTGGAACAAAAAAGCGCTTCAAGATGATCAAAAGTTTCTATCTAATCAAGAAAAGATCGAAACGTCAGAAACTCAAGTAAATCAGTAAAAAAAGCTTCATTATTTACTGTTTTAAGTTTGACAAAAATTAATTCTATAGTAATTTGGCGTTGTTTTTGGTTGGAATGTAGTGCTTTTTGTACTAAACGCTGCCACAAAATAACCTGTCAGTTATTTCATTCAAAAATAATAAATTAAAATTAATAAAATTTTTAAAGTATGCCAACAATTAATCAATTGTTAAGGAAAAAAAGAATTAGACCTTTAAACAGGAATAAAGTTCCTGCATTAGAAAAACAACCTCTTAAGAGAGGAGTATGTATAAAAGTTTATACAACTACACCAAAAAAACCTAACTCAGCGTTAAGAAAAGTTGCTAGAGTGAGACTCTCTAATGGGTTTGAGGTAACAGCTTACATTCCAGGAGAGGGTCATAATTTACAAGAACACTCTGTTGTACTTATTAGAGGCGGACGTGTGAAAGATTTACCAGGAGTTCGATATCATATTCTTAGAGGTAATCTAGACACACAGGGAGTAGCCGGAAGAAAAAAACGAAGATCTTTATACGGAACTAAAAAAGGTAAATAAAAAATGTCTAGAAAAAGAAGTGCGCCAAAAAAAATTCCAATTATTGATTCAAGATACAAGTCCACAATACTCCCAAAATTAATAAATTCCATTATGTATGATGGTAAAAAAACAATTGCTGAAAAAATTGTATACGATGCGTTAGAAAAAATAAAATCTAAAACCAAAGATGAACCAATTAATATATTTAATGATGCGATAAAAAACGTACGACCAACTGTAGAAGTAAGAGCAAGAAGAGTTGGAGGTGCAACTTATCAAGTTCCGACTGAAGTGAAATCTAAAAGATCACAAGCTTTAGCTATAAGATGGTTAATTGATGCATCAAGAAAAAGAAAAGATAAAAAAATGTCTGATAAAATTTTTAATGAAATTTATGATGCTTATCAAAATAAAGGATCGGCAATTAAAAAGAAAGAGGACATGCATAAAATGGCAGAGTCAAATAAAGCTTTTGCACATTTTAGATGGTAAATAATAATGACTAGAACTCATACATTAGACAAATATAGAAATATTGGAATCATGGCGCATATTGATGCTGGCAAAACAACTACTACAGAAAGAGTTCTTTATTATACAGGTAAAAGTCACAAAATGGGAGAAGTTCATGATGGTGCAGCAACTATGGACTGGATGGAACAGGAGCAAGAAAGAGGAATAACAATTACTTCTGCTGCAACAACTTGTTTCTGGAACGATCATAGAATTAACATCATAGATACACCTGGTCACGTAGATTTTACAATTGAAGTTGAAAGATCATTAAAAGTACTTGATGGAGCAGTAGCTGTGTTTGACGGAGTAGCTGGTGTTGAGCCACAATCAGAAACAGTTTGGAGACAGGCTGACAAATATAAAGTTCCAAGAGTTTGTTTTGTAAATAAGTTAGATAGAACTGGCGCAGATTTTTTTATGTGTGTTGATATGATAAAAGACCGACTT
>Ga0207991_1001749_pt1 | contig 12843 bp, 12 predicted proteins | sample ETN07SmetaG_FD_185786 | JGI IMG/M metagenome (GOLD analysis project Ga0207991, IMG submission 185786) | Marine microbial and viral communities from oxygen minimum zone, Eastern Pacific Ocean - ETNP2014F14-07SV275 (SPAdes) (version 2) | ecosystem: Environmental > Aquatic > Marine > Oceanic ... | reverse complement strand
CCAGGTAAGGATCTGTATCTGCCCGTTCATCAGCCTTGAGATGACCTGGCGTTTGGGACTGGAAGTGCTAATGCGTTTGACTTCTATGAGACATCCCATATCCTACTGATAGAAGAGCCTTGATACAACAGCGATCTGCCTACCTATATCTGAGGTTAATCTTTCTGTCTTGGAAGTGCATAGGTATATAGACGTCAGTCTTGGCAGGGATTGGGAGATTTGAGCCTGTTGATCACTTGTAGGCAGATCAGCAAAGCCTGAACCATAATCCCAAAAGAGAGTTGCATTAATAATGTATATCAGGCCTTCGAGACGAACCTGCTATTTTGCTAAAGATTAGCTTTTGCGTATAGGTTCGAATTCAATCTAAGATACTGATAAAATAAAAGGGAGTACTTGATATGAGATCATGGCAAAGGAATTGGTCAAATCTTGCCTGGCATCGATTAACCGAGATATATCACTGCAGAATAAATTAGAATCCGACGGTGTAGACACTCGCTGGTTTATTACAATGGCAAAAGAGGCTGGTTTTGTAATTACCGAAGAGAGAATAGAGCCTGAACAGAAGAAGTCTGAGCTAGAAATAAATACAGAAGCAGATCTATTGAGCAAGAAACTAAAAGTTATTATTGCCAACCACCAGAGCAGATAGCAGTCTAATATAAAATAATTCAGAGTCGAGATGATTCGCGACTTTAAATCATTAACGTTTATTTAAAAGCTGCCCAAGTAAAACTAACATAAATATATTTACTCCAATAAGTCCAAACATCTTAATCAGTGGATTCTTCATGCCTGCTGGAGCTGAGATTTTAAAACCAAGAAATTGAAGTACTTCTTTTTTGGGGGTGTCATTATCAACAGTATCTGTAGCAAGTAAATATGGGATGCCAAATCTGTTTTTGGGCCTTTCCGAGGTTTCTTCATCAGCTGCTACGTTGTCAGCCTTTTTAGTGCTTGAGGTGTCTTCATTTGAACTTGCTTCGCTCATTGTTAGTTATAAAGCTATTATCAATCTTAGCATGAAAACCAATGCAGCCAGGCACTGACGTTGGGGACCATTCAACATTATTGCAGTCATGTTATTTGGAATTTTGCAATGAATTTAATGCATACATTTATTGAAACTTTTTGGGATGTAATACCAATAATACTTGTACTGTTTGGCTTCCAAATTGCCATCCTAAAACAAAAAATACACAATTTAAAACGTATTGTTGTTGGTTTTATTTTAGTTTGGATTGGGTTGGCACTACTAATTTTAGGTTTAGAAAAAGCCTTATTCCCACTGGGAAAATTAATGGCAACTCAGCTAACTTCTGAATATTTTATTAAAGACGCCAGCAATTGGACGAGCTATTATTGGGTCTATATTTTTGCCGCTAGTATTGGTTTTGCCACTACCATTGCTGAACCCTCATTACTTGCTGTTGCCATTAAAGCCAATCAAGTCTCTGGTGGTTTTATTAAAATATGGCCATTACGCATTGCGGTAGCAATAGGTGTGGCAATTGGTATTTCTTTGGGAAGTTTTCGTATTATTACAGGTATACCACTACATTATTTCATTATTGCTGGCTATATGATTGTACTCATACAAACCTATTTTGCACCTAAAAATATCGTTGCTTTGGCATATGATTCAGGTGGTGTTACTACTTCAATCGTGACAGTGCCAATCATTGCTGCACTAGGATTAGGGCTTTCAGGCGCTATCGAAGGAAGGAACCCATTAATTGATGGCTTTGGTCTAATCGCCTTTGCTTCTTTATTCCCTATTATGAGTGTCATGGCCTATGTACAACTCACTCAATTTTTTAACCGTAAAGAACCACAAACAAAACATGAATAACAAACAGGAGGAATTATGCATTTCAAACTAATCATTGCTTTCGTTGACAGTGATAAAACTGACAACATCCTTGAGGCTGCCAGAGAAAAAGGAGCCACCGGCTCTACTATCATCTCTCAAGCTCGAGGCGAAGGCTTAGAACATACTAAAACATTTTTAGGGTTAAGTTTAGAAACCCCAAGAGATGTATTATTATTACTCGTAGAACAGCACCTTTCTAGAGATATTTTAGAAAGTATTGCCAAAGCGGGTGATTTTGAATGCAATGCCAGAGAAGGCATTGCCTTTCAAATTGATGTAGAAGATGCAGTTGGTGTAATGCATCAAATAGAAGCTTTAGAAAATACCGTAGAGGAGAAGATATAATGACAACCCCAACTTTAGTAAAAGACGTTATGTGGTCAGATTTTGACATTGTCGATGGAAAGATCACTGTGCAAAATGCATTAAACGACATGCAACATAAAAAAACCAAAATGCTTTTGGTTGATAAATCTCATGACCACGATGAATATGGTGTGGTTTTAATCGCTGATATCGCATCCAAAGTGATTGCCAAAGATCGAGCACTTGATCGAGTCAACATTTATGAAATCATGAATAAACCGGTGATGTCGGTTCATCCTGAAATGGATATTCGCTATTGTGCCGAATTACTCACAAATTTTGGTCTATCTCGTTGTCCAGTTTTAGATAATGGAAAAATTATCGGTGTCGTCAGCTTAACTAATATCGTCTTCAATGGTTTAAGAGTTTAGGTTAAATTTGCCCACATTAAGCAAAAGTGGTGATAAAATCCAAAGTTCTTATTAATTTTAATTAAAGAAAGGGAGTAAAAAAATGAGTGCAATTATTAATATTGTTAAATGGGTACTGATAATTATCGGTGCAATTGCTGTTTACTACGGCACGACACTTCATATGAAATATGATGGTGTTACAGGAAAAATCATCAGCGAGATGATTTCACCAACTCTACATCCAGAGTCAATGGAAAAAGTTTACATGCCAATGACTAATACTTTATTAGACACAGGTGACATTACCATGGCTTCTATTGTGCGTGTTAAAGTAGCTGATGATGTTACCAATGAAGATGTTGAAGAAGCAATGGAAAGTATTGCAACAGCTGAAGGTATTCGCTCTGTTGGTATGCTGCCTTTATCAGAGATGGTTGAATTACAAACCGGTGAGAAGCAAAGATTCCTTAAAATCTACCAATACTGTGCACCACGTACAGCAATGACTATGATTGAACATTCAGATGCGTTCTCAGCCTACTTACCTTGTCGTTTGGCTCTTATTGAAGACAAACAAGGTCAGAGATGGATTTACACTTTAGACATGAATGCTATGATTTATGGTGGCGCACCATTGCCAGATTACCTACTTGAAAAAGCATTGAATGTAAAGCGTACAATTACTGCTATTCAAATGGGTGGCGCAGAAGGTGATTTCTAAGCAATTAACTTAATTGTTAAAAAACCGCCCTTCTGGGCGGTTTTTTTATACATAATATAAAGTATGAAACCTATTTACCACGAACTTGACTTTGGTGTTACTTGTATTGATACCGAGCACATGCGCAAAGATTTCGTCGCTGCTTACCTGATTGAAGACAATGGTCATGCTGCTTTTGTGGATACCGGTTGTTACCTATCCGTGCCAACACTACTAGCCACACTTGATGCTAAAAATATTAAACGTGAAAATGTAGACTATATATTACTCACACACATTCACCTTGATCACGCGGGTGGTGCGGGTGAACTCATTAAATATTTACCCAATGCAACTGTATATGTACACGAATATGGCGCTAATCATTTAATTGACCCTTCTAAACTCCGTGCTGGGGTAATTGGCGTGTATGGGGAGTTGTTCTTTAAACAATTCTTAGGTGATTTAATCCCAACACCAGAAGACCGAGTAGTGATTGCTAAAGATGGTGGCACAATCACCCTAGGTAATCGACCACTCAAGTTTATCGACACCCCCGGCCATGCGCGCCATCATGTATGTATTTGGGATGAAAAATCCAAAGGATTGTTTTCTGGTGATACGCTAGGAGTTAGTTATCGTGAGTTTGATACCAACCAAGGCGAATTAATCTTCCCACCAACCACGCCAGTACAATTTGATCCAGAGGTTTGGAAAAATACCATTCATAAGTTGATGATACTTCAGCCAAAGTACGCCTACTTGACGCACTTTAACCGTATTGAATTCACCCAGCAATCTGCCGATATGCTGATACAGCATATTGATGGCTTTGTTAAAATTGCCAACACTTTAAAAGATCAGCCCAATCGACACAAGACTATTAAAGAGTCCCTGCTTAATTACTTACTAGGCATCTCTATCAAACACGGTGTTATATTAGACGAAGCACAACAAATCAAACTGTTTAAAGGGGATTTAGAAATCTGCGCTCAAGGTCTGGGTGTCTGGTTAGATAGGAATTGATATAAGACTTTACCAATAAGAACAACAATAATCCGTCACTTCTTTAACTTGTAGTTTAAAACTTGAATTCTTAGGTACTTCAAATGACGTGCCTTTAGTAAAAGTTTGCCACTCACTCTCTCCGGGTAATAACACATCCATCTCACCCGCTTGGATTTCCATCAGTTCGTTATCATCCGTACCAAACTCATAATCGCCTGGCATCATAATGCCGAGCGTTTTCTTAGAGCCATCGGCGAATTGAACCACACGTGAAGTGACTTTACCATCAAAATAAATATTAGCAGCTTTTACAACCGTTACATTTTCAAAATTTGACATAACAATCCTTAAACCTGATCCAAAATATATTGAGTTAATAGTGGCACTGGACGGCCTGTTGCACCTTTTTTAGTCCCACTCACCCAAGCAGTGCCTGCGATATCCAAATGCGCCCAACGATAGTTTTTAGCGTATCGTGCTAAAAAACAAGCTGCGGTTACTGTGCCGGCTTCACGCCCACCAATATTACCCATATCGGCAAAGTTAGACTTAAGCAATTCGTCATACTCATCATCGAGTGGTAACTGCCAAGCCGTATCTAAGGCTGTTTTACCCGCACTAATTAGATCATTTGCTAAAGCTTGATCATTCGCCATCACGCCACAATGATGCTTACCTAAGGCAACAATCACCGCACCGGTTAGGGTTGCTGTATCAATCACCACTGCTGGGTTAAATTTTTCCACATAAGTCAGTGCATCACACAAAATCAAACGCCCTTCAGCATCAGTATTAAGGATTTCAATGGTTTGGCCCGACATACTTGTGACCACATCGCCCGGCTTAGAGGCATTATGCGCGGGCATATTCTCAACGGTTGGCACCACGATGGTCAAGTTTACTTTAAGTTTCATTTCGGCTACTGCGCGCATTGTGCCTAACACTGAAGCCGCACCACACATATCGTATTTCATCTCATCCATGCCTGCGCCTGGTTTCAGTGAAATACCACCACTATCAAACGTAACACCCTTGCCAACCAATACTATGGGCTTAGCGTCGCCATTACCAACATAACTCAAACTAATAAGTTTTGGTGGTTCAATTGAACCTTTGGAAACTGAAAGTAATGAGCCCATACCGAGTGCTGACATGTCAGACTCTTCTAATATTTCACAGTCTAAATCAAATTCTGTGGCAAGGGCTTGCGCCGTCTCTGCTAAATAAGTCGGCGTACACACATTCGATGGCAAATCACCCAAATGACGCGTCAACGCCATGCCATTTGCAATGGCCTGACCTTGTGCTAATTCATGGGCGTTGTCGGCATCTGATTGCATGGCAATGCTCTCAACTGGACTATCATCAGTCTGATCAGCACCTACTTTTTGTATTTGATAAGTTGCATTTTGCATCACTCTAGCAGTGGTACGTTGCATCCACTGCTGATCACAACCTTCTATCTCAACTTGTTGAATCATGGTGCTCTTAATTTTGGCAGTGGTTAATGCATCACTAACAGCAACTAAAGCTTTGATATAATTTTTATCTGTCGTTGGTGCATCACCCAAACCTACAACGATTACATGTTTGGCTTTAAATCCCTCAACTAAGTTTAAGGACAAAGCCTTTCCAGCTTTGGATTCGAACTGATTAAGTTCAACCAACTGTCGCAATGCCGCGTCATTAAGGTTTGTATCCGTATTAGAAAATACGACAACACTATCACCATCAAAATGTTGAATGGTTTGATTAATTAAAGAGAATTCCATCATTTTTTTCGAAAATAAATACAATGGCGCAATTGTACCTAAGTAGGTAAAATTTATTCATTTTTAACCACAATTATTTATTATGCTAAAGTCATTATTCATTACACTTGCCTTGCTATCGACCAACGCTTTGTCTGACAAAGCCGACATCATCAAAGGGCTTAGTGTCTACTTCTCAAATGTGGTTGAACAAGATATCAACCCAACTCCTTTCCAAGGCTTGCATGAAGTTGTCATAAGAAAACCAAGAATCGATGTTATTTATATTTCAGAGGATGGTCGTTATTTGGCGCAAGGTGAAGTGATTGATTTACAAACGAATACGAACCTTACTCAATATCGTTTAGACAGTCTAGCAAAAGAAATTATGTCCACCACCACCGACGATGAAAAAATCATTTACAAGGCTGACGATGAAAAATACGTGATTAATGTCTTTACTGATGTTGATTGTCCATATTGTCGCAAATTACACAAGGATGTCGCTAAGCTCAACAAGTTAGGTGTTACCATGAAGTATCTGGCTTTCCCTCGCTCAGGTGTTAACACTAAATCCTACTACCGCTCTGTTGCTATTTGGTGTGCTGACGATCAAAAACAAGCAATGGACAGAGGTATGATACAAAAAGGCAATCCTCTGGTTGATTGTAAAAATTCAATCATCGATCATCTAATTTTAGCCAAAAAGCTTAATGTTACCGGCACACCTTTTATTTTCTTTGAAAATGGCGATCACATTCCAGGCTACGTTGAACCAAAAGGCTTGTTAAAAGAAATTAAACGCTCACTTGCAAAATATCAATAAGTCTAATACACGGGTAATTGCGTTAGAAGCAATTTGCTCGGTTATTCTTGAAAAAAAATCTCTATCTGCTTTTGTCTATCCAGACCCAGATGATGCTTTAGCCAAGTCGTTAGTATTTGGCACCATTCGTTTTTATCATCAGCTAAATGATATCGTTACCGATCTGCTTGATCATTCTTTAAAAAAGGAAGATCTTGATATTCACTGTCTGATGCTATTAGGTGCTTATCAAATATTACATTCGAATGTGGCCAGTCACGCTAGTGTTTTTGAAACCGTTAATGTGGCAATTGATCTTGACAAAGATTGGGCTAAAGGTCTGATCAACGCTATTTTAAGACAAATTGATCGCAATAAAGAAAAGCTATTAGCACAAACGCATTATTCACATCCTACCTGGATGGTAAAAAAAATAAAACAAAATTATCCGAACGATTTTGAACAGATTTTTAGCCAAAATAATATTCAGGCGCCAATGACCATTCGCGTACATCCGAAATACTCAATAGCGGATTATCGGCAATCATTAGATCAAGCAGGCATTACCAGTAAGCGTTTAAATGTTGCACCTCAAGCTTTGGTGTTAGACAAGCCAGTGAGTGTTCATGATTTACCTGATTTTGAAACCGGATCATGCTACGTTCAAGATGCCTCGCCACAATTATCTGCACCCTTATTAGATCCACAAAATACTGATCTTATTCTCGATGCTTGTAGTGCACCCGGTGGTAAGAGCACCCATCTTAGTGAATTAGCACCAGAATCCAACATTATTGCCTTAGACAGTGACGGACAAAGATTGGAGAGGGTCAAGCAAAATGCACAGCGCTTTAACATTAACAATATAGAAATTATTCAAGGCAATGCCCAGCAACAAGACTGGTGGAATGGGAAACACTTTGACAAAATCCTGCTCGATGCCCCTTGCTCGGCCACCGGTGTGATTCGCCGTCATCCCGACATAAAGTTACTTAGAAAGCCTAAAGATATTACTGCCTTGGTTGATCTGCAAGCTCAAATTTTGGATAATTTGTGGCAAATGCTAAAACCTGGTGGCACTTTGCTTTACGCAACCTGCTCTATTCTAAAAGCTGAAAATGAATTCCAAATCGCTGACTTTCTTTACAGTCATGACGATGCTAGTGAAATTAAAATTGACTTAGATTGGGGTATTAAAACAGTCATTGGCAGGCAACAACTCCCTAGTCATGAATTTGATGGCTTTTACTACGCCAAACTAAAAAAACAAGTGTAGAATAAATTCGACCTTAGATCGATTTTTCTTCAAAAAAAGGCGCTTAAAGCGCCTTTTTTTATTAACTAATTATTTTTCTAAAGCAATATCCAGCACCTCATCAATCCACTTAACTTTAATCACGTTTAGCTCACCTTTAATTTTGTCAGGAACTTCAGAAAGTTCACGCTCATTATCATCAGGAATAATTACGGTTTTAATACCACCACGAAGTGCGGCTAGCATTTTTTCTTTTAGGCCACCAATTGGGGTAATCTCACCACGCAAAGTAATTTCACCCGTCATGGCCACATCGGCTCTAACTTTACGCCCTGTTAACACAGATACCAATGCTGTGCACATCGCCGCGCCCGCACTTGGTCCATCTTTTGGCGTAGAGCCATCTGGCACGTGAATATGAATATCAAGTTTTTCATGGAAATCTGCCGGAACTTTAAGTTCTTTTGCTCGCGTACGCACAACACTCATTGCCGCTTGAATGGATTCTTTCATTACATCGCCTAACTGACCAGTGTAATTAAGCTTGCCTTTACCTTTATAGGTAGTGGCCTCAATCGTCAATAAGTCACCACCCACTGATGTCCAGGCCAAGCCCGTCACCTCGCCAACTTGATTATGCTCTTCTGCTAAACCAAAACGGAATTTTTTAACGCCTAAATATTTTGGCAGACTCTTAGCATTAATAATGGCTTTGCTCTTGCGTTTTTTAACCACAATCTCTTTAACCACTTTACGGCAAATGGTACTTATAGTGCGATCTAAACTACGCACACCAGCCTCACGTGTGTAATATCGAATAATATCTAGAATAGCTGAGTCTTTAAAATCAATCTCGCTAGATTTAACACCATTATTCTTCATGGCTTTTGCGACTAAATGACGCTTGGCAATTTGTACTTTTTCGTCTTCAGTATAGCCTGATAATTCAATGATCTCCATACGGTCTAATAATGGCTTTGGCAAATCTAGAGAATTAGCCGTTGCCACAAACATCACTTGAGACAGATCATAATCCAGCTCAATGTAATGATCACTAAATGTATTATTTTGCTCTGGATCTAGCACTTCTAACATCGCAGATGATGGATCACCACGGTAGTCAGAGGCCATCTTTTCAATCTCATCTAATAAAAATAAAGGATTCTTGACTTTGATTTTTTGCATCTTCTGGATGATAGACCCAGGCATTGCGCCAATATAAGTACGTCTATGGCCACGGATTTCAGCCTCATCTCGAACACCACCCAATGCCATGCGCACATACTTGCGATTAACTGCTCTGGCGATCGACTCGCCGAGTGAGGTTTTACCTACGCCAGGAGGACCGACAAGGCACAATATGTTGGCTTTATTGTGGGTAACACGGGTTTGTACAGCTAAGTGCTCCAGGATACGTTCTTTAACCTTATTTAAGCCGTAATGATCATTGTCCAAAATCTTTTGTGCTTTATTAAGGTCTTTATTAATAATGGTTTTTTTCTTCCATGGCACCTCGCATAAGTTTTCAATATAGGTGCGAATAATTGAAGCATCTGATGATTGCGATGACATGCGCGAGAGCTTCTTTAGCTCACTTTCAGCTTTAGCTTTAGCCAATTTAGGCATTTTTGCCTTATCAATGCTCGCTTGCAAGTCTTCAATTTCATTTTCATCTTCAGCTTGCCCTAGCTCTTTTTGAATGGATTTCATCTGCTCATTCAAATAGTAGTCCCTCTGATTAGACTCCATTTGCTTGCGTACACGAGATTGAATTTTCTTTTCGGCACTGAGTACATCGATTTCACCTTGAAGAACCATTAAGACCTTATCTAATCTATCTTTAGCGTGATCACCCTCAAGTAGGGATTGTTTTTCATTAAGCTTAAGATTTAAATTAGCAATAATGACATCACTAAAACGCTCAACATCAGAAATATCTTGCAACACTTTAAACACCTCTTCAGGTATTTTTTTATTAAGCTTAATGTAGGATTCAAAGCTATCTAATGCCAAGCGCATCATCGCTTTGACTTCGATATTTTCACTAGACTCTAAGTTAAATTCACTAACCGAAACTTCAGTGTAGTCATCCGCTTCAAAAAATTGATTAATCTTTGCGCGTTTAACACCCTCAACCAAAACTTTGATCGTGCCATCGGGCAGTTTTAACATTTGTAAAATAGTTGCTAACGTGCCTACTTGATGTAAATCATCATTACCAGGGTTTTCAGTTTTTTCGTCTTTTTGCGCCACTAAAAAGATGTATTTATTGGTGCCCATTGCTTGAGTAATCGCATTGACAGAGGATTTTCTGCCGACAAAAAGTGGCATCACTGTATGTGGAAAAACCACCACATCACGCAAAGGCAATAAAGGCACTCGCTCCTGGGTTAAGTCAATTACTTCTGTTGTGGCTTCTGTTCCCATAACAATTTAACACCTTGTTTGTTTAATAATTTAGATAGATAGTGGTTTGTCACGTTAATTTCAAGTACCCAAGCACCAAAATCATCCACCTTCTCATTGTGGATATAACCAATATTGTAAATCTCACTACGAATATAAGCTGATTGTACATCCAGTTGTATTTTGGCACGTGTCATCATACCACTAAGCTGTTCTGCTAATGCTTGATAAAGAAGATCAATACCTGTACCTGCTTGCGCTGAGATCCATACACGATAAATTCTACCGTCTTTATCTCGATCCATCCTTGGCTCAAAATCAGACAAACAATCAATCTTGTTCATCACCAAAATAGTGGGGATTTTATCGGCACCAATTTCCAAAATAATATCTTCGACTTGGTCAATTTTTTCCGGATTATATTCATCTGATGCATCCACCACATGTAACAACACATCTGATTGTCGAGTTTCTTCTAAGGTTGATTTAAAAGCCGCCACTAAGTCATGCGGCAAATCTTGAATGAAACCCACTGTATCCGCAATTACTGCTTCGCCTGAAGCAGGCAAGATAACGCGCCTAATGGTTGAATCTAATGTGGCAAATAGCTGATCATCGGCAAATACTTCAGCTTGCGTAATGGTATTGAATAAAGTGGATTTTCCAGCGTTGGTATAACCTGCCAGAGCAATCATGGGTAATTCACTCTTAATGCGAGACTTTCGGCCTAAATCGCGTTGTTTGTGTACTTTATCTAAACGTTTACTAATGTTTTTGATACGCACAGCGATTAGACGCTTGTCGGTTTCTAATTGGGTTTCACCCGGCCCGCGTAAACCGATACCACCTTTTTGGCGCTCAAGGTGTGTCCAGCCTCTAACTAGTCTTGTAGACAAATGACGAAGTTGGGCTAATTCGACTTGTAATTTACCCTCAAAAGATCGGGCTCTCAATGAGAAAATGTCTAGAATCAAGCCGGTGCGATCCATCACCTGACATTCGAGTGATTTTTCTAAATTTCGTTCTTGAGAAGGTGATAGTTCGATCGAAAATATAACCAGATCCAACTCTAATTCTTTAACTAACTCCGCTAACTCTTCCACCTTGCCTGAGCCAATAAAATACTTAGCGCTGGCAAAATTACGCGCGACTTTGAGGTTTTTGATAACAGCCAGACCTGAAGACCTGGCCAACTCTTCGAGTTCATCCATGCCGTTATGCACGTGTCGATTACTGGGTAGCTCTACATAGACCAACAGTGTTCGTTCGCCCTGACCAACTGCGGCTTTTTGACGATCAAATAATTCCAATTGTTTATCTAGGCCGCGTTATTTAACTGGCTTTTTTAGATTTCTTAGCTGATTGGTACACCATTAACGGCGCTTTTTTCTTTTCAACTACGGCTTTGTCGATTACTACTTCATTGACATCTTCTAATGATGGCAATTCAAACATTGTATCTAATAATAAGTCTTCTAGAATAGAGCGCAGGCCTCGAGCACCTGTTTTGCGCTTAATGGCTAGCTTGGCAATTTCTGATAAAGCTGCCTTTCTAAAGGTTAATTTAACACCTTCCATTGAAAACACTTCTTGAAACTGTTTGACTACTGAATTCTTAGGCTTTGTTAAGATTTGGATCAACGCTTCTTCATCAAGCTCACTCAATGCTGTTTGCACTGGTAAACGGCCCACTAATTCAGGAATAAGGCCATACTTGATTAAGTCTTCTGGTTCGATCAAGTCAAACAAATCCGTTAACGTTTTCTCTTTATTAAGGTCTTTCACATCAGCAGAAAAACCAATGCCAGTCGCCTTTTCAACCCTTCTTCCGATGATCTTATCTAAACCACCAAACGCACCACCACAAATAAATAAAATCTTTGAGGTGTCTACATCGATGGTTTCTTGATTAGGGTGCTTACGCCCACCTTGAGGTGGTACTGAAGCCACTGTGCCTTCAATTAACTTAAGCATGGCTTGCTGTACGCCTTCACCCGAAACATCACGGGTAATAGAGGGAGAGTCTGAACGGCGCGAAATTTTATCAATTTCATCAATAAAGATAATACCACGCTCTGCACGGTCTGCATCAAAATCACACTTAGACAATAAGCTTTTAATCACATTTTCAACATCATCACCCACATAACCTGCTTCAGTTAATGTGGTTGCATCCGCTACTGTAAAAGGTACGTCCAAAATACGGGCCAGTGTTTGCGCTAATAATGTCTTACCTGAGCCCGTTGGGCCAATCATCAAGATATTAGACTTATCTAGCTCGACACCGTTCGATACATAGCCACTTTGTAGACGTTTGTAATGG
>Ga0207991_1001739_pt1 | contig 12891 bp, 16 predicted proteins | sample ETN07SmetaG_FD_185786 | JGI IMG/M metagenome (GOLD analysis project Ga0207991, IMG submission 185786) | Marine microbial and viral communities from oxygen minimum zone, Eastern Pacific Ocean - ETNP2014F14-07SV275 (SPAdes) (version 2) | ecosystem: Environmental > Aquatic > Marine > Oceanic ... | reverse complement strand
GCCTGGGCGAATATGCCGACTGGGTGGAGCCGGAGAGAATCCTGATCAACGTTAATCGTTTATTCCAAGAGTTCCGGGGCGAATTGCCCAAGGCCAGGGCAATGAGGTTCGGATAGACCTCCCTAAACCCAGACCGAGAACCGGCCTAATACGTGATACGCGCCAGCCCCTGGAATGGGCAGTTGGTTTCTTCTTCGGCAACCCAGAACTCATAATGGAACTCTGGACTGTGACCGCTGATATTCCGAAGATAGCTACCGCGGGCTGCGCTCCTGCAAGAGACCTAGTGGACCAGTAATAAAGCCTATATCGCAAGTAAGAATGCAGATTAGTTTCCCAACCAAAGTTAAGCGCATAGTCGCTATGATTACCCATTGGGTGGGTAATAGCTCTGTAGTAGACAACTCTGTGGTCGCATTGGGGTGGCGAGTGTTCAAGGAGTTGGGCGATGATGATGCGACTCATCTATCTGCCGGGGTCGCTTATTACTCCGTTTTTTCTGTTTTCCCATTGTTGCTGGGGCTCTTAGCTATCTCGGGTACAGTGTTTACCTCAATCACACTACAGGAACAATTCCTGGACTATGTAACAGAAAGCATGCCAGGCTCAGAGGAATTTGTTTCAAAGAACATAGAAGAACTGGTGCGGTTTCGAGGGGCGTTGGGGATAGGCGCCATATTAGGATTGCTCTGGTCTGGAAGTTCAGCCTTTGGGGCAATGAGTCGTGCTATCAATAGGGCTTGGGACGTCGACACAGACCGCCCTTTCTATGTGGCCAAAACCTTACATATAATCATAGCGCTAGGCGTGGGGATACTATTTTTATTATCGTCGTTCGCTAGCGTAGCGATCGAACTGCTTTCAAACTACAGTCGTGACCTAGGGCTCCCTGGGCATGAGTTTTTCCTCGACTTTGGGTTAGGAAATTTGATGTTAAAGGCGGTGCCGTGGGCTATAACCCTTGCTGTGTTTTTGCTGCTGTACCGCTTTGTCCCGAATTGCAAAACATACTGGCGGTATGTCTGGACAGGAGCAGTGGTTGCAACCATTCTCTTCGAAGCTAGCAAGGGAATTTTCATGTGGTATTTGGTTAATGTTGCCAACTACGAACTGATATATGGCTCGGTGGCCTCAATGATGGTTTTAATGACTTGGGCATATGTTTCTGCTTTCATTCTTATTTTGGGGGCCGAGATTAGTTCTGAGTACGGACGCATGCGAAATGGGATTGATAGAGGGCAATTCTGATAGTATTGCACACCTCATTTTGGATGAGGCTGATCTGGAGTTTTCGGGTTTCACCATGACCACTGCTAACAACTTAAGTTCTTGGAAGCCAGAGCAGAGTGGCAATCCGTCAGGCAGGCCCAGATGTACCCGTGACTTAGCTCGTTATGTAGTGGAGACCACAGATGGCGGCAAGGAGCTTGTTTACGATCTGGTATTCATCGCCAGGGGTTTCATGCCCAACGTACCGGTGCAGGAAGGCTCCAGGCCAAGGAAGGGCCAGCAGGCGCGGCCGTCTGAGCAGCTCCGAGCCATCGAGATGTTGCTAGACCGTGGCTTCGGTAGGTCACCGCAGCAGCTAGACATACCCCACGGTGTTTCCAACCGGCCAAGGGAGCGTAAAACACTGATATCACGATCTTTATTTGATATTAGGAGAACCAGAATTGAGAGATATAGTCGTGATTGGTGCTGGGTTTGCTGGGTTATGGAGCAGCATCTCAGCAGCTAGATCGTTGGATGACCTCCGTGAAGACGATGTTCGAATCACTGTTGTTAACAGGGATAAATGGCACGGAGTACGGGTTCGGTATTACGAATCTGATTTGACAGATGCTCGGATACCGCTTAACGGAATTCTCGACCCGATCGGTGTGAGATTAGTTGTTGGCGAAGTCGAAAATATCGATCATGTAGGGCACGTCGTTTCGGTGCGGACGCTTGGAGGTGGCTCCAAACTGCCATACGACCGGTTGATATTAGCGGCAGGTAGTAAGTTGCGTCACCCGAACATACCAGGATTTGATAGGTGGACATTCAACGTAGATACTTACGATGAAGCGGTTAGGCTCGAGGCCCATCTGCATGATCTCGGCACGAGGAGTCCCTCCGTCGGACGGGACCATGTCGTGGTCGTTGGCGCAGGTCTCACTGGGATCGAAGCAGCCTGCGAGATGCCGGAGCGGTTGAAGAAGAACGGTTTGCCTCAAGGTAAAGTGACTCTTATAGATGCACTTCCTAACATAGGGTCCCATATGGGAGACGATGCAAGACCGATTATTGAGGAAGCACTTTCTAAACTGGATATCCGCACTCGCACCAGTGTGTCTGTGAAGTCTTTTGACCATAGCGGTGTCCTCTTCGTTGACGGGGAACGGATCGAAACGGATACGATAATCTGGGCAGGTGGCCTCCAAGCTAACAACCTCGCAAAGGATATTCCTGCTAATACTGACGGATTGGGACGGCTATCGGTAGACAAATATTTGAGGGTATCCGGAACTGCGGATATTTTTGCAGCCGGTGATATCGCAGCCGCACCCGTTGAGGATGGGTATGTAAGTGTCATGTCATGCCAACACAGCAGACCTATGGGAAGATTCGCAGGTCATAATGCCGTCGCTGACCTAGTAGGACATGACATGATTCCCTTAGAGGTTAGCGCTTATGGAACTTGTCTAGACCTCGGACCATGGGGCGCGGTGAGGACGGAAGGGTGGGAACGCAAGGTAGTCAAGAAAGGATTGGATGCCAAAGCAATCAAGATCCATATCAATCGGGATCGGATCTATCCACCGCGCTCACAGGACCGTGCAGAGATTCTCGAGTCGGGTAGACCCGAAGTGCAATCTCCGCCACCAAAGTAAGCCCAAGACCGTTTGCAAGAAACCGGTATATGACCACTGCTAACAGCAAAAATAACAACCTAAGCCCTTGGCAGCCAGGCCACTCTGGTAACCCTAGCGGCAGGCCCAGAGGCACCCGCGACTTAGCTGGCTATGTGCTTGAGACCACTGGTGATGGCAAGGAGTTGATAGATGCCCTGGTGTGCATCGCCAGGGGTGTCATGCCCAACGTTGCAGTGCAAGAAGGCCCCAGGCCAAGGAAGGACCAGCAGGTGCGACCCGCCGACCAGCTGAAGGCCATAGAGATGCTGCTAGACCGCGGCTTCGGCAGATCTCCGCAGCAACTAGACATAGCCCACAGTGTCTCTGACAGGCCACTGGAGCACCTGTCTGACGAGACACTACGGCTGTTGGTTGAGAACGCTAGGCAGCTTGAGGAAGGCAGCGGGGTGGTGGTTGATGGGAAGGGGCAAGTAGTTACGGAGTGAAGGGCATGAAGTTATCAGTAGTTCTAGCGGTGCTCCTTGGAACTCTAGTAGTTGCTTGTTCTAGTGCTACACCTACGCCCAATATTGATGCAACGATAGAAGCACGAGTAGGTCAGATACTTACTAAAATACCAACTGAGACTCCGATTCCAACCCTTACACCAGTACCCCCGGCTACGGCTCCTGCTAGCACATCTGAGGAAGGGCTTGCCCCAAACTTCAGTTTCAACCTTTACCAAGGGGAAGATATCCTCGGTTCTGAAACTAAACAATTGTCGCAACTAAGAGGAACGCCTGTCGTGCTTAATTTCTGGGCGCGGCTGTGCCCACCTTGCTGGACCGAGATGCCAGAGCTTCAAGAATTCAGCGAGGAGTTCCAAGGTCAGATTATTCTTCTAGGCATCGACATTGGACAATTCACCGGCCTCGGCCCCCCTCGAGACGCCAGTAAGCTTCTGGATTCTATGGGAATCACCTACCCAGCTGGTTTCACAGATGATGGGGATGTAGTGGAACAATATAAAGTGTTGGCTGTGCCCACCACGGTCTTTATAGATGGGCAAGGGCGAATCTTTCAAAAGTGGACCGGCGCATTGGACCGAGGCACTGTAACCCGCTTGGCTAAAGCTATGTTGGCTCAGGATGTAAATTAGAGCCTAGGGGGCGCAGGAGGGACCGTGAGGGCAATTATTTCGAAGCGTGCCGATATTGCAACTTGGGCAAGAGCATAACCCTACTAACCAGCTAACGGATGGCACACCTCACATTTGCCGACATTTTGCCGACCAACTCCCAGTAACAGAGTGGTACTGGCTGGTACCGGCAGGGAGATAGACCGGCCATTTTAGCTACGAAACGGGACTATTTGGGACGGGGAGTGACAGGGTAAAACGACCGGCGTCGAACTCGAAAACCGGTATGGGGGCAACCTCATCGTGGGTTCGAATCCCACTCTCTCCGCCACGCTTGCGTCTTCCGTCTGGTTCTCACGCCCATTCAGCGGGTATCATTGGCCTATGGGTCCCATAGGCCACACCGTCGTCTCCACTGTCATCGGCGCTTCAATTTGGGGCGTGACCGGTTCGCCCGCTGCTGGGGGCGTCGCCTTGGGCGTGGGAGTGCTCGTCGATATCGACCATTCGGTTGATTATTATCAGGAGTGGGTGAAGCGCCGCCCACATCTGGTCCTCAAACTCTTTCACGCCTGGGAATATTCGATCATTGGATTGCTAGTCCTTGGATTTATCTACTATCACCCGATTCTCCTAGCTGCGACCGTGGCCCATCTAGGCCATGTGGCCCTAGACCACTACCACCACCGCCCGAACCCGTTGACCTATTTCATTTCCCGCCGGACATGGTTACGGTTCGATGCCCGGAAGATCGAACCAGGCAAACGGATCAGGCAGTCCTATGAGGACTTCCCAAATAAGCTCCCGCTTGGGCGTTTATGGGAGCCGTGGTATCGCAGAAAAATCGAACCCTGGTTCGCCGCCAGACTAACAATCGCACCCGAAGACCGAGTCGACGAGTCCGACCGGTAACCATGTCCCTAACCCGGTATGGCAGCGACCTTATCGTGGACTCGAATGTCGTTATCTGCACGTCGCTCACAAACAAGGAAGGCTCCTCGATTTTGACGAGATCGGAGAGGCATCTGTGAATTCTCCTTCTTGACCCAGGTAACGCTTGACAAACTTCCACCACTTGCTTTGATCGAAGACGGTCAATACAATCCGTGATAGTACCTCACGCCCAATGAGAAACCTACGCTAAGCCGGCAAACCGAGAGACGGCATCATGGCTGAAGAACTGGGTCGAATTCAGCGGCCCCCAGCAAGTCAGTACGACGGGCGGCGCAAGTTATTGCTGGTGCCGTTGATCTATGGGCCCCAGGCGGACAATGCCGAGGGTGCCGCCGTCCTCCAAAACTATTGGGAGCAGATGCAGACCCAGGTAGCGGCCTTGGAAACCGCACTAGGAGGCCTGCAACACATCTATCACGAGAGTCTGACCGTCGGCGGAGACGAGGGTCTGGAACAACTTGGCGCCGCCGACCAACGCAGCCACAGCTTCATAGCCGGCATGGCCGAAGGTGGCGCCGTATTGGAGGCAACCGAGGACATGGACGTCCTGCTGGAGACGTTGGATCTGCAGCGGTGCATGATGATCCCGTTGGCCAGCACCAACGTGGCGTCCAAGCTTCAAGAATGGCATTCAGATAGCAACCGGCAACGCTACGAGCACATCGCCAACCAGATTGACAGCACCCTAGGTGAGAACGAAACGGGGTTGCTGATGATCAGCGAACGCCACCAGGTGCAATTTCCCAGTGACATCGAGGTATTCTACGTGTCGCCGCCAGCCCTGGACGATTATCGGCGCTGGCTCCGGAACTGGACGGAACAGCAACAATCCGCGACCGCGGCGGAAAGCGAGCCCACCAGAACAGACGCAGAAGTCGCTGTGAATGATGACGAGATATACGGAGTAGAAAAAGCAGCGGGTCAAGACGAAGCATCCGAAGAACCAGAGACCGATTAGAACAATGGCGTTCAAGCCGGGCATTGACCTGAAGATAAGGGCTCTGGGCTCTGCGGTAACTTGCTGGTGGAACCGGCAGCGATCGACACCGACATACCAAATCTGGGAAAGTCGGTTAAAAACTCGGGAGTTAGTATTCTTCCTCATGGCGTTGGTGATCATGGGACCGCTGCTCGGTCCCGGGCAGATCCTGACATTGGATTCGCCTCTCGCCCTGAATTTTAACCTTGCCGAGTATTTTTCTTGGAGTACAGACGGGGCGGAAAGCGTCTTCGCCGCCACCCACAACTCGGCGCCCTTCGCAGCCGTGCTACGCGGGTTTGAACTACTTTTACCCTTTCAGGTTGTAGAGAAGATGTGGTTGGTGCTGCTCCTATTTCTCTGCGCGGTTGGCGCCTCCCGTTTGCCCTATCTAGAGGAATCCGGAAGGTTTTACGCCGGATTTTTCTACTTGGTTAACCCTTTCACTTATATCCGGTTCGTGTCGGGACAGTGGGGGATGTTGGGGGCCTATGCCCTTATACCCTTCGCAGTGACCAGTTTTTTCCTCCTCCTTGAAGAGCCAAGTCGAAAGCAGATCGCGATCTTTGTGCTGCTCCTAACGTTGATCAGTCACCTTCAGATTCACGGTCTGGCCCTCGCGTTGCTGGTTGTGGGGTCGTTGTATGGCGCCAATTGCGCCATTCGGCCGGAAAGTTTCAGAAGACCGCTCCCAGCGGTCCGGTGGTCCGGTGGATTGTTTCTGTTGGTGAATTCTTTCTGGATCGTGCGCTTCATGATGTTCGGTGGTGGCGTGACCAAGAACATGCCGGTTGGGGAGCTAGGATATTTCTCGGCGTTTCCAGCGATCGATGTCATTTCCCTGCGTGGGGTCTGGTTCAGCGGCGCCTTCGTGGACATCTCCAACTTGGTGCCTGTATGGTGGGTGTTGTTCTTGCCGCTGATGGTTCTGGCGGTCTACGGGTCAATCTCCATGTGGGAAAACCAAAGGTTACGGTAGTTGGTCCTGGGAATTGCCCTAGCCGGAGTCATTGGAATGGTCATGGCGGCAGCACCGGGAATCAAATTTGTGAACGGCTTGTTCACTTTGCTCTGGGAAGAGATCCCCCTTTACCGGGGTTTTCGCGACACCCACAAATTCGCGGCGCTATTGGCGCTGGCTTACGCATATCTTGGGGCATTCGGGCTACAAACACTGGTCGAGAAGGTAAAACTTGATGCTACGTCGCCGCGTTGGCGTTGAATTGATACCCATACCCGTAACCACTCCCACCACGAAGAAAGTGTAGCCTCCTCCATAACCAGTTCCAAACGCATAGCCAAACTGGGTCGAAGACGCCGGGAGTTCCGAAGCTGTGATCGAAATCTTGGACGGCGAGGAAATAGAATTCAAGAATGGGTCAAATGTTGCTTGTAGGGGTGTGGGACCAGCGACATCGAATTGAAAGCCCGTGATCGGGATGCGTTCGCCGGTTACGACGGTAAGGGTAACATCGCACGTTAACGAATCGCCCTGAGTTACCGACGACGGCACGCATTGGGTGACCGTGATATTTATGGCTGATGCATTGCCGACTAACAGCAACGTTCCGACGATGGCGACGACTACCCCTATCGAAGCAAGCAATCGTCGGTCTATCCGACCGAATGGACGCAACAGAGCATCTGGCCTTAGCAATCTGTTTCTAAGGCCACTGAGACCGGTTGGCTCAATTTGAGCTAACGGGTTTAACACACGCCCTCAAAGTTGGATTGAGTTGCTCTCAAGGTGTTGTTCCGAGTCTTGCTCAATAACATTGGATGGGAATTCGGGTCCAGAAACCCAGGTCCGTGGCCCATAATCCTACGAGAAGATGCATTAATCAAAACACAATCTCAGCACGTCGCCATAGGAAAAAGCGATCAATCCCATCCTCTAGATCGGTTTGCAAACCCGATAAAATGAGCGCCCAAAGTTGATCCCATGCCAGTGTTCTCGGACCGGCTTTCCAATCGGCTTGGAATTCGGGCTCGCGAATCTTAGGTTTACTAATGTCGGGTCTTGATTTAGGCATAAAAAAGAGGTCCCGCATCTCCTATTCCAGAGATGCTGGGAGCCTCTGTGCCGCTCCGAGCGAATACTAATGAATTGTCTGGTGTAACCTAAAGTTCGGGGTGTATTTTGATATCCACCGTTCCAGTTTTTTGTCCCAACGCCAGTCGAGCCGACCACTCTTAGCTTTGGCGATTAATTCTCTATTTGCGGCAAGTTTGTCGGAAATGGACTTTATGAGCTCCTGAACGCTCGGCGCGCTTTCTGTCATTTAGATTTCGTCCCTCCACGGCATCGTCATTAATGCAATTTACCTTGGCTCCGAATCCATTTTCAGTCGGAATGTATTAGGTTTATCAGAAACTCTTTCAAACTCATCTCCCCGTATCAAAGTTGGGGGAATCAATCCAAATATATGATTCACGTAACACGTGAATAGGTGTTTGGATACCGAGTTCCAGGTAGCTCAACACACGGATTTGAATAACACTAACCGGAATTCAACTTTAGATTTGCCTTCGTGAGTTCTTCCATATTTCAGGCCAAAACGCGTCGAAACCAAGATCGTTCGGCATCACGCATTCCCCCGAGATCCGGTCGTTGATGCGGTCTGCCAACATGTAGGCGGCAGTCGATTCCGAGCCTATTCCCGAACCGCCCGGTTTAGCACCCTGGCGATTTCTCGGATTCATGATTACGTACGCTTTCAGGAACAGGAGCGCAAGGGTCTTGTCGGCTACGTCTCTCCTTTAGGTAGCCAATGCCTGCGGATCGCCGATACAGCCAGCTAAATAAACGGCCCCAGAGTCGTCTTTCTCCCGACTTCCAAAGCCAGGTGGCCAGATCCAAGGAATCAACATCTGATCTAAGGGCTGAAACCCCAATTTCACCTAAGAATTCGATTAAGGAATTTTGGTTTTTTTCGACGTATTCCCTAAGTTTGTAGAAGTCGACGTCGTCGAACATAGGAATGAACCCAACCTCGACGGTCCGGCACCAACTATTTGTAATCGGCGTCGGCGAAGGCAAACCTGACTCGAGATCAATAATCACGTACCCCTTTGGCGTTTTGATCAAATTCCCGTATGCCGTTGGGCTGTTTGGGTTTATCTGCCAAACAGGGAGACCGGTAGAATGGGAAAAATTTGCGACTTCCGTAAGAAATTGCTGCGATTCATCGTCCCGTACCACTTCATCTCCGATGATTAGTTGACTCCTCAAGCCGAACCATATTCCGATTGGCGTGGTGTCAATTATCGGAGCAACTACTTCTCTGCCGTATCGGTGGAGAGTTAAGCGGCTGGCGACGTTTCGCCGGTACTTTGCGGCGATTAGGGCTGCCAGATTTGATGCGTAGGGGTATTCGGCCTGAAATGCGATTCAGTAGAGGATCCGAACAGCCCTTGATGGCGTATAGACCTTGGTGACGGTCTGTGTTTGCCGGTCGATGATTACGGTGCTGGCGAACGAAACTTTCTCGATTGTCCCCTGAATGTTGAATCGATTCCGCCTCGGCACAGCCCCGATGGTGTATTTGAAAATATAGTAAAGAATTCGGATCATCATGGTCTGTAGTTCTTGTAAACGATGTCTGGCAACGTGGAGCTGACGGCCAATACCCCTTAGTCGATCAACTTCACCGCCCATCTGAATCTTCGACCGGAAATCATTTTTAAGCACCTTCGCCGGCTTGGGCCGCCGCCAAGGTGCACCCGAGTTGTCGAAGGATCAGCATCGAATAATCGCCTGATTCTTCCCAGCACCACTAGGAATTTTGGGGATCGCTGCAGCGCCTGACGACTCGCAACCATTTTATTCTAGAGGCTTTGGTTAACGGTTAGCTAGCCTGGCAGTGACCAAATGTCATTTAATGGCCCTGCATCACAATATCCTGCGCCTGTCATGACGAATCCGATTCCAATTTCGGTCACGCCCACATATTGTGACGAAACAGCGTAACGGAACAGCCAGATTCGTTGATCACACGACCGCCACAGCGGTGACCTCGATCAACTGTTCGGGACGGCCCAAAATCTGGTGCATGACTATCCCCGTGGCGGAAGGGAAGCGGTCGCCGAAATTTTTGCGCCGCACCCCCCCCACCTTCCGGTAGTCCATCATTCCGTTGGGGGCGACCCATTCGATGGTGTTGACGATGTCGTCCATGGAGTAGCCTCCCTCGTCCATGATCCGGGAGATGTTCTTGTAGGCCTGCTCCGTCTGAGCAACGATATCGTAGCCGCCCACCGGAGTACCCGTGGCATGGTCCACTGACGACTGCCCGGATATCTGGAGCAACCGGCCCTTCTTGACTCCGGCGTTCTGGGTTAGGCCGCCGTAGTGCTGCTCCCACTCTGGGACCCGTATCTCCTCCCTGGTTCCACCCTTCACCGCCACCACTTCGATCTCCACATGCCCCTCGGGCCGCAGCAGCCGGTTGACAGGAATGTTGGTCGACGCCGGGAACCGGTCTCCGAAGAATCCACGGCGGACGTCTGCCGTGTTGGGGTATTGAAGCAGGCATTGGGGTGAGATGTAATCCAGGGTCTTTATCACGTCCTCGGGCCCGGCACCGGCACCGTCCAAGACCCGGCCGATGATGCCGTAGGTGAGTTCCACCTGCCTGGCGGTGTCCTGGGGATAATTGGACTGGCCATCGATATCTTCGCTACCAACGAACCCGGAGGTCCAGACAATCTCGTCGTCAACCACCACACCCGGCACATAGGTTAGCTGGCCGTACCGGTCCCAACCGGGGTTGATGGGCTTCTTCTCGCCCTTCATGGCCACCATGCTCACTTCGATGAACGCATCGGGCCGCAACAATCGCTCGATTACGATGCCCGTGGCGCCCACCGGGCTATCCTTCAGGTATTGCTTCCGTATGTCGCCGGTCTGGCGGTACAGCGGCAAGGCCGTGGCGTCGATGTAGTCCACGGTCTGCACCACATTGTCGAATCCCATGCCCGCAGCTTCCAGCACCACTGCCAGCTTCTCGTAGATGACCTTGGTCTGGTCCAGCAGGTCACCCTTGCAGACCACCCGTCCCTGTTTTGGGTCGTACTCACTGGCGGTCTGCCCGGACAGGTACAGGATCCCGGCGTTCTCGGCACCCATGCAAAAGGTGTAACGGTTAAGGTCCAACCAAGGGAACTTGGCCGGGTCGACTTCAATGATGTTCTTGCTCATCTCTTCTCCGGGTCTTTCAGGCGCTAATTTTGGCGTCCGCCGTAGGGGCACGGTCCCGATGTAATCGGGATACCCCTACGCCGAATCATCTGATTACTCCGTTCTCCAGCAGACGCTCGAACTCTTCGTCCGGCACCTGGAGCAACTCCTGCATCACTTTCTTGTTGTGCTCGCCCAAGAGCGGCGCACTCCGGGGAATCGCGAGCTGAACTCCGTTAACCGTCCAAGAGAATGCGCCCATGGGCCGTGGCCCCACGACTTGATGGTCGGGCGATTGCACGAAGCCTCGTTGGACCATGTGCGGGTCGGCCAACACCTGAGCCGAGTCCAACGCCGGCCCGGCAGGCACCCCGGCAGCCTGGAGACTCTCCACCACTTCTTGAACAGGAAGTCCCTCGGTCCACTGCTCGATCAATGGCTCAAGTTCGTCCTGGTGGCTTAATCGTGCCTCTGTGGTCGAAAATCTGGGGTCGTCGGCCCACCTCGGGCTTCCTGCAATTTTAGCCAACGCTCGAAATTGAATGTCGCTTTCCACCGATATCGCCACCCAATTTTGGTCGCCCGGACAACGAAACACGCCATGCGGCGCTTTTTCTTGGTGGCGGTTGCCTACGCGCTCGGGTTCGGTGCCGTCCAGGCTGTACTCCATGACCGCCTCGGGCAAGATAGTGGCGAGAACCTCGGTCATGGCCACTTCGATGTGCTGCCCCTCTCCGGTGTTGGCGCGGTGGTACAGGGCTTCCAGTAGGGCCAGCACGCAGTAACAGCCGCTGAAGGCGTCGGGGAACAGTCCTCCCATGATCCGTGGATGTGACCCCTTGTGGCCGGTCACTGAGGCCAATCCGCTGAACAGGTTGATGACGCTGTGGAACCCGACCAGGTCTTTCATGGGCCCGGTGCGGCCAAAAGCCCCCAGCGATAGATAGACCACATCGGGCCGTAGAGCCCGTACATCCTCATAACCCAAGCCCATGCGTTCCATCGTGCCGCTGGAGTAGTTTTCGACCACTACGTCGCTCACAGCGATGATCTGCCGGGCCAGCGCCACGCCCTCAGGGTCCCGGAGGTTTAGAGTGCAGCTCATCTTGCTGGAATTGACCAGGTTGAACCCTCCGCTGCGGTTGACGCCCGGTTCGGCCTCGGCGAAGGGTGGCCAAGCCCGTGTCGTGAGCCGGTCTTCGGTCTCGATCAATATCACTTCGGCCCCTAGCCAGGCCAGCATCTGCGCGGTGTAGGGGACGGCGATTATCTGGCCGAAGTCGGCTATGCGGACCCCTTCCAGCGGGAGCAGCGGCTTGGTCATCTAGCCTCCACCCCTGCCGTGGATACCTGGGACGCCGTATATCCCAGCCACTCGCCTAGCACTTCGGAGGTATGTTCTCCCAGCTTCGGGGCTGGCCTAAAGAACTGCCAGGGTGTGCGCTCAAGGCGGACCGGGTAGCCGGGCAGCTTGAATCTCTGTCCGCCGGGTCCTTCCATGTCGATCATGAAACCGCGCTCGATCACATGGGCTGAATCCACCATCTGCCCCACCGTGTAGGCCGGGAAGCAGGGGATGCCTCGTTCTTGGGCCAGTTGGGCGATCTCGGCGCCGGTGTGCGCCATGGTCCATTCCAGAAGCAGGGGTTCCAGTGCGTCCCAGTTCCGGGCACGTTCGACGCCAGACGAGAACACCTCCAGTTCGGCCCAGTCTGGATTGTCTGCGATGTCCATCAGGTTCCGCCAATGGGCGTCCATCACCGCCATCACCACCACGTACCCGTCCTGGCATGGCAGATAAGTATTT
>Ga0207991_1001737_pt1 | contig 12909 bp, 13 predicted proteins | sample ETN07SmetaG_FD_185786 | JGI IMG/M metagenome (GOLD analysis project Ga0207991, IMG submission 185786) | Marine microbial and viral communities from oxygen minimum zone, Eastern Pacific Ocean - ETNP2014F14-07SV275 (SPAdes) (version 2) | ecosystem: Environmental > Aquatic > Marine > Oceanic ... | reverse complement strand
AGCCAGCAAGAATTTGACTACCGCTGCCGACGCGACCTCGGAAAAGAGGATATACCTTAGTAGAAATGATGACATTAAAGGAGAAATGTTAGTTGAATGGGCTGATCTGTCTCAGGATGGCATGCAAACGGTATCATTTGATGCCCAGTCGCTAGATCGGAATGATGCTAATATAACCATCGCCTATACGATTTATGGTGTAGATCAGGAAATAATAAGCCGCGGTATGCAGAATATAAAATTGGTAGCTATCCCTGAAGACTATGCATTGCATTATAATTACCCCAATCCCTTTAATCCGGTAACGACCATGCTCTATGATTTACCTGAAACGGGCCATACACGTTTAATTATCTATGATCTACTGGGTCGAGAAGTACATGTACTTATAGATAAGGTCATGGATCCAGGATATTACAGTACACAGTGGAATGGACGAAATCAACAGGGGCAAACGGTGGGTGCCGGTGTATATTTTTACCAGATACAGTCAAACGGGTTTATCCAGACCCGCAAGATGCTGTTGTTGAAATAGTATTAAAGAAAAAATGAGCAAAAGAAGCATGGGGTGGTTTTACTACCACCCCATGCACAGAAAACTACAAACTAGTGCACAATATGGACACAGAAACGTCTAACTGCAGTTATTGTTGACCCTTCCACGGGCTCATAACCCGGAGGTTGCTGGTTCAAATCCAACCCCCGCTACAATGAAAACCCGTCTTATTGGCGGGTTTTTTGTTTCTAGACATTTAGGACTGGTGGGGCGTAATATTAGTTGAGATGAGGCACTATTTATTTATTCCAACTTTTTTTATAGCTTCTATTATTTTCTGCCAGAGTGAGTCACTTGTTTTTGATCCTCCTTATTCTGGCACAATATTTATTGATCCAGATATCATCACAGAAGAGGATATATCAACATTTATAGAGGCTCCTTACGCAGGACAGGGAGTAAGGACTATGTACGACCGACGGGTCAATGATTGGATAACAGTAACTGCCTATCTTTTTGATGCAACTTTTAATGATGGCCTCACCAGTGAAATACAAGTAAATCCAGAGTTTGGTTCATCTGACTCTGCCTTTATAGAAGCGGAAAAATATGGAATTGAAATTGGTAGACTTCCCAATGCACTTAGGGCTGATGTTGAAACAGTTTGGATACATCGAGGTACCCAACCTTTTGGAGGAGGGAATAATAATATCCTCATTCACATTGGGCAGGCTTTGAATTACATAAATGATGGTATTTTGGAAGAAACACTTGTGCATGAAGCAGCACATACATCGCTGGATGCAAATCACGCAGCATCTTCTGGATGGCTTACGGCACAGACAATTGATGGAGAATTTATATCTACCTATGCACAAGATTATCCAGATCGGGAGGATATTGCGGAGAGTTTCTTGCCGTATTTAGCAATTCGCTATCGTTCTGATCGCATAGATCAGTCAACATTTGAAATAATTACCCAAACTATCCCGAACCGTATACAATATTTTGATGATCAATTATTTAATTTGTATCCAATTACTACATTGGCGAATGAAGATGGTCCATCAAGAATAAATTATTCAATTCATCAAAACTACCCCAACCCATTTAATCCGATCACAACCCTCCGTTATGATCTACCAGAAAACAGTCTTGTGAACATTATTATCTACGATATGCTTGGTAGGGAAGTAAAAACCCTCATCAACCAAACTCAAGATGCTGGTTACAGATCAGTAATATGGAATGCCACCAACGATTATGGCAAACCAGTGAGTGCTGGGATTTACCTATACCAGATACAGGCTGGTGAGTATATGCAGACTAAGAAGATGGTGCTGCTTAAATAAATGAAACACTCGCTATTATTTGGTTTGTTGTGTTCGCCAGTTGGAATAGGGTTTGGTATTATTTTGCGAATTAATGATTGGGGAAGTGAGGAATTGACTACTGGCTATGGCTTGGGATTTATATCTTCTGCTGGTATTGCAGCATTCTTGGCTCCATGCTTTATTTGGTATATTATGATTGAACGTAGAGAACGCATAAGTGTAAGCAGAGGTATCACTGTTGGTGCCTTAGGCGCCGCTTTAGCCCATTTTGTTTGTTGGTATCTGTTCCTACTAAGTAATTATATAGAGAAATTGTACTTGGGTAAGTTAACCGAATATGTACTTGGCCCTCTGGAAGGAATTTTAGCTGCACTCACTTATTCTTTTGTTAGCCTATTGTTATTTGGTTTAATTATTTTACCTATTGGAGCGCTAATTGGAGGATGTTATGCAACGCATATTAAAGAAACACAATACAAGACCTTATTAAAAAGAGTAGCCGATATATTGAAAGTCCTCTAAGCCATAGATTCGTGGGGTTTTTTGTTTATAGACATTTAGGATGTAATTTTATACAATTATTAGGATGTTATTTTGACTCAGGAAAAACAGATTCATACCGTAACAGGAGCTTTTGGATACTCCGGCAAGTACATTGCCCAGCGGCTTTTGGCTAAGGGGTATACCGTGCATACCCTGACAAATTCCACTGACCGGCACAATCCCTTTGCCGATAAAATGACAGTACATCCATTTAATTTCGAACACCCCGAAAAATTGGCCGAATCCTTGCAAGGGGTATCGGTGTTGTATAATACTTACTGGGTCAGGTTTAATCACAAATTATTTACGCATGCCGATGCGGTCAAGAACACCCTGATTTTATTTGAGGCGGCAAAAAAAGCAGGGGTCGAGCGAATCGTTCATGTCAGCATCACCAATCCTGCTGCCGAGCCCGACCTCGAGTATTTTCAAGGGAAAGCCCATCTTGAAAAAAGCTTGGTGGAATCGGGCCTGTCATATGCAATTTTACGGCCGGCCGTACTCTTTGGAAAAGAGGATATTCTGATCAATAACATTGCCTGGGCCTTAAGACGATTTCCTATCTTTGGGGTATTTGGGGATGGTAATTATGGTATTCAGCCAATTTATGTTGATGACCTGGCAAAACTGGCCGTTGAGCAGGGAGAAATCAGAGAAAATAAGATCATCAATGCTATCGGGCCTGAATCATTCACTTATAGAGAACTCGTCGAAGAAATTGGGGGAATCATTGAAAAAAATCGACCGGTCATAGCCACCCCTCCAGTCGTTGGTTATCTTGTGGCACTCATCACAGGCTGGTTCGTTGGTGATGTTTTTCTGACCTGGGATGAAATCAAAGGCTTAATGGCCGGCACGCTGGCCGTGGATACACCCCCGACCGGCAGTACTAAATTGACAGCTTGGGCCAAAAAGCATGCAGATACTTTAGGCAGAGAATATACAAGTGAGTTAGCTCGCCGAAAAGATAGAGTACAAGCGTATAGGTCGAACTAAGGCCCAAACCCCTTCGACCATGCCCAATCAAGCCCCATCCGGGGGTTTTTTGTTTATAGACATTTAGGATTGGTGGGATGTACATTTACTCTGCCGGAAGATACCGTATTGTTTGTTTAGTACCAGTAGTACCCAATGATTTAAAAAAAATATATCATTAAGGAGGAGTAATGAAAAATACTTTAATTATTACACTAATTATTTTTGGAAATCTGATGATTACCAGTTGCGGATCATCGTCTCCACCAGTCCGTTCCGGCAGCACAGAAGCTCCGGCAAAACAAGACTACTCAACTTCTGGTTTCCCAGATTTCTTTCTAAATCCACCTACTTCTGAAGATGCATTTTACGGTGTTGGGACAGCAAAAAAACAAAACCCATCGTTGGCAAAAAAGACAGCAACAGCTCGAGCCCGAGATGAAATTGCACAAGCAGTGGAAGTAAAGGTTAACAATATGCTCAGGGATTTTATACAGGAATCTGGTGTGGGAGAAAACGCACAAGCGCTGGAATTTACTGAATCGGTTTCAAAGCAAGTCTCATCACAGGCGTTGACTGGAAGTAAGATTATCAAAACTGAGGTAGCTAAAGATGGTACTTTTTACGTACTCGTAGAATATGCATTGCAGAATGCTGTGGATGCTTCGGTTAGCGAAGCAAGAAACCAAGAAGCCCTTTATAATGAATTCAAAGCAAGGCAAGGTTTTGAGGCTCTTGAAAAGGAATTAAATTCATTAAATACGGGGCCATAATAATAAATACTCTCTAATTAAAATTTTTGAGGTGATTAACCCTTTTAAGTTATTTATCCTCTTCAGCTTTACTTTGCAAGCTGTTCCTGTGAATCTTAAGGCTGCCGTACCGCTCCAAACATCTGGAGAAATAAAAACTATTATCCCTGAACTTGACGCGGATGAAATGGCGCTTTATGAAACGGGGAAACCAGGCTGGATCGAAGTAAACGGGACCCGATCGTTTTCTAAATCTATATCAATAGATCAGGCCGAGCAGGTACCCGACAAAGTGATTGAAATCAGATCCGGCCAGCACCAGCAGACACCGACTTTTGTAGGTAACAAGAACAGGGTCCTGGTAGAACTTGAATAATCTATGAGAACCAGATTTGTGCTACTGCTGTTTTTCCTGGCGGCTTGCAGCACACCCCCCGAACAGCCCAGCCCTCAGCCCGATCCCGGGCCGGCACAGCAGGCCGCTGATGCGGCATTCAAAGAGTTGAATAAAGATGTCGGTGTTTCTGAGGGGGAAAAGGATTTATCCAGCGTTGCGATGGAAGCGAGCGGTGCCATAACGAACATGGATAATATTTCCGAACCGACAGGTACTGAAATAGCAAAATTTGCATCCGGTGAACCGGGATGGGTTGAAGTGGAAGAAACCCGTGTTTTTTCTAATTCTGTTGCACCGGACAGAGCCCGGCAGGAACTCTTGCAGATTCTGCGGAATACGGCAGTAAGTAAAAAAGTCCCGGCAAATATTGAAGTTACATCCCTGCTGACCGACATGATGAGCGAGGTGGGTGGGCAAGCCAATGAGCAGACGGCATGGTCTGGTTTTTTCCGTAGCACTGTTTCTGGGGTAATAACAGCAGAAGAGGTGCTGCTTGACAATATGAAACCTCTGAATGGTAAAAACAGTTATGAAAAAACGGTGCGACTGAAGGCTTACGTAGAACCGGTTCAGGGTCAGCGTGATCTGAATTTTAATGTTGAAATAGCACTGGAAAACAATTTGCTAAAATCGGGAGATGAACTGGTTTTTTCAGTTACGCCCAGTAAGGATTGCTTCGTTTATGTTTTTAACCTGATGGCTGATCAAAATGTTATGCTGATGTTCCCCAATGAGTTTTTGCAGGAAAATTATGTGCAAGGAGCAGCAACACTGCAAATCCCGGATCCTGAAATCCGGCGGTATATCAAATTCAGGGTATCAACCATGCCCGGCGAGGAATTAACCAGTGAATCTATTTACATCGTTTGTACCAAAGAAGAAGTGCCTGTTGTTCGTGATCTGCCTAAAATAGGGAAATCCCTTAAGGTTTTTTCGGGAAACAGTCAAAGTTTTGTGAAACTTCAGCGCTGGCTCACCAATATTCCTCTAAACCAGCGGGTGGAGAAGAACGTGGTTTACCATGTATCGAATAATTAAGGAAAGGCAATGAAAAACCGCGCTATAATATTTTTAAAGTTTACAAAGTACAGGATGCATTTTTTATTATTTATGGCGATAATATTTGTTATCAGCTGTGATGAAATCCTGGATATTTTTCCACCTGATATTGAACTTTTGAGCCCTACAGAAGAGATTCTCACAGCTGACACGGTAACATTTCTGGTGGATGCCACGGACAATAAAGGTATTGATCGGGTTGCATTCACACTTCGTGACCCAGTCGATGGAAAAGAGGTAAAAAAAACAATAAATTCGGCACCTTTTCAGCTGGAACTATCTGATGTTCAGACATGGAGTCAGATTGAACTGGAAGTCAAGGCTTACGACGAAGTCGGTAACTTTGGACTATTTGAAAAAATTCTACTTATCCAGTCCACAGTAGAAAATGCCAGTATCGCCATAACAGAACCCAATGGCAATGAAACGTGGGTAACAGGAGATACGGAAACCATTCGATGGGCCAGTATAGATGTGCCTGGTAATGTGGTAATTGATCTCTACAAGGGCAACAGTTTCTTGGAAAGAATCGTAACTGATACGAAAAATGATGGTGCCTACAATTGGGATATACCAGATTATCTTGCATCAGGGACTAATTACAAAGTTAGGATTTACTGGATATCTAATTCCGCTATTGATGACTTCAGTGATGATTATTTTACATTAGAATCTCCCCTCGCTGAAGAATGTTTTATTAATCTAAGTGTAACCAGTCCAGATGATTGCATTGAAAATACTAATTATTTCTATTTTACTTGGGCTGGCGGCTGTATAGCCACTGACCTGTGGTGGGGTACAACCAGTGGTAATATTACTAACCATGTCGAGTTAGCAGGAACCGGTTCTGCAGAACTAAGTTTGTATGGCTTTGGCCCCGGCAAGACCTATTACCTTCAGCTTGGATCAAATGGAACATTGTCTAATGTTATTTCGGGCACTACATCAAATACTGACTGTTCTGGTGGGGGCACATTAGGCGCTGATTGCGGCGAGCCGTATTATTGTTCTAACTGTGGTGGCTGTGAATCAAATTGCTGCCCAAATTACTGTTCAGGAAATTATTATTATTATAACAGGTCCTGCTCAAATGGTTTTTGTGTAGGCGCTACATCCGACTATTGTCCAAATGGCTGTGACGATAATGGCTGTTTATAATTAATTATTACCGAATGTGTTTTAATATGATGCCTGTAAAAACTAACAATAGAAGATTTAATGACTAGAAAAAGAAAATTCCAACTGTTCTTTATTGTATTATTTTGCTGTGTTATTAATGGGCAAGAGATAATTAGAATTTCGAAAAATACAAATAATTATTCTGAAGCTGATTCAATAAAAAAACCCGAAGCCTTAAATGAATTGAATCCCTTGAAAAGACAGTCTGGTGTAAAAACACCCAGCTTTTCTGGAAAAGGTGTAACAATCATTCATTCTAATTTCAATGAAAGGGGAGAAGACTATTCTTTCAAAAACTGTCTTTGGCTCATGGGGACCTGTGCAGCATTATCAAGTGGGCTTGGGTTGATGAACACTGGTTATGTTGTTTTGGGGCGGGATATTATTGCTGTCTCATCATTGACTTGGCTGACACGCAGTCGTTTAGTGAAAAATATTCGTTCCTGGGACACCCTTGACCAGATTGAGGTATTGGCGCAGGTCTATGATGTACTGGGCACCCCGCGTTGGACTTTCGCTCCTGGAGAGAAGGGTCAAATAGTATTGACGCTTATCAATCGCGGCGAAAAGCGGGTCAAAAATATCAAGCCACAAATCAAACTTGAATCAGGGGTATTTGACACACAATTTGGAAAAATTAATGTGATTATAGGACAAGATGTAGGTCGGCGCCGTTATTTTATCGGCGGGTTTATGCTGGATCCCGGTGAATCAATGACTACTTCGGCCACCTTTGAAATTCCTGCTACCTACCCAGCCACTACGCTGGATATAAAGGGATCCCTCTCCCGTTCCATATATGGTGCAGCCCCACTGGCTGTGGAACGGACTGACCCGGTAACACCTCTTGCAACCACGCCGGTAGCGCCGCTCCCATCTGTGGCGATAGTCGATGTAGAAAAGAAGATACCCAAAGGGAAAAAAAACCCCAATGCTTATGCTGTGGTTTTTGGTATCGAACAATATAAAAATGTTTCATCGGTAACCTATGCCCGGCGGGATGCATACTGGATGCGTGAATATTTTGCTAAGACGCTGGGCGTACCGGAGGAAAACATTTATTATAAAACAGACATTGATGCTGGTAAAGCAGAGTTTGACAAAGTATTTTCCCAGGGCGGCTGGCTGGATAAAAGAATTGGTGATGGAAGGAGTGATTTGTATATCTATTATGCTGGGCACGGTGCTCCGGATTTCAATAGTCGAACAGCATTTTTGATCCCTTACGATGGCGACCCCAACTATGCCAGCCAAACCGGCTATTCCATCGATAAAATGACAGCTAACCTTAGCCAGCTGGAAGCTCGATCGGTAACAGTATTTCTGGATGCCTGCTTCTCCGGTGCCAATAGAGAGAATGAAATACTGCTCGCTGGAGCCCGGCCGGTATTTTTGGATGTCAATACCGCTGTGGCAGCAAATGTGACTCTTTTCTCCGCGGCCAGTGGCAATCAAATTTCATCATCCTGGGCGGAAAAGCAGCACGGCATTTTCAGCTATTGGCTCATGAAGGGCATGCAGGGCAGTGCAGATGCAAATAGGGATAAAATAATTACCGTTGAAGAATTGGGAGGATTTATACGCAATAACGTGAGTAAGACTGCTGGCAAGCTGGACCGGGAACAGACGCCGGTGTTGCAGACGATGGATAGGGAAAAGATATTGGTCAAATTCTAGAACTAAACATGGATTTTTAAACCGCAGGAAGTAATGTATGTTGACGATCAAAGCTTTAAGTTTGCGGCCGTGGTTGACGGTGACCCCCACAAGATCGAAGACCTTGATAACCATTGTACAATAGTAGAAAAGGATAAGGATGATGTGGACTTTGACTTCCGTTCATTAGGCGGACGTAAGCTTAATAAAATTAAGATAAAAAACCCTATGGATCGCAAGTACGGAGTTGTGGTCAATAATGTTGAAATGGTTTTTTCCCAACCTGGACATGTACGATCAAACACAAAAAAGAAAGTAAAACCAGGGCATTACATTTTGATGGCATATTTGGAAATCCGATAAACACCTAAACATATGGAGAAATAGAACATTTATAGATCAATTTTCATACTGCTATTCACCTGTTCATTATTTGCACAGGATGACTATGAAAAGTGGCTCAAAGAACAGCAGCAAAGCTTTGACGCACTGGCGCAGGAAGAAAATAATTATCAAGCAGCCGTAACAGAAGCGTTTGATGGTTACCTGGCAGAACAAGCACAGTTATACCAGGATTTCAAGGATGAAGTAGAGCAGAAATGGGATGAATTCAAGTACAGTAGCAGTAAGACCTATGTGGATTATGATAGTGATCTGAATGCCCGAGGTAGCGTTGACTTTGAAAATGGAGTAGTTGAAATTGAAGTGATTGTTGTTGATGATCCGCAGCGATCAGTTGCAGATAAAAAACAGCTCGGCGATGAAAAACTACAGGAAAAACTGACTCAGATTGTTACCAAGAAAGCAGATGATAAACAACCACTGCTTAAGGACCAGTTACAAAATAAACAGGGTAAAAAAGTAACCTCGGGGAATGCCGGCTCTTTCGCTAAAGAAGTTATCCAGGACAAAGAGATAAAAAAGGAAAAATTCACCGCCAAGGATGGCAAGAAAAGAATAAAATATACGGTTCAGGTCCAGATGCAGCCCGACCATGTGAAAACACGGGCCAATCGGTTCAAACGGGAAGTGTTAAAACAATCCAAACGATTCAAGATTGATCCAGCAGTTGCTTTTGCGATCATGCAGACAGAATCCAGTTTTAATCCGAAGGCGCGCTCGCACATTCCTGCCTATGGACTCATGCAGCTGGTACCAAAATCAGGCGCTCGGGATGCCTTTTATCATGTGTATAAGAAAGACAGACTGCTTAAAGACACTTATTTATACGTTCCGGCAAATAATATTGAACTGGGTTGTGCCTATATCAACAAGATTCGCTACGCCTACTTTAAAAATATTAAAGATGACAAAAGTGCTTACTACTGCACGATCAGCGCCTATAATACCGGTGCGGGGAATGTGGCCAGGGCATTGACCGGAAAAACAAAACTGAAAGCGGCAACGAATAAAGTTAATTCTATGAATCCAGATAAGGTTTACAAAACGCTAAAAACCAAATTACCTCATGCGGAGACGAGAAATTACCTGGAAAAAGTAACCGGCAGAATAGAATATTACAGAACTTGGATTTAAGATAGTTAATTTGCATCGATTATATTTCGCCCCATCCAATAGCGTGGTTTTGTTTATAGACATTTAGGACTGGTTGCATACACATTGTAGTGCAATTTTTATAAGATTCGTAAATTCGGTTACGCTCAAATAACAAAGGAGGAAATCATGAAAGATATATGTAATTGTCCAAATTGTGAAAATTGTGAATGTGAAAGTTGTGAATGTGAAAATTGTGAATGTGAAAGTTGTGGATGTGGTGAATGAAATACGTTGATTATGTTTTCTTTATTATGGGTGTTTCATCTTTAATCATCTCATTCTTTGATGATACGAGTGCCCAATACCTTTTTGGTGGATTTGGTATGGCTATGATGACTTATAGTGGAATGAATATTAATGAAAGATATAGGGAGAAATCAGAAGAGGAAGCACAGATAAAACTTTATTCCACCTCCGAAACACCAAAAGCTGAATAAGGATTCCAAATAACTCACGCCAACTATGGTTGATGTTTTTGGATTAAATCGACGCCCATTCGCAATCCAGTCAATTTAAAATAGAAGAAGATAGATCGGGCTCGTAACCCGATAGGTGGATATTGTCTATTAAAAGAAAGATTATTAATTAATTGAATAGTAATCTGTAAAAACTACGGTATACTTCCCGCATAAACTACGGTATACTCCCCGCTCAATAACTCATAATTATTAATACTGATCTTTAATATGAATTATACAAAAACTGAAAACAGAGAATCTTTTTTAAATTTTTCTTTAAAAAGTGAACTAATAAAAGCTATCAAAGAGCTAGGCTTTGATAATCCAACGCCTATTCAGCGGAAAGTTATTCCGCATTTAATGTCTTCTAATCAAGATTTGATTGCTTCTGCCCAAACTGGTACAGGAAAGACAGCTGCATTTGGCTTACCTTTATTAGATTTGACCATTACAAGGGATACTAACGTTCAGACACTTATTTTATGTCCTACACGAGAACTTTGTATTCAAATTACAAATGACCTATTAAGTTATTCCAAATATTTGAAGATGGTAAAAATCTTAGCAGTTTATGGAGGAGTTAAAATTGAAAAACAAATAAAATCTCTAAAAAAAGGACCTCAAATTGTTGTTGGTACTCCAGGTAGGACAAAGGATCTAATTAGAAGAAAAAAGTTGTTTGTTGGAAATATTGAACGTTTGATTTTGGATGAAGCAGACGAAATGCTATCAATGGGATTTAAAGATGATCTTGAAACAATTATTCACGCAACATCAAAGAAAAAACAAATTTTACTTTTTTCAGCAACAATGACTCCTAAGGTTGTTGCGGTTACAAAAAAATACATGAGAAACTCTTTAGAGATTGCTGTTGCGCGCGTAAACCGAGCTGCTGATAATGTTCAGCATATATTTTATATGGTACAAGCAAAGGCCAGATATGAAGTAGTAAAGCGAATTGCAGATATGAACCCAGATATATATGGAATTGTATTTTGTCGTACACGTAGGGAAACCAAAGAAGTTGCTAATAAACTAATGAATGATCATTACAATGCGGATACGATACATGGGGATTTATCCCAAGCTGAAAGAGATGATGTTATGGGGCGTTTTAGAAAACGTCAATTACAAATCTTAGTAGCAACAGATGTAGCCGCCCGTGGATTAGATGTTGAAGATTTAACTCATGTGATTAATTATAATTTGCCTGATGATGATGAAATATATATCCACAGAAGTGGAAGAACTGGAAGAGCAGGAAAGAAGGGCGTATCAATAGTTATTATTCATGGACGTGAAATAAGAAAATTAAAAGATATAGAAAGAATGTCTGGTATATCCTTTTCAAAGAAAGATGTTCCAAATGGATTAGACATATGTAAGAAACGTTTGTATGCACTTATTGACAAAATTGAGAAAGTCAATGTTAATGAAGAGCAAATAGAGCCATTTTTGCCATATATTTATGAGAAACTCAATTGGCTGGATAGAGAAAAACTCATTAAACACTTTGTATCGACTGAATTCAATAGATATTTATCATATTACAAAAATTCAAAAGATATTAACGTGGAAACCTATGAGAAGGGAAATACTAAAAGGCAAAAAAGCAATCGAAGAAAATTCTTTAATTCAAAAAAAAGTAATAGAAAAAATAAATGGAACAAAAGAAAAAGAACGAAGTAATTGCACTTTTATTCTTTAATCTAAAATAATTATTTACAGATTAAATCGACGCTCTTTCGCATTCCAGTCAATTTAAAATAGAAGAACCTGCGTGAGGCTCATAACCCGATGAGTGGTTTTACTCTGAATTTTCATCCTCATCTTCATCCGGTCTGTATTCCAATATATCACCTGGCTGACAGTCTAGAACAATACAAATCTTTTCGAGAGTGTTATACCGTAAACATTTTATGTTACCAGTTTTTAGTAATGATAAATTTGTTAAGGTTATGCCGATAGCCTTCGAAAGTTGGGTAAGTGTCATCTTTCTCTTAGCCAGCATTACATCCAGGTTAGTTATAATTGGCATGAGCTATATAAAAGACTTGTCCTGACCCCATAATTCTTTTCGTTCTTGCTCTGACTTAGCTAAACCGTAGTTTAGAAACTGGTAAAGAATGAGTGCGAGAGCAGCAAAAAGAAAACTTTCCGTACGAAAATCCCTGAATATAATCAGATATATAGCTGGTATGATTATAAAGCATAAAACAATATCCATGAGATCATTCACATTTTCATAGGTTAAAGAGCTTTTGTGTCGTATATAAACCTTGGGGGGTTTCTGCGGGTGCCCCGACTGCTATTACAGTAAGTGCGATAAAATATTGCTGAATAAGTGGTTTTCCAGATTGCAAAGAAATATCATTAGGAGGATTAGAACCAAATAATAATGAATGATAAAATCAGATTATTCACCCCTGGACCAGTAACCATGTCCGCTCGAACGCTTGCAATTGGTGCGTCACAGCTTCCTTATAATCGCACAGAACAATTC
>Ga0207991_1001732_pt1 | contig 12922 bp, 10 predicted proteins | sample ETN07SmetaG_FD_185786 | JGI IMG/M metagenome (GOLD analysis project Ga0207991, IMG submission 185786) | Marine microbial and viral communities from oxygen minimum zone, Eastern Pacific Ocean - ETNP2014F14-07SV275 (SPAdes) (version 2) | ecosystem: Environmental > Aquatic > Marine > Oceanic ... | reverse complement strand
AATTTTTGCGCTGAAACGCGGTCAGAGGAGCGAGTCGTTCTCGGTCCACAACTCTCGTCTAGCGACCTGATGATTCGCTTCCATAGACACGGCGAGGTTACTGTCACCTCATCTTCGAAGATTATTTCTTGATTTCGATAATTACACTGCTATAGGGGTTGTTTCCGACGTTGCTCAATTGATGAGTCGAATCCTTTTGCCCCATAACGACTTTGCCTAATTCCATAACCGTGTTTTGTTTGGAGCCATCATCGTGTTCCACTTGCAAGTCTCCATGTGATGTGCCAATAAACAGGTAGTGGTTTTCATGCAAATGCCAGTCGCTGGACTCTCCTGGGTTCAGGTCATTTTGCCAAACTCTGACATGCTCATTCTCAAAAATCACGTATGACCCGGCGCCTCCAAGCTCTCTGTCGCTCATTGAAATCACTCCTTTCCCAAGTTCATCTCATGGCCATAGTTTTGCGCTCGCAGTGTGTGCCCCAACGATGTCCCCTACACCAGATTGGCGAAACGATAATGACACTGTTCGCAACTGTCACCGTGAACGAATCATAGATTGAGCCCTCATACATTGCAACGTTGCCACACCGCACCGTAGGGCCTATCCATCTTCAGCGCCGGTTACGCGTTTGGTCGCAATCTTCGCTGTGGACGCCAATACTGATATCAATTGAGCGTGATACATGGACACCTTGCATCTAGCGCAACATCTAGACGTAGGCGCTCAAGAGAATCATAAACCGTGACGCCAAATCTCCAGAACGAAGTCTTTAACGAACCCCGTTCAAATTGGCACATGTAGCTATGAATCAAGTCATCTCCGTTTCGGAGCTAATGTCCAAAGAGTTTTTGCCGGCGCTTGATGACCTGACGGGGCGCTAGACGGGAGGAGATACCCACAGTGAATATAACACTCGCCGGAATCGAATATGTCGGAACCACAATGATTGCCAACAGACTCAGAGTGCTCGTGGAATTAGCACGTAATCCCCATTAGCTTTCTGTCTCACATTCGCTGAATGCCTACGCCCCTGGCAGGCTACTTCGGTTTCTCAGATAACATTGCCTCGATCACTTCAATCCATGCGAATTTAATCGTGGTTCAACTCTCTGTCAACGATCCGGATTGATCGATGGGGTAGGTCACCGAAGGGATATGGCTGCCTCAGAAATCATGTCGACAGGGGCAACCGTAAGGGGGCTGGTAGGGGATATCTGACCGCCGCTCGTCCAAAGAAGCTCTGAGCCAGCTACGCCGTTTCTGCAGATTGATTCGACATCAGGGTATCGGTTGCCCATTTGACCCTACCATAGATTGGCGCTATTTTTTGACCCATCAGAAACCCAAGAATTGTAAACTCACACCACGGAGATCGGAGGATTCCCATGTCTCTGAAGGGCAAAGTCGCTCTCGTCACAGGTGCAGGCCGAGGAATGGGCAGGGCTATCGCCATTCGACTCGCCAGCGAAGGCATCCACGTAGCGGCCGCCGACATCGACGGCAAGATCGCTGACGACACAAGCATCACTATCAACGAGCTTGGTTACCAGGCAATATCCGTCGCGGCAGATATCGGCGACCTTGACGACATAGACCTCGTTGTAAAAGAGACTCTAAATGCGTTCGGTCGCATTGACATTCTGGTGAATAACGCCGGAGTGACCCGACACGCAGACGTAATGGAGCTAACGATAGAGGACTGGGACCGGATCCACCGGGTCAACGCCAGGGGCACGTTTTTCTGCCTCCAAAGAGTCGCCCGAGAACTGATTGACAGCGGTCAGGGAGGCCGGATAATCAACATCGCCTCCATAGCTGGCAAGGGCTATTCAGGCACCTCCAACGCTGCCTATGCTGCCAGCAAAGGAGCGGTGCTGGCTCTGACCCAGATAGCTGCGCACCAGCTTGGCCGCTACGACATCAACGTCAACGCTATCTGCCCAGGTGTGACTCGCACGCCCATGTCTCAGGCCACCATGGTCCAGCGGTCGCAAAATCTCGGCATACCCATGGAGGAACTAGAGGAACAGCGAAACGCCAACATACCCATAGGCAGAGCAAATGAGCCAGAGGACATAGCCGAAATGGCGGTTTTCCTAGCGGGCCCAGGCTCGCGGAACATCACAGGCCAGGCATTTAATGTGGACGGTGGCCTGGTTATGCACTGAGTGTTTCGGGGCTATCAGAAAGGATGTATGTCGAGTTCCGCAGTCTGTGTGAGGTGTTACGTAAGGATCAGTTGACATGGTCCTTCGGGCTGAGCGTTACTTGAACTCGGGCATCACTTTCTCGGTGAGTTGGCGGATGGAATTCAACACCAGCTCATTCGGTATCTGTCCTCCGAAGTTCATCTCCAGCACCAAGCCCGAGATGCCCAGCTCTTCTTCGTAACGTTGAATCCGATCTACTACTTCCTCTGGCGTGCCGTGCATTACCTTATGGCGTAGCACCTCGTCATATGAAATGGTGTTTAAGCGTTGAAGCCTATCTGCGGTCTCCTCGTTAGGTGCGGAGCCGATTTGCGCGGCACTATAGCCTATCATGTGCATAGTGCTGGCCTCGGGTTCCGTGCGTGCCTTCTCAGCGTTCTCCGAAACATAAGCCGGTATGCGCAGCATCACATCGCCGGGGCCTGGGTGTCCCGCATCCCGCCTCGCTCTACGGTACAATTTCAGCCGCTCTTTGAGTTCGGGTTCATCAGTGGTGGAGCTGATAAAGATTGGATATCCCAATCTGCCCACCATTGAGAAAGTCTCTGCGCTCGCCGTGGCAACTCGGATCGGCGGATGAGGCTTCTGATAGGGCTTGGGCTCCACGCTTACATCATTGAAAGCGTAAAACTTTCCCTCGTGTGAGAACGGCTGGTTACCCCATGCCTTGGTAATCACATCCATGGCTTCTAGGAACCGGTCGCTGCTCTCTGAGTAATCAATGTTATAACCCCTATAGTACCTGGTCAGGCCGCTGCGCCCTACACCGAACTCCAGACGTCCCTTGCTGATCTGGTCCAGCGTGGCGGCCTCCTCGGCGATGCGAAGGGGGTTCGCGAGAGGCAAAACCTGCACTGCCAGTCCAATTCTGACCCTGCTGGTGCGTGTTGCAACTGAGCTGGCGACGATCATGGGCGATGACAGCACCGAAAAGGGGCTAAAATGGACCTCGGCCAGCCATATGGAGTCCACGCCCATCCTCTCAGACGCCTCGATCTGACTAAAACAACGCCGGAAGGTCTCGGACTGTGTAGTGCCCTTCTGGATGTCGAAGTCGTAGAAGAGACCGAATTCTATAGACATCTCTTTACCATCCAATGTTTCCCAGATAATAACGATCGCATCTGTGTTGAATCAGACAATATAATCGCCCGCTGAAGTCGCCAAATGCCACCTGCCACACTCACAACAATATCGAATGCATCGAAGCCCTGCAAATAGCGTATGCGCAATCGGCTGAACAAGTTCGAGCCGTATGATAACCTTCTGCTGGCGAGAGATGATATGGTTCTGATCGAGCGCCGATCTGACATGGCAGACTGGGCCGACGTCGACAGGAGGAGAAAGGCAATAAATGCGATCTATGCAAGGCTTCCCATTGAGAATACCACAGGTTCAGAAAATATCGAGCAGGCTCTCAGGCGTCTAAAAGGAAAGAGCAGAAACAAATGAGTAAGGCATTAGAGGGGATCCGAATAGTTGACCTGACGCAATTTGAGGCGGGCACGTCCTGCACCGAGATTCTGGCATGGCTCGGCGCAGACGTCATAAAAGTCGAAGAGCCCACGAAGGGTGATCCGGGGCGTTATGGCAATACAGACATCCAAGGCGTGGATAGCGGCTACTTCATTAACCTCAACGCTAATAAACGAAGCATCACCCTCGATCTCAAGCAGCAGCGTGGAAAGGAAGTCTTCTTCGAGTTGGTCAAGCAAGGAGATGTGGTGGCAGAGAATCTGGCTCCAGGCACGTTGGAAAGGCTTGGGCTTAGCTACGATGCGCTCAGCGCTGTCAATCCCAAGATCGTCCTGGCAAGGGTGAAGGGATTCGGCACTTACGGCCCCTACGCCAAGTACAAGAGCTTTGATATGATCGCTCAGGCCGCTGGCGGCTCCATGGCTGTTACAGGCTGGCCCGGTGACCCACCCACGCATCCAGGTTCCACAATAGGAGATACTGGGACCGGCATACACGCCGCCTTGGGCATTATGGCGGCGTTGTGGCAACGCCAGTCCACCGGAAAGGGACAGGTAGTGGAGGTGGCTATGCAGGATGCGGTCGTGAACTTCACCCGTGTGGCCATGTGCAACTTCAACGAGACGCATAAGGCACGCCCTCGATCTGGAAATAGCGTTTCCGGGATGCCAGGCACACGTACCTACCGCTGCAAGCCCGGCGGACCAGACGACTATGTTTACCTCGCCGCCGGACCGCGCCGCCCCAACCTATGGCTGCCGTTGATTCGTGCCATCGGCGGTGATGAGCTAGCCGGTGATCCACGCTACTCAGACTCGGACTGGTGCGTCGAGAATGTCGCCACGCTAGACGAAATGATCGAGACGTGGACTATGGACCGCACGAAGTACGAGGTATTCCACATTCTTGGCGAGGCGGGAGTTCCCTGCGGGCCCACTCTCAACGCCGAGGATATCTACTCCGACCCTCACCTGGCAGAGCGAGACATGATAATGACGCTGGAACACCCAAAGCGTGGGCCTTTCATGATGCCTGGTTGCCCGATAAAACTCTCAGACTCACCAGCTGAGCCGCGGATCGCGCCGCTACTGGGAGAGCATACTGAAGAGGTGCTTAGCGGGATACTTGGATTCGGAGAAAAAGAGTTGGCGGAACTACACGAGCAGCAGGTAATTGGTAGATCTTGAGTTTAAGCCCGGAGGGGCTGTCCACCGGCTGGTTGCGCGTCGTCGGTAGGGTCCGAATTCATATCGGGTGGGTCATGAAACCATGACCCACTGAATCCTCTATGCACAGATAGACAGCATGTGCGATTTGGACGAAAAGTCGCCGTGATCACTAACGTCGGGCGTTCTCAAGATATCGGAAGAGCCATTGGTTGACGTCTGGCGCGCGAGCGGGTTGGGTTGGTGTGCTCGCAAACCTTCGACAGTCAATGCCACAGACGCCCAAGGAAGTCACAGGAGTGGCGCCAGACATTGAGCGGATGGTTAAGAAGCGGTATGAACGGAGACAGCTACAAGTTCAGACAGAGCAGGAAGACCAACCAGGAGCAGCAAATAAACCGAGCCTAGCTTTCAAAACCCCGAGTCGCATTCACAATCGCGATGCCGCTCAGCGTCACAGTTTCGCTCTGCCCCGTCGGCACAATCTCCGTCCACCCTTGACGCGCCTGATCACATTTACACCCCCGTTAGCTGAACCTTGTGCTCCGCTCCTATAATGGGGCCCACCATTCTGCTCGATCAGGAAGGACCGATATAAGGGAGTTGAAATGACTTTAAACGTTTTCTTGCCAGACGGCGTCGAAACTCGCTACAACGTTAAAGCGACGATGAGGGACGGAGTAAACCTGTCGGCAGATATATATTATCCGAGGAACAGGCACGAGGCGCTGCCGGTCATTCTCTCCAGGACTCCTTACGACAATATGAACGAGCGAATGGTCAATAGCGCCATTTTTTACGCTCAACAAGGGTATATATTTGTTGCCCAAGACACCAGAGGACGGAATGATTCGGAGGGCGAGTTCCATCCTTGGGTCAATGAATTCAATGACGGCCACGATACTGTTGAATGGATCGGACATCAAGAATGGTGCGACGGCAACGTGGGCATGGTTGGAGGATCATACGTTGGCAACGTGCAGTGGCAGGCGGCGGCTATGGGCAGCAGTTATTTGAAGGCTATTGTCCCCCGGGTAATCGGAAACAATCTTTATGAGGCGCCTCACTACCAGTCCGGCGCTTTCCAACTGAATTGGAGCGCTACCTGGAGCTTTCGAATGGCAGGCCGCACGGCTCAGGATATAGATATATACAACTGGGATAAGATTTTCTCAACATTGCCGTTGAAAGACATCCCGAAGCAAGGAGGGAAAGATATTTTCTACTGGGATGAATGGATTAACCATCCTGACTACGATGAGTATTGGAAGGCCCTTGCCAATGAAGAGAGATACGAGGACATAGAGGTGCCGGTGTTGCAAATTGGAGGATGGTACGACTTTTTTACTGCAGGCACCTTCCATAATTTCGTAGGTATGCGCGAACGCGGAGGATCAAGTATAGCGCGTAACAACCAACGAGCTATCGTTGGGCCGTGGATCCACAGCGCAAGCACACTCACACATGCTGGTGATGTTGACTTTGGCAAAGCGTCGGTCTTGGATCTGGAGCAACGAGAACTGCGTTGGTTCGATCATTGGTTGAAAGGGATTGACAATGGCGCCGATGAGGATGCGCCCCTCCAAATATTCGTGATGGGTGTTAATCAATGGCGCGACGAAAAAGGGTGGCCCTTAGCCAGAACACAGTTCACGCCATACTACCTCCACAGCCAGGGCCAGGCCAACTCCCTGCTAGGCGACGGCACATTGTCGACTGACCTCCCAGCCGACGAACCCAACGACGAATACGTATATAATCCTGCATTCCCAACCCCCACCAGAGGGGGTTGCAATTGCTGTAACCCTGAGATAGTTGACTGGGGCGCCTTTGACCAACGGCCAGTTGAGTTTAGAAACGATGTCCTCGTGTACACATCCGAACCATTGAAAGAGGACCTGGAAGTGACCGGTCCGGTGGTTGCCACGATATACGCCAGCACTGACGTCAAGGATACCGATTTCACCGTCAAACTGGTAGATGTGGACCCAAATGGATTTGCGATGAACTTGTGTGACGGCATAATCCGCGGGAGGTATCGAGAATCGACGTCAACCCAGTCGCTGTTGGAGCCAGCAGTCGTGTACGAGTTTATCGTGGATCTTTGGCCGACCAGTAACGTGTTCCTGTCAGGACACAGAATCCGCGTGGACATTTCGAGTTCTAACTTTCCCAGATTTGACCGCAACCCAAACACTGGCAAAAGGTTCGGAGAGGATTCGGAGATTCAGATTGCGCATCAGAGTATGTTCCATAATGGGTTGCACCCCTCGCACATACTCTTGCCTGTGATTCCACGAACTTAGCGGTGACAGCAGTGTGTTTGACCGCGTTCTCGAGCGTCCGTACAATCCTCAGCGTCAAGGGTGTAGGTTCTATGGTCACCCTTGCCTAGATACTGGAGATGTCGGATGACCTCGCGTTAATAGCCGACCTGCCTCACGATGGCAGAGCCCTTGGCTCCGGCGATACGCGTTGAAAGCGGCTGAAAGAGGTGGGCTATGCAGATGGACAGCAAGGTCGCGATGGTAACAGGCGGAGCTGGCGGTCTCGGTGAAGGTATAGCGAAGGTACTGGCCCAGCGCGGCGCGGACGTCGCTGTGGCTGACATAGATCTCCACGGCGCTGAGGAGGTCGCGCGCCAGCTCGCCCAGTACGGTCACAAGGCCAGGGCATATAGGGCGGACGTTACCAGCAGGGATCGGCTTCAGGAAACAGTCGAAACGATCCTCGCAGAGTTCGGTCGCATCGATGTCCTGGTCAACGTCGCCGGCGTCATCGCCGCGACTGGCTTCGAAGACACTGTCACGTCACGAGAAGAAGACTGGGACGTGACGTTCACCGTCAACGTCAAGGGCACGGTGCTGGCATCGGAGGTGGTAGCTGAACACATGATGAAGAGGGGCGCAGGCAAGATCGTCAACATCGCCTCCCACGCCGGACGGGGGGGAGGAGCAGGAGGCGGCGCTTACGGTGCGTCGAAGGCCGCAGTTATTCATCTCACCCAGTCGTTTGCATTGGAACTCGCTCCCCACAGTATCAACGTAAATGTCGTCTGTCCGGGCACGATCTGGACACCGATGTGGGAACGAATTGCGGAACGCGACCGACGCAACGACCCCAAGAAAGCGAGCCTTACGGGCCGCCAAATATTCGATCAGGCTATTCTGGAGCGGTGTCCTCTTAAGCGCGAGCAAACGCCTGAAGATATCGGAAAAGCCGTTGCGTTCTTCGCGTCGGACGATGCCTTTAATATCACGGGACAGTCCCTCAACGTCAACGGCGGTACACGTATGAACTGAAGGTAGAAGCGCTTGCCGACGATGACATCGATAGTGATTGCTGCTTCTGGCTGCGGCAGAATTACCGACTTGAGGCGCTGGACAATCAGGGCCGTGGCGCTGTTGGGCGGCTGCTGTGGGCGATGAACCTGAGAGATGTTGATTAAGCGTTGAATGCGAGGAACACACCATGACCGCTTCCATTCCAAAGGTACTGCTGGTTTGTAATAATCGCACCCGCGATCAATACTTCACGCCGTCGGACCTCGAACGCCTCTCGGCATTTGCTACCTGGGAATGGCTGCGCCTGGAGGGAGGTGATGCGTTTGGTCCGAACGAGGACCTGGAGGCGATCCGGCAACTGACGAGTAAGATTGGCGACGTGGAGGGCGTCGTGGTCTGCCATGGATCCCCCACCGTCAGCGCCGATATGATGGACCGGGCGCCGAATCTAAAGGTGGTCGGCGAATTGGAGGGAGATAGGTTCGCATATCGCATCGACGTTGAAGCCGCGTGGCGGCGCGGCATTCGAACCGTGGATACGACGAACGGCTCCTCCTACCCTGTCGCTGAATGGGCATTAGCGATGATCCTGGTCTCGCTCCGTAATGCCGGAGGATATTTTAGAAGGATCATCGCAGGCGATACGAGCCGGCCTCCTGAAAGCGACTTTGGGTACATCCATGGAGAGCTTACTGGAAAGCGCGTCGGGCTCATTGGCTGCGGTCACATTGGGCGATTGCTGATCAAGTTCTTGCGACCTTTCGAGGTCGACATTCAGGTGTACGATCCCTACCTGTCCAGCGAAATGCCGGATGCTCTTGGTTTCGTGAAGACCTCCCTTGAGAAAATCCTTTCTGAGTCCGATGTTATCGCGTGTCTGGCGCCCCTCACTCCCGCAACCCAGGGGATGATAGGCCAGCGCGAGCTAGACATGATAACTCCCAACTCGGTATTCGTGAACGTGTCCCGCGGAGCGATTGTCGACAGCGACGCGTTGATCACCAGGCTGAAACGCGGTGACATCGTCGCGGGTCTGGACGTGTTCGATCCAGAGCCTATCCCACCGGATAGTGAGATAATCGGACTCCCGAACGTCTTCCTCACCCCCCATATTGCGGGCGTCACTGCATCGAGTTATCCGCGCTTCTTCACGCTGATGGTGGATGAGTTGGACAGGTTTTTCCGGGGATTCGATCCGCTCTACGAACTGAGTCCGCGTTCGCTGGCGAACCGGATGGGCTCACCAGAAACTGTTCGTTAGCGCCGGGATTCGAGCGGGACATACCCTTCACTACCCAACAAGGCAAAACATATCCTTGGAGTCGGCATTGCTATCGAGCATGCTGCGGCTCTAATATCAGGTCCAGGCGGAACCAAGTCTCACGTCGACACATTAACGGACACATCCCACGCCCGATCCGTAAGATCTGTCCAACGTACTTGGCCAGTCGAACACTATTGTCGAGTGAGGGGGATTCCACCTATCTTCTCGTCCTTGATACACACTCTTGTACGGGCGCCACACGACATCAATCTGACTCGCCACGAACCTCGTTCAATCAGGACGGTTGGATCGACGTAGGCGAGTTTGTGCAGGTTTGGATTTATTATTACTTGCTCAAAGTCCAGTGCGCGAGAATACTCCTCCGTAATGGGGATCTCTTACCCAATGAACGGTGAACGCCTTATTATTGGGGGCACCTAAAGGACTTCCTTTTGGTGGAGGGACCCTCTCAGTCGAGCAACCGCGTTGGATATCTTGGAGGTTGCCCACAACTGCTGTGCCCTCTTCAAATAAGTTGCAAGATCTGCTAAGTAAAGTCCTCTCAGGTTACCTCGCGGCACGGGATGAAAGATTTGGTGGACACCAATTGGCTACTGTTCTCCGCCAAAACTTGCCGGATGCGGTTAGGTTAGTGTGCCTCGAAAAGATCGCCTCGGAATTGAACGCACAAGGATCTCTGGGTCAAGGGAAATGGGCCGAATGTCCCTGGTTAAGGATATTTCATCCAAAGGAAATGACGTCGGCTCAACAAGGAATGTACGTGGTGTGTGTCTTTGCGGCAGACATGTCAGCTGTTTTCTTGACGCTGAACCAGGGGACCACCATTTTGTCGAGCAATGATATTGAAAACTGCCGCACCGCAATACAGCAAAAGATCGAAGGACTCCGAGGTTGCGAAATAGGACCTTTGGCGGCCGTTGCACTCGCTGCCAATTCCAAGAGAGGTCAAAGTTGCGAGCTAGCCTGCGCCTACTACAAGAGGTATGGCGCAGGTTGCCTTCCCGCCGAATAAACTCTGATACGTGACTTGCTCGCCATTACCGAGTCATACGTTAGATCAATCGAGGGTAAATTCGCACATCCGGCCCATCTCCAGACGATAGATCAAATACAGATCCTGCAGAAGCGAAAGGAGGTTCGGACTCAGATTTTTCAGCGCAGACGATTGTACGATCAACATCTCAGAGAGATCGCACAATCAGCGCCGAATCTCCTTTAGCTTTCTGTCCCACATTCGCTGAATGCCTACACTCGAGGTCGATTCGGAGGATCGAGCGGTACGCTAATTAGTCATTCAGTCGGTGATTGACAACATCATCATTTGGTCATATAGTCGTCGAGACTTCGACATCATTGATCCACGAATTATTGTCCAGCCGTGGGTATTTGTTACCCAAAATACAGAGATTTATAGGCAAAGTGAATAGTCACAGATAATGAAAACGGCAATTCCTCATTTGGCTCTATTTCTGTTATTGACGATGTTGATGGCCTGTGTAGAGGATGAACCTGCGACTTCCTCATTTCGGAAAGGAAATGAGTATGCTGACCAAGGAGAATTCGAGAAGGCGATAGCAGAATTCACGGAAGCCGTTCGTCTTGACGCCCGGCACTTCGATGCCTACCTCAAGATGGGTGTCGCTTACGGTAACCTACGTCAATATGAGCGAGAGATAGATAACTACGACCAGGCTATCCTCCTCAATCCTCAGCACGCAGTTGCCTACGTTAAAAGGGGTATTGCCTACGATGAAATGGGCCAGTCCGATCGGGCGATCGAGGATTTCACCAAAGCCATCCGCCTCGACGCCGAATACGCTGAAGCCTACTATAACCGGGGAATTGCCTACGGTATTCTGGGTCAGTTCGATCTTGCGAAAGTGGACTACGACGCGGTTATCCGCTCCAACCCCCTTCACGCTGAAGCCTACGTTGATAGGGGTATCGCTTACAACCATATGAATCAGTTCGATCTTGCGAAACGGGACTACGATAAGGCCATTCACATTAACCCACAATTCGTAATAGCATATGTGAATAGGGGCAAAGTTTATTTCAATCTGGGTCAGTTCGAGCTTGCGAAAGTGGACTACAATACCGCGACCCGCCTTGATCCTCAGTTCAGGGTAGCCTACGTCGATAGGGGCAAAGTTTATTTCAATCTGGGTCAGTTCGAGTTTGCCATAGAGGACTACGACACCGCCATCCGCCTCGATCCTCAGGACGCCTTAACCTATCATGACAGAGGCAATGCTTACGACAACCTAGGTCAATACCAACGTGCCATACAGGACTATGATCAGGCCATTAACATCGACCCGCGATATGCAGCGTCCTACGATAATAGGGGCAAGGTTTATGTCAGACTGGGCCAAATCGAGCGCGCCATAGAAAACTTTGACGAAGCGATACGCCAAGATTCCCAATTCGCCGAAGCATACTACGACAGGGGCAATTCTTATCGCGCCCTTGGTAAGCTCCAGCGAGCCATTGAAGACTACAACCAGGCGATTAGAATCGACCCACAGGACATAGCGTCCTACAACAATAGGGGTGGTACGTTCAACGACCTCGGTCAACGCCAGCGAGCCATAAAAGACTACGACAAAGTCATCCGACTCGATCCTCAGGACGCACTAGCCTACCATAACAGAGGCAATGCTTACGGCAACCTAGGTCAATACCAGCGTGCCATACGGGACTATGATCAGGCCATCAAAATCGACCCGCAGGACGCCGTGGCATACAAAAACAGAGGCGATGCCTACAGAAACCTAGGCCAGCCTCAGCGGGCTATTCAGGAGCTTGACGAGTCAATCAGACTCGACCCTCAGTATGCCTTAGCCTACGTTAATCGAGGCATAGCCTACCATTTGATAGATCAGCCTCAGCGGGCCATTATGGACTTTGACGAAGCCATCAAGCTTGACCCGATGTATGAGGACGCTCATTTTGGTCGGGGCGCAGCCTACGGTGAACTGGGTCAGTATCAGCAGGCCGTCAATGATTTCGGCGAGGCGATTCGGCTTGACCCAAAAGATGCGATTAACTACGTTGTTAGGGCATTAGCCTACACCGCTATGGGTATGGATGAGAATGCACTGAACGATGTTGACAAGGCCGCAGAACTAGGGCTGGATTCTGAGCGTTTGGAGGCTTTGAATGAAAACATTGAGGGAATAAAGATGGAACGATAGCGCTCGGTGTCCTTCATCAACTGCCGTGACGCCAAATTTTGTTGGCATTGTCATTTGGTAACACAAGTAGCTGATCCAACAACATCGGTGATCTCATGGCTCACGCCAATCTAATGGATCAATCGACATCTCGCCATCCCGACTAACATCCCCATCGGCTCAGTGGCCGAGCCATCGACACTGCAATACGAGCCTGTACGCCTGGAAACCGTCCCTTGTTTGGCTGCCGGGTATTCAAAGGTGGTGAGGGCGTTTGACCTAACACTAACAGACTCCCGGCAGACCGGCGCTGCAGCCCAA